>Ga0207099_1096_pt1 | contig 17806 bp, 18 predicted proteins | sample Alteio_BWMinHeat_85_FD_153521 | JGI IMG/M metagenome (GOLD analysis project Ga0207099, IMG submission 153521) | Enriched cells from forest soil in Barre Woods Harvard Forest LTER site, Petersham, Massachusetts, United States -... | ecosystem: Environmental > Terrestrial > Soil > Temperate forest >... | reverse complement strand
CTATACGCTGACTTACGGGTACGATGGCCTGAACCGCCTGACATCCGTGACCTACCCGGATTTAACCACCGATCAGACAGTATATAACCGCCTGGACGTTGAGTGGAAAAAAGATCGGATCAACCGCTGGACCGGCACGCTGCACGATCAACTCGGGCGGCTGGCGTACGTAATAGATCCTGCCGGTAACACGATTCAATACCAGTACTGCCCATGCGGAGTCCTGTCCGCGATTATAGATGGGAATACTAATCCTACGTCGTTCACTTACGACGTTCAATCGCGCCTGATAAGCAAAACTTATGCGGATAACAGTTCTATCGCCTACGTCTACGAACCGAATACGAGCCGACTTCAGTCCGTGGCAGATGCCAAACAGCAAAAAACGCTCTACATTTACAATCTGGACAACACATTGGCGACCGTTTCGTACCCCGGGTCGACAAACACGCCCGGTGTAAGTTACGCCTACGACGCGTCCTACCCTCGGGTCGCGACTATTTCGGAACCGGTGACCGGCACTACCACGTACAACTACAACCCGGTGCCCGCCTCCCCCACATTGGGAGCAAACTTGCTGGGCACCATCGTGAATACGGGACCGTGCGCTTACTTGCTTTCCTACAGTTATGACGAGCTCGGGCGCATGGTAAACAAAGTTTTGGACGGAGGAACGACCTCCACCGTGTACGACGCCCTTGGCCGCGTTACGCAAGTGACCAACTCATTGGGGACGTTCACCTACACCCCATATCAGGGAACAATGCTGATCGATCACGTCAATTATCCGAACGGCCAGGCGATCCAATACGGCTATTACACCTCCGGGCCATCAATGGAGCGCCTTCAGACGATTACCAATCGGGGACCCTTAACCGACGGGACCATCTCGCAATTCACGTATGGATACAACGCAGCGGGAGATATCACGTCCTGGACCCAGCAGACTGATAACAACACCCCCGTGACCTACCAGTACGGCTACGACGGGGCGAATCAATTGCTCAGCGCGACGAAGACCGTCAACGGCAGCCAATCCCCTGTTGACGCTTACGGTTACCGGTATGATGCTGCCGGGAGCAGGACCGTGGAGCAAATTGACAGTGCCGTGACCACCTCGGCCTATAATAGTCTGAATCAGATGACCAGCCGCAACGGGGGCGGGCTGCTAAGCATCAGCGGTATCCTCAACAAGCCAGGGACGGTTGTCATTTCTGGAACCGCCTACGTCACCGGCAGCAACAACACGTTCAGCGCCGTCGCGCCAGTGGTAACCGGCTCGAACAACCATCCTGATCAGCGCCACCAACGCAAACGGCTACGGAATAACCAAAACCCTTGAGGTAAACGTCACCGGCGGGACGTCCGTTCCGATTTTGGAGTATGACCTAAATGGCAATTTGACAAACGACTGCACAAACACCTACGAATGGGATGCCGCCAACCGCCTGACGGCGGTCAATGAGACTGGAGGGCTGCGCTCGGAGTTCGCATACGATGGCCAGGGGCGCAGGGTCCGCATTACTGAGAAGAGCGGCGGCGCCGTGACGAGCGTAAAGAATCTGATCTGGGAAGGGATGGAGATTGTCGAGGCGCGGGATTAGTCAAACACTCTGACCAACCGCTACTTCTCCCAAGGCGTCCAGATCAGCGGAACCAGCTTTTATTACACGCGCGACCATTTGGGAAGCATACGGGAGTTGGCCAACGGCAGTGAGGCGGTTCAAGCACGATACGACTATGACCCGTACGGTCGTCAGACACGGTTAAGCGGGACGATGAGCGTGGACTTTGGGTTCACAGGTGATTATTCTCATCAGCCGAGCGAACTTTGTTTTACACTTTACCGAGCATACTCATCCAATTCCGGAAGGTGGCTGAGCCGGGATCCATCCGGCGAGCGGGGAGGAGTCAATCTGTATGACTATGTTCGTAATAACTCCATCAACCGTAGACCGCCTTGGACTTGAAGGCACTTGGAGTTTTTCCGTTGGCACATTTAACGCAAATTTAGGAGAACTGCCAATAATAGTGACCTATAATATGAGCCAAGAGGAAAGGCAATGCTGTATAGCGGCGACAGTGCAACAGTATCATTATACCGGAAGAGGTGGGGGGATGGGTATACGGAAGATGGTCCGGATGGAAGTTATGACTATAAAACTGGACTAGCGTATCCGGTAGGCGATGCACCGGATGGGCCTGCTCTCGATCGATACGGAATTCACCATGTTTTCGAGTGGAGACATTATTTTAAATTTGTGGCGCATTGCGTAAGGGGCAACTGTGCAGGAAAGGTGCTATCGACGCGATTCAATCAATATACAAATTCAAGCCATCAAGTAGATAAGAGCTTTTCCGGTCATTGGGCGTACCCGTCCGGCTATTAACTATGGTGAATAAACGGAAGTGGTTTTACGGGATAAGTGTTGGAGTAATTATTGGTATCATCTTATTCGTGTTACTTTCCTTTCGCCCCCCAGGCAATCGATTTTCAAAAGCGAAGATTGCACAGATTGCAAGTGATCACAACTTGGATTCGATTTGTTATTTTGTGCAGAAATATGAAGGCGAAAATAGAGGAAATGCCCCAAGAAGCCTGAAAGACTTGGCAAGTTATTCTGGCGGTTATCTTGAAGTGTTTTACCTTCCGTATAGTGGCGCATCGAGACCGTTGGATTGGTCAACCAATGTCTCTAAGATTGATCAATATGGTGGATACCGCTTAGCAAAGAACACAAGTGCAGGTGTATTAGTTTATGAGAAACCAGGAGCATGGTCCGACGGAACCGTCGGGGTTGGGTTGATAGACGGAAAAGTGAACCGACTTTCATCCGAAGAGTTTGAAAAACTACAGGTGAAATGACTTTATTCGACAATGGCTCACAGAAGCGGAGCCACGGAGCCGAAAGCTTTCCGGTTTTCCGAGCGACCAAGAGATCATGGCTGCATGGGGTCAATTCTACCATTTGGAACTTTTCACTCATTCGTAGGAGCCCGCGTCATCGCCACCAGCTACACCGACGGCAGCGGGAACCAGCCGATCTTCCCGCGCGTTACCACGCTCAAAGGCCAGGAAATCGCCCGCGAGTACCGGGTCAGCACAGGAACGAACCAATGGCAGCGGAGGAAAATAGAGGGACAGGCATAAAGTTGTAAATAACGCGGTGATGGATCGCGGGGACAGAAGGGAGGCTCTTTGAGGACGATGAAGACCGGCGACGGTTCCTGGCCGCGCTCGGAGAGGCATGCGGCCGGGTGGTGGTCATCTTTTCGCCTGCCTGCCGATGGTCTGCGGCTAACCCCCTCCCGCTCCCCCGTTCGCGGCCTTTGTGAGAATAATTCCCTTCCCAAAAATAAGTTGTTGACAAGAGTTGGATATTGTGGGATTCTCAACCCATGTATCTGCGAAAACCCAGAAACAATACCCGCGACTGGAAGCCCATCTTTCTCGCCGCCTTCGCGGAAACCGGCCAGATCTCCGATGCCGCCCGTCAGGCCGGCGTCGTCCGCCAGACCGTCTTCTACGCCGTCCGCCGCGACCCGGCGTTCGCCGGGGAATATCGCCTCGCCGAAAAAGCCGCCCGGCGCGCCGCGAAATCCGCCATCCTCCTCCGCCTCCGCGCCCAGCCCGGTCCGTCCCTCGAGGCTTGCAGCGACGCCTTCATCGCCGCGCGCCTTTCCTCACTCCGCCGCCGGGGTGGCGCCGCCATGTTAAATTCATTGCCGAAAACCGCGTTTTAAAGAGAACGAAAACGCGAATGACCCCAAAACACGTAAAAACATGTTAAATTTCCCCGTTGAGCCCAGGCGGCGGTCGTGGCTCTGGCGCGCGTTCAAGAAGGCCGGCGACAAAGAGAGCGCGGCCCGCATGCTGCCGGACTTGCTCCTCTCATGGGTTTTCTTGAACGAGCCAATACAAGCCTCGCTTTCCAACTCTGTTTCGTGTTCCGCGGAGCGATTGGTCCCGTCCGCGCCCAATTCCGTCGGACTCCAAGATCCCTGAAGAAGGGGGAACGTACGCCTGCGTGGTAGGCGCCGCCCACGCCAGCCGAGCTTTGACACGTTCCCCCGCCACGGGCTAGTCTGCATCCCTGACCGGTCCTCCATAACCCCCCCCGAGCCAGGCAAGCCCATGCGTAGAACTCTCCTTTCCCTGCCGCTCATCCCGCTTCTTTCCACCGCGCTCTTCGCGGCCGATCCGACTCCAGGTCAGCAAGGCTCGCCCGCCGCGGAATCCGGCTCGTTTCCTGTCGCGATCAAGATCGACGCGGCGAAAACGAACGGACCGCTCCATCCAATCTGGCGGTTCTTCGGCGCGGATGAACCGAACTACGCCACGATGAAGGACGGCAGGAAGTTGATCGGCGAACTCGGCGAATTGACTTGCCACGCCGGTTTTTTCCGGACCCACAATCTGCTCTGCACCGGCGACGGCACGCCCGCGCTCAAGTGGGGCAGCACGAACGCTTACACCGAAGACGCGCAAGGAAATCCGGTTTACGACTGGAAGATTCTCGACGGCATTTTCGATACCTACCTTCAGAACGGGCTCCGTCCCTACGCGCAGATCGGCTTCATGCCGGAGGCGCTCTCGATCCATCCTGAGCCTTACCAGCACAAATGGAAGCCCGGCGTGAAGTACGAAGAAATCGAGACCGGCTGGGCCTACCCGCCGAAGGACTACGCCAAGTGGGGCGAACTGGTCTATCAATGGACGAAGCATTGCGTGGAAAAATACGGGCGCGCCGAGGTCGAGAAATGGTATTGGGAAGTCTGGAACGAACCGAACGGCGCCTATTGGAAAGGGTCGCACGACGACTTTTTCAAGTTGCATGATTACGCGATCGAGGGCGTCCGGCGCGCCCTGCCGACCGCGCGCGTGGGCGGCGCCGACACGGCAGGCCCCGGCGGCAAATTTACGCGCGATTTCCTCGATCATTGCCTGCGCGGCTCGAACTATGCCACCGGGAAGTTCGGCACGCCCATCGACTTCATTTCCTTCCACGCAAAAGGAGCGCCGAAGTTCGTCGAGGGCCATGTGCGAATGGGCATCGCCAACCAGCTTCGTGCGATCGATGACGGTTTCGGCATCGTCGCATCGTATCCCGAGTTGAAAGACAAACCGATCGTCATCGGCGAGTCGGATCCCGACGGTTGCGCCGCGTGCCAGGACCCTCAGCTCGGGTACCGCAACGGCACGATGTACTCCAGCTACACGGCCGCGTGTTTTGCCCGCAAGTTCGAGCTGGCCGACAGGCGCGGCGTCAATCTCGACGGCGCGCTCACCTGGGCGTTCGAGTTTGAAAACCAGCCCTTCTTCGCCGGATTCCGCGTGCTCGCCACCAACGGCATCGACCTTCCCGTCCTCAATGTCTTCCGCATGTTCGGAAAGATGGGCGGCCGGCGCCTTGTGGTCGAAAGCAGCGGCGCGGTCCCGCTCGACGCCCTGTTAAAAGACGGGGTGCGCGCGGCGCCCGACGTCTCCGCCCTGGCGGCTCTCGGCCAGAAGCAACTCAACCTCCTGGCGTGGCATTACCACGACGATGATGTGCCCGGCCCCGACGCCGCGATCGAGTTAACGCTCAGCGCTCTGCCGTTCAACGGGACGGCAACGCTGAACCACTACCGCATCGATCGCGACCACAGCAATTCATTCGAGGCGTGGAAGCGCATGGGATCGCCCGCGCAGCCGACGCCCGATCAATACGCGCAGCTCGAAAAAGCGGGACAGCTCGCCGAACTCGCCCCGCCGGAAAACATCCACGTCGAGAACGGGAACGCCGTCGTCCGTTTTCTGCTGCCGCGACAGGGAGTCTCGCTCCTGGTTTTGAAGGCGAATTGAGCTCGGGCCGGGAACCCGGGTGGTCTTTGGGTCCTATTGGACCTATCTCACCCTGCCTGCCCGTCCGGCACCAGGAGGTTCTTCCCCGTCATCTCGGCGGGCTTCTCGAGGCCGAGCAGGAACAGCAGCGTCGGCGCGACATCGGCCAGGATGCCGTCGGACAGGCGGTACGTCGCCGCGTCGCGGGCGACGTATATGAAATGCACCAGGTTCGTGGTGTGCGCGGTGTTTGGCGAGCCGTCGGGGTTCCGCATCAACTCGCAATTGCCGTGGTCCGCGGTCACCAGCGCCCTCCCATCGAGCGCGAGCACCTTCTCGATCACCTGGCGGACGGCGTCGTCGATCGTCTCCACGGCCTTGATCCCGGCTTTGACGACGCCGGTATGCCCGACCATGTCCGGGTTCGCGAAGTTGAGGATGACGAGGTCGTAATCCGGCAGAGATCGGAGCACCTCGGCAGTCACTTCCGGCGCGCTCATCTCCGGCTGCAGGTCGTAAGTCGCCACCTTCGGAGAAGGGATGATCTTTCGGTCTTCGCCCGGATACGCTTTCTCGACGCCGCCGTTAAAAAAATAGGTGACGTGCGGATACTTCTCCGTTTCGGCGATCCGGAGCTGCCCGCGGCCGGCGTTGCTGACAACTTCACCCAGGATGTTATCAAGTGTTTGCGACCCGAACACCATGGGGCACCCGTAAGTCGCGTCGTATTCCGTGAGCGTCACGTAATGCACGTCCGGGGCCGCCTCGCGGTCGAACCCGGCAAAGTCCTTCCGCAGGAACGCCAACGAAAGCTGGCGCGCCCGATCCGCCCGGAAGTTGAAGAATAGGACGACATCGCCGTCGCGGACGCGCTGCCGGTTTGCTTCGCCAAAGATGAGGGGCGGCATGAATTCGTCCGTTTTGCCTTGCGCATACACTTCCTTCATCGCTTCGTGCGGCGGCTTTGAGAATTCCGTGCCGCGTCCGAGCACGATGGCATCCCACGCGAGTTTGTTCCGCTCCCAACGCTTGTCGCGATCCATCGCGAAATATCGCCCGATCACCGTGAGGATGCGCGCTCCCGAAGGCTTGAGCGCCTCTTCGGTCGCGGCGAGGTAACCGGAGCCGCCGGTCGGCGAAGTGTCGCGACCGTCCGTGAACGCATGCACCGCGATGTCATCGACGCCCGCATCCTTCGCGGCGTTTGCCAGCGCGATCAAGTGTTCCTGGTGGCTGTGCACCCCGCCGTCGGAAAGCAGCCCGAGGAAGTGCAGCCGGTGGCCGCGCGCCCGCCGGAAAGCTTCCCGCAAGACCGGGTTGGTCTTCAGTTCCCCGTCCTGCACCGCCTTGTTGATCCGGGTCAGGTCCTGGTAAACGATGCGTCCCGCTCCCAGATTGAGATGGCCGACCTCCGAGTTGCCCATCTGTCCGGGCGGCAGGCCGACGTCCATCCCGCTCGCGCTGAGCACGCTGCCGGGATACGTGGCGTAAAGATGATCGTGAAATGGCGTGCTGGCCAGGAGCGTGGCGTTTCCATCCGCCTCCGCCCCGGCGCGTCCGCTCGGATTGATGCCCCACCCATCGCGGATGATGAGAATGACCGGTTTTGACATGACTTAACAAAAATCGATGACGTCCGGTTTGTCGAGGCTGCGCGCCGCTCCAAACCAGATTTTCGAGGTACACCGAAGCCGTGGAGGCGCTGACGCCGTGGGAATCACGATTTAATTCGTCAGCGCATGTCGGATTTTTTTCGTCTTGATCAAAAGGAGACACTCGGGACCGCATACTTCACATGCAATCGGCGATTTGCTGACCAATTCTTCTCTGTGAGGTATCAGGCGAAACGAAACATTCTCAGCCTGGCATTCCGGCTGCTTTAGAAGATGCCGGTTCATAATAGGGCGAACCGGGGACGAAATTAAGCGCAGCTCGATTGTAGGGTGGTGGAGAGAGGGTCACGGGGTTCTCCGCAGGACAATCGAGCTGCCGAGTCCCCGGAATATTGGCGCCGTGCCCCCCTCCTTCCTGCCCTCTCCATTGCGCGAAATCCCTTCCGGAGAATCGGGGCCGGCGAGTTTCGAACTCGCGACCTCTTGAACCCTTAGACTTTGTGAACGGTCATCTCGTAGTCCAGGATTTTACGTCAAAAAACCTGGTCGGGCCGGCGAGATTCGAACTCGCGACCTCTTGAACCCCATTCAAGCATCATTACGCTTGGAAATCAGAATTACTCTAGGCATGCTGGCTCATGTGAACGGGTTTGACTCGATTTAAGCTTGTTTTCAAGGCACAATAGGGCACTCTCTACACATGGCTAGGAAGGCATCACTCGAACCCATCCAGACGACTCGGAAGATTGGCAAGTGGATGGTCAACCTCCCGTCACGGTATTCTCAGACCGGAAAGAGAGAGCGCCATTTCTTTCGAACCAAAGATACGGCCGAGACGTTCTGCAATCAGGCGAGGACGCGAATCGGAAATTACGGCACGCAGGCTGCATTGCTCACGCCCGGACAGGCAGAGGAGGCGGTGCAAGCGTTCGACAAGCTTGCTTCTTTCGGAGTCTCGCTGAACAGAGTCCTGGAAGACTGGATTGTGAGACGTAAACAATCCCAATCGAGCATCCACTTCGAAAAGCTTTTAGACGAGTTCGCATTGGCTGGGCGGAAGAACCGCGCTCGTTCCGCCGGCTACCGCCAGAGTATCCAGCAGGTGCGGAATCGTCTCATTTCCCTTCACGGTCGCGTGGTGAGCGAGATCACGCCACGGGAAATCGAGGAGGCTGTTCATGGTATGACACCGAGCGTAAGAAATTACACGTTGAAAATCCTTTCGTGCGCCTTCAACCTCGCAGTCGCTCGTTCATTTGCGACCGAAAACCCACTTCGAAAGGTGGAGCAAACGCACGTTGTGTCCAAAGAGATAGCGGTCTATTCGCCTCAACAGGTCGCTACGATCATGTCAGCCGTCGAGGAAAACGATTTCAATCTCATTCCATTCTTCGCGGTCAGCTTCTTTGCGGGGGTCCGCCGTAGCGAGCTTCTTCGAATGGACTGGTCCCATGTGAATACACGGGAGCGGTATATTCGCCTCCCCAAAGACCTGACAAAAACAAATCAAGGCCGGCATATTCCCATCGAACCGAATTTGAGAAAATGGCTGATACCCCACGTGCGAGAAGCAGGACCCGTCGTCCCCATCTCCCATAACATGCTCCGCAGGCGAGAGCGCGCCCTAAAATCGAAGCATCAAATTCCCATCATCAAGCACGGTCCCCGCCACTGCTTTGGCACTTACTGGCTCGCCATGCATGAGAATATCAACCGGCTGATGCTCTCGTTAGGGCATACCGACTTTGAAACGACCCAAGAACACTATGCGAAGGCAGCAACAAAGAAAGACGCACAACTCTTCTGGAAAATAATTCCCAAGCCCTTTTCTGCCACGAGAAAAGTCATTCAGTTTTCCGTAGCATGATCCCATTTACTTACGCCCGACCTCCTTCACCTCGAATTTGTCGAGCGCGGCCTTCACCCTCTCCCAGTCGAAGCGAACAGTTTTGGCTCCAAATTTGTGGAAGGGAATCATGCGCTTCTTCATCATGGCGTCGATCATCCTCGTGCTGGGAACGTTCAGGCGATCTCGCAGTTGCTCTTTCGTGAGCAACTGAGCCACATCTGTCTGTATTTTCATCTTGTAGGAAGAAATAAGGGCTACCCCGTCATTAAAAACAGGGTAGCCCTTCCTTCGGTTAGTCTCCTACTTGCGCGTCGGCGCAAACTCAGGCAAATAGATATACTTCTTGTTGCCTGAATCCTTGCCGTCGGGGTGGAGCTTCAGCTCGACCACAACCTTGTTCTCGATCAAATTCTTGATCGCCCGTCTCACGAATTCGGGCTGCATGATCGTGTTGAACTCGGCCAGTGTCGCCCCTTCCTTCTCACGGTTCTTGGCGATGGCGAAAATCGTCTTGCCGTAGCTGTCGATGAAGTCAGCGTCTCCACTGAGGTGCATCGTCTCCTCGGAGAGGAGTTCCACTCGCAGGCTCGTCATCCTATCGAGAGCCTTTGCACGCTTAGTCTTCTCATACTTTTCGAAGAGTTCGGCAGGCAACGAGTCGAAGTCGAAGTTGCTGAAATCAACCTCACTCGCAGGGATTTTGGACATTAATTTGGATTCTTCGGACATAATATATGTATATGTTGTTTTTGTTGGTTTTGCCCGAAACCCAGAGCGCGAGCAGATGAGCCGACGAGATGGCGGCGCAAAGACGGCAAGACCAGTGCGAGACGGGCGTTTCACATGCGCGTGTCGTAAGGATAGTTGAAGCAACTGGACTCTACCCCGACAACACGATATATATGTAAACAACGGGCGAACCCGTCGCAGTCTCGCCCCCATTGCAAAGAGGCCGACGTGTCCCCATCGGCGCTTCCGATGACACGTGCCTGGTTCGCCCCACGAATGGCGAGCAGGTGACTCCGAGCATATCCAAGTGGGACGCGACCGCAAGAACAATTTCAAATATTTCTTCGACGCCCCAGAAGTGACCGTCATCCATTTACAACTCCGGTCACGCGCCTTTCCTTTTCTGAAAGCCCGCAACCGCTTCATTCAGCGTGAGGACGGTGAGCCCGGGCTCGTGGCGGCCAGCGCGCTGAATTGCATGCCGTCGAATGCCGGTGCATACTTGCCCCGGAGATATCTGTCTGATGGATGCATCTGTGAATCCATCGACACCGCTGTCCGTGCGAGTCTCTTGCTCAAGGACTCCAATAACAAGGTTTCTTATGACCGCACGTCCTGGTATGCGATGGCCGTTTTCTATTCTTACCGGCAGAATTCATAAGTTAAAGGTTGACACGTGTGACGGTTGTGTTACACTAAGACTAGATAAGAACGCAGGACTAAAGCTGTCAGTGATTTGATTCCAGTGTTTCGGGTTGCCGGATCCATGAAATCAGAGCACCTCAAGCTCAACTGGGGATATTTTCAATGTTTCCGCTGCGTCATCAGGAAAAGAATTATGACAACAGAATCATTTGGAGACACACTCAATAAATTAAGAAAGGCACGTAACCTCACGGTCCAGCAGCTAGCTGACCGCGCCGGCGTCGGTCAATCACTCATTTCAGGCTTGCAGACAGGACATCGGGTGGTTGGAGAGAATAATGCACGCAAAATAGCCCAGGCCCTAAACCTCAGCGGTGAGGATTTTGAGGAATTCGTTTACTTAGCAATAAACGACTGCACCGAACGAGTGCTGTGTGATTTTAGGAAGTATCCCGCCGAAGTTCTGAATCTCATTGCTGATGAATTGCAATCGTTCGGTATTACCCCGGAGGTTATCACCCACTGTGCTCGTGGAACCGCTGGCACCACTGTATACCTAAAGGACGGAAGAGAAGCTTCGATCAACGCCGAGGTTGTTTATCGGTAGTTTTTTGGCCTGGGCTATCCATCATCGGTGGAAGCCAGGCCCCAACGCCAATAAGACTAACAAGTCTATTGGCCCACCCGAATTACAAAATGCTCGTCACGGGATTAACACAATTGGCGGGCGAATAAATAGGAAACAATAGAATGAATATAATACACAATCAAGAGGCTGATGTCCAAATCGAACATCCCGCGAATTCAAATACGAACACTAATACATTGACACTCCAGACTTGCGCTGAAAGCATCGTTTCTCCAAGGAAGGGTTCTTTCACTGCAAGTCAGAAGAATACTGCCGACTCCGACACTTCGGGCCTAACTAAAAGCGAGGTTGTCGAACTCGAACGCTGCGAAACAATAATAAAGAAAGGCAACAAAGTATTTATTGAGGTTGGCAGGGCGTTAATGAGCATACGCGATAGTCGTCTATATAGAGATGAGTTTAAATCCTTTGAGGTTTACTGCGACAAAAAATGGGGATTCGGTCGGGCTCATGCATATCGTTTCATTGACGCCGCTAGTGTCATCGCGTCTCTGTCTCCAATTGGAGACAAGAAGACTCCGCTTCCCACCTGTGAATCGCAGGTGCGAGAGTTGGTTGGACTACCGACCGACATTAGAAACGAAGTTTGGACTCAGGCGGTCATGGATGCAGGAGACAAGCCGGTTACAGCTACGGTCGTGAAGGCTGCCGCAGCTTCCTTTAAGTCTCGGACACAAGAAGTCCAGAAGACTCCATTAGGTAAAGCGGACACTGGGGCGTTAGCGTCGAGGACACGCGCTGGGGATGAGATCTCAGGGAATGACAAAGCCATTGAGGCGGCCGACTCTGTGGTTACATACCTACGCGGCATAAATGCAAAGAAGTTGGCCTCTAATCAGCTTAATGACTGGCTCCGTTTGCTCAAACAGCTTACGGGGTTGATCACCGATCTCGAAAAGGATCTTTCGAACAAATAAGAAACGCTACAATGGCCACTGATGTCGAGTCAGTGGCCATTCAAAGACAGCAACAAATGATTATTTACAATGAACAGACTATCAAGAATGGCAGAGGATGTCGAGGACATTCCGACTGCAGCAGTTAACAACGCGGCTTTCGCTGGAAGTGTCCCAAGGGACTTTTCCACTGGAAGCGGCGCCGAAGAGCAAGAACTGCATGACGCTGACAAGTGCAACGCCAAAATACATTACCTTTCTCGGTCAATCGCGGCTGAGCATGGGATAAATGTCTCTGTAATTGTCACCGGGTTCGCTTACAAACTCAAATTCCACAGAAAGAACAAGTGGAAAGAACGATGGTGGTATTATGAGTCCATCGAAACACTCAGGAATTATCGATGGCCCTACCTTTCTGACGGCTGTATCTGTGAGTCCATCGAGTGTGCTGTGTCTTCAGATGTCCTGATCAAGGACTGTAACAACAAACTTTCATATGACCGAACCTCCTGGTATGCAATGGACGACCGGGTTCGTGACGCCGCTCTTTCGGATGTGCTGTGGTTCGATGTGCGGGTGGCGAAGAAGTTGGGCGTGCCGGCTGGGCTGGTCTATCACAATCTTCGCTTTCACCTGAGGAAGATCTTGGAAGCCGATCCGGAGTGCCTGATCCCATACCAAAGGGTGAATAGATCACTCCTTGCGCGTCTTCTGCCCATGAGCAGGTCAACGGTGAAGCGTGTCATCAAAACCCTGGAGGAAGCTGGTCTTATTATTCCTCATGCAACGAAGAAGGGATTTTTCACCATTGCTGATTCAACTGATCTTTACAAAAACGGGTCAAATCCGAACGCCAATGGGTCATCCGCGAACGCCAATGGCTCATTTATGAATGGGTCAAAGGTGAACGCAAGTGGCTCATCGGCGAACGCAAATGGGTCAAATGTGAACGCGAATGGCTCAAATCTGAATGACTATACCCAATACGAAGCCAATAGGAAACCATTTAGAAACCACTCACAAACAAGTGAGTGTGTGGGTAATAATAAAAACACCTTCGGTGTCGGAAAAGCTGATAAGAGACAAGGACAAGCTCATTCGGACAAAACGAATATTATTTCCGACACCGTTGGCTCTGCTCCTCCCGGAGGCAAAGAGAATACGGACACGTCTCCCGCTGGCGTTTATTCCGATAAACTCAACGTGCCCACTTTCGATCAGATAATAGCAGCCAATAAGCAAGTTGCGCTCGTCATCGGCAAATGGGATAGACAGCAGACAGATTTGTATCAGTCACAATTTCATCCCGCCTTTGGCCAGTTTTGTTGCGAGACTCTCAGCCTGCTCGAAATCCAAAGGTTGTTTCAAATCACAAATCCAAATCACCTCGCGAAAGAGCTTCACCCGCTCCTCTGCCACCATCTCTCGGAGCAAATAAACTCCCTTGGTCAGGATGCCTGGTCACTATACTATCATCCAATGATGGAGGCACTCATCGGTGGGATTCTTTATGTTAGGCTACCGGAAGATGCGCGTGGCCACACCATTGAGATGTTTGACGAATTAGTTTACAACACTCACGACATTTTGATGGATCGGAGGGAGACGGCGCCATCGTTGACCGCAAAGGAGAAAGCCGCATTGTTCAGGGATTCGGTGGTGTGGAATAACAAGTATGGCTGGGACATGGGTGATGATTCACGGGAAACCAATCTCGTCGCTCTGACAAAGGCTGGGATGGATGCGATCCACCGATTATTCGAGGACAACTCCCACCTGGCGGCAGGGCAAGTGATCAACGTCCTGTGGAACTGTATCCTGATTTCCAGAAAGAAACCAAAAGAAGGATACGATGCCTCTTGGCACGCCCGACAAGGAACCAATCTCGTGAAGTTTGTCCGCTGGATAGATGTAATCGTTCAGGAACTGGACATGTTCCAGGACTGTCCGGTCACAATGCAGCGTGAGGAAGTTGTAAAGCCGGGTGCGAAGGAGCAATAAAAACATGAAACTTAAATTACGACAAAATGACATATTCCACTGCCCCGAGGGTAATCACCAGGGAATTCTTGAGGCTGTGGACCCACCGAAGAAGCGGATGAACAAACCCTGCCAGAAACAGGTGAGGTTGCGTTTCCGCATCAGCGCCGATGGTGACCAGGAATATCTGGTCGGGAAGACATTCTGCGCCGACCTGAGCTATGGCAGTGAACTTTACAATTACCTGAACTCCTGGCTCGACGGTGACTTCGACAGGTTCCTGGATGACGATGGAAACATCGATCTGGATCTGCTGATCGGCAGGAAGGCTGATCTTCTGATCACACACGTCGACACTGGAACGCATGACGTTCCGTTCGTGAACATCGTTGGAATCTTCCCATTGGGACGGTTGACGGAAGACTGATGATGGTGGGTTCTCCACCGGCTCCTGGAAAATTGTGGGCCGGTGGAGAGCTTCTCGTGGTGGGTGGGGCAATTCCAAAGCGACGGTCGAAGAGTCCCTCTTTCACCGGTGCTTTGAAATTTAACCAGGGCCACGAGCACAGGCTCCTGGATGCCTCACGATGGAGCACATTTGACTCCCAAAGCCCGTTAATCGTCGTCAGGTGTCATCGCAGCGGATGAGAAATCGGAATATTCTTTCGTGGTCCCTTAAAATCGTCTAAAAACACTTCACGAGGAAGGTCTTTCAGTCGACTTTTGGATTATGCGCTTAATTGATAACAAACGAGAGCTTTTGGCCCGCTATCCCACGTGTTATGCCTGTTCGGAGGCTTGCACCAGCATGGAGCATACTCCTCCACAATGCTTCTTTCCTGAGGATAAGGACCACAAAGGCAATTACCTTTTTCGCAAGAATCCTATTAAAGTTCCTTCTTGTGATCGGCATAACACGAAGAAGAGCAACGACGATGTTTACGCACTATGCCATCTTGCCACGCTACACGGCGTCAATAGTATGGGGGAGAAGATTATCGACAATGTGTTTAGTCGATTGGTCGATCACGATTGCAGCAAACGGGGCGGCCGTTTTGTGAAGCGGCTTCTCGCCGAGGTATCTGAATTTGATTATTCGGGGCGCCCAGTTGGTCATTGCGACGGCCAACGTATGCAGCGATTTTTGGCTGCGTGCGCTCGTGCCGTATATTTTTACGAAACATTCACGAAGTTACTCCTGCCACTCAAAGTAACGAATATTGGCAACGATTTCAGAAACTCGACACATACGGAGTCCTTGCATGAGCGGGAAAAGTTTTTCGATAGTGAAATTGGAAATGCTAATATTCTTGGAGCAGAGCTTGATGTTTTCAATTACTCAATTAAGGTGAAGAATGATATGGAGTATGTTCTCATACGCCTCGTATTTTATGGCACGCTTAAGCACTGGGTTTACTATTACCCTGAATTGTCCTATAGACATGGATTTTGAAACTACGGCTTTTTTATAACGCTTCTTGTTGCAAAAAGGTCTGGCGCTTTCTTCGGTAGACTTCTATAATGGACCTTGAGTATGAGTTACAAGCTATTTGACCAGGGATTGTCACCCCAAGAGATTCAGAAGATCAAGAAGGCTAAAGGTGCTGAGGACAAGACGATGGATGACCTGCGCAAGTGGAAGGAATCAGAACATGTCCTGAATATCCTGAGAACGATAAAAGCGTCGGAGAAAGCGTTAACGAAGTTGGAGTTGGAAACATGGCGAAAAGCAATGAAACCCAGTTAATGTTGCAACCTTTATGTGCGTTGCGTTTCCGCATGCCTTCCACGATGAAGGAAGCTGGTAACGTCACGAACGACCCGAACAAATGGTTCGCTGAAAGATTTCCTGAACAAGCAGAGCAATACGGTTGTGCATTTTTAGAAGGGACATGGACGGACACCGATGGATTGAAAAGGTTCATCCCGGCATATCTGAACGAAGAGTTTTTCGCCGCTATCCTGGGTGGTGATCCAAGGCTTGGTCATCGGGTGATTTATTACCCTCCTGAGGACACGTTCTATTTTTTCGATTACCGGGTGAATGCGTTCTGTCCGACCACACCTGAGAAGCTGAAGCTGCTCCTGTCCAATTACCTGATCCGCTGCTCTCAAGATTGCGGCTCACTGGTGGACATCACAAACCTGGTCGTGAATTTCCGGATGGATGATGCTCTCCAAAGGGTCATCGTGAAAGCCCAGGCAATTCTGGAGGCTGATCGCACATTCTTTGAGGGCAAGGACGGGAAACGACGAATAGTCGATGGGAAGGTCATTGACCCACGAGATCCGCCGGTTCATGAGGTCTTCATCAAGCACTCGATCATCCCAGAGGCGGATGGGGCGATCACGGTAACGGATTGTTACCACAAATATTACCGGTTCTGCCGAGAGAAGGGGATGAATCCACCAACACGGGTGGAATTTCAGGCCGTCGTGACCGATGCAATCCGTGCCGCCTTCAACATCGGGCTCCGGCATGATGTCCCAGGGCCAAACGGAAAACAGGCGAATGGCTGGATCGGAATTGCGTATCGACAGGATGACTCTCTCGTGGCGGTCGCTCGAAATTGACCGTAAGAGAGCCCGAAATACCAAGTAATCCGGGGTCAGCAGACTTGATCTGCACCGATCGATGGAATACGCTTCTCCCTTGGCATAATATCTGGAACAGAAACCATTAATCGTGAAACCCAGGGATTTCCTTCTGATTGGCGCTGCGTGTCTGCTGCTCTGCCGCTCTGTCCAAAGAAGGATTAATCGTCGTGGAAATAATAAAATAGATCAATTACCGAACCAGAAGCCAGCGATCACACCTCTGACGCCAAAACCGGAGCCAGTATTCGAAGCTGATCGACGCGTCAAATCAATCCGATCCCACCCTTACTTCGCTCGTGTTGTATGGGTATTGTCAGTTTTAGGAGTGATTTGGTTTTGGATACGACCGGCGCCACCGGGTGTTGCCGCTATCGTTCTTGGAGGCGGAACCGTGCTGCTCCAGACCATTTTCGGGGAGATGAGGGAGACGGGAAAATTGCTGTTCGTGTTTTTTATACTCGGCTTAATGTCGGATGAATTGCGGTCTATTAACAAACAGGCCACGGATCAACAATTTGATCAGAAGCGAAGAGAAAGCGCGTTTGCGACTATAATTTCAAAAAATCAGGAAGTATTTAACACAGTCACTGGCGGCGATTCGTTTGCATACATTGTGCCCTCCGTAAGGGCGACTGAAATTGTAGCTAATGGCAATCACACACAGTGTATTTTACTAGCGGCCTGGAATAGTGGTGATTATCCATTGGGCGCCATTACTTTTTCGATAAATGAAAGAACTGGCATCCACTTGCTCAAAGAAACACACCACGAATCCATTGCATCACTTCCGCCGAGATGGTTCCAACCGCTGCAAAGCATCCTGATTCCTGACAACACCGGTGCCGTTTCTCAATATGAGATTTTTGTGTATTCAGGAAATGGATTCTTTGTTGAGCACTTAGAACTGAAAAATGAGGGTGGCGAATGGAGGAGACAGTATTGGGTAACAAAGGAAGTGCATATTTCAGATAACACAACACAGGGAATAACTATTAAACGCGTTTTATGGGGTGATTGAGGAAC
>Ga0207099_1095_pt1 | contig 17830 bp, 14 predicted proteins | sample Alteio_BWMinHeat_85_FD_153521 | JGI IMG/M metagenome (GOLD analysis project Ga0207099, IMG submission 153521) | Enriched cells from forest soil in Barre Woods Harvard Forest LTER site, Petersham, Massachusetts, United States -... | ecosystem: Environmental > Terrestrial > Soil > Temperate forest >... | reverse complement strand
AGGTAGGTCGGAACTCGATCCAGCAGCGCCGCCGCTTCGGAGACGACGCCTCGCGTTTCTTCAAGCGCTCTCAAGATCAACTGCCGTTCGTACGATTCTTTGGCATCGTCAAGGTTGGCAATGGAGCGAGTTGCAGGCACACGATTCAGGATCCCCGGCGGAAGATCTTCAGGGCGGATACGATCGGATTTTCCAAAAACAACCGCCCATTTGACGGCGTCGCCCAGTTCGCGAACATTTCCTGGCCACGAATATTCCTGGAGACAGCGAATGGTTTCCGGGGGAACCAGACCAAGGTTGCGATGGGTGTTCTGTTTGTACTCCTGAATGAAAAACCGGACCAGGAGCGGAATGTCTTCCAGCCGCTCGCGCAGTGGCGGCAATTCCAGAGGAAGGCCCAGCCGGAAGAAGAGGTCGCGGCGGAATCGGCCGGCTTCGATCTCGTCTTTGAGAATGCGGCTCGTCGCGGAAAGCAGCCGGACATCGACGGGGATACGCCGGTTCGAGCCGACCCTGAGGACCTCATGGTCTTCAATCACCCGCAGCAGCGCGGCCTGGCAATGCAGGGGGAGTTCTGCGACTTCGTCCAGAAAAAGCGTTCCGCCATCTGCCTCTTCGATAAACCCTTTCCGGTCTCGATCTGATGATGTGAATGCCCCCTTGACGTGCCCGAACAGTTCGCTCATGAACAGGGGTTCGCTGATAGCGCCGCAATTCACGGGGACGAAAGGGCCGTTTCGGCGATTACTGTTCTTGTGGATGGCGCGGGCCACCAGCTCTTTTCCTGTTCCACTCTCTCCAAGAATCACGACCGTGTTGTCGTCCGGAGCGACTTGCGAAATCTTCTCGTATAGCGCCTGCATTTTCGGCCCCTGGCCAATCATGTCGTGCCGAAGCGCGATTTCGTTTGAGAGTTCTTGATTCTCCGATTCAAGCCACTCGACGTATCGAAGGTGCTCCAACGCGACTGCGGCAATGGCGGCGACCGCCGTGGTCAACTCCAGGTGTCCTTCGTCAAATGATGGCGTGTCTGGACTTGTGGCGCTGAGGTAAAGGACACCGATCCTCGTGTTCATGACGGACAACGGGACACAGAGGACCGAATGGACCTGCGACGCAGCGATACTGTCGCTCATTGCGCCGTCGCCGAGCAGATCATTGCGAAGCAGGGATTGACCGGAAGTCAGCACCATCTGAGTGATGGTCCGGCTGACACGAATTTGGCTTCCCGAAGCCGCTCTCTCCCTGAAGACCGGAGATGGAAGAAACGACTGGTGGTCTGCCGAGGCGAGGATTGCTCCGTTGTCCGCCGGAACGATCTCGAAGATACGCTCGAGCAACAGATCCTGAAGCTTCCCGGAGTCGTCGATCTCGTTAATCTCAGCGCTCAGCCTTAGCAATACGTTCATGTCATGAGCCAGGCGGCGGAGCTGGGCCATGCCGGAAGCCGGGTCGGGCTTCAAATAAACCGAGTCGGTGGGGTCTAATTGAACGGTTCGGGTGGAAAGGACAGCGCTCTCGTCGCGGTCTTCCAATTGAACCTGCTGCCTGGGTTCAGCGCCAAAATCCTGAACGAGGAACCGGAATCTGCTGTGCCCGACGCAAATCTCGTCCCCTTCAGTGAGATACGTCCTCGTGACGGCATTGCCATTCACATATGTGCCATTCGTGCTCCCACCATCGATGATGAGAAACCTGTCGTTCTCACATTCGATACGGCAATGACGCGCTGACACCATCGCGTCATCGACGAAGATGCTGTTGGCACTCTCACGGCCAATCGTTGCACCTTCACGGCCTAATGGGATTTCTCCGCCCGAACTGCTCAACCTCGGATTCATAGCGGATGCATTGTACCAAGGTTAGAGAAGTTCGGAACTTAATGAGGAGCTAACTTCTCTGGCGGAAGCTTCCGAGCCCGGCGGGGCATCGTGTCCGGATACGCGGTGTGCCCTGAAAGATACACACTCTCTTCCCTCCTCCCAATGTCTCAACAACTTATCTAAACAACTCCAAGGTTTGGCGATTGCGATGGGGGTGCCAGTCATAGCCAGGTGCCGCCACCGGAGGTGGAAGATGAGTACTGCTGAAACCTGTTTGCCGATTGGATTCGAAAAGCGCTGCTTTCTAAATCGCGCTTTCACCGCCGTTACACACTTGCGCGCCGGGGAAGAGGCCACGACATTGCTCTTCGCGGCAAACGTGTTTGTACTCCTCGCCTCTTACTACCTGCTCAAGACGGTGCGCGAGGCCCTGATCCTGAGCGAGGCAGGCGCCGCCGTAAAAAGCTATTCGGCAGCGGGCCAGGCCCTGCTTCTGCTGGGACTGATTCCAGCTTACAGCCACATCGCCTCGCGGGTAACGAGAGCGAAACTGATCACGGGCGTCTCATTGTTTTTCATTTCCCATCTGGCGATTTTTTACCTGATGGGAAACGCGGGATTCCACATCGGCGTCCCATTTTTTCTCTGGGTGGGGATCTTCAACGTGCTTGTGATCGCGCAGTTCTGGTCTTTTGCAAACGACATGCACGATTCGGAATCCGGCAAGAGAATCTTCCCGATCATCGGCATCGGCAGTTCACTGGGCGCCTGGGCCGGCGCGCGATTGGCATCGCGCTTATTCACTTTTCTGGATCCGTATCAACTCATGCTGGTCGCGGCGGTGGGACTCTTTACCAGCATCATCCTCGCCCGACGGACCGACGCGAAGTTTGAACCGCGGCCAGGGCCGTGCGCCATTCTGCCCACGAGCAAAGGCGGCTTTGGCCTTGTGCTGTCGAGCCGCTACCTCCTGCTGATTGCGCTGATGGTGCTGATCTTTAATCTCGTGAATTCGCTGGGGGAGTACATGCTGGGAGAGATGGTCGTGGCACAGGCGCGGGCGTCGGTTGCTGCGGGCGTCATTGACAGTTCCCAGGTGAGAGCGGCGATCGGATCGTTCTATGGCGGTTTCTTCGGATGGGTGAACCTTGTCGCATTGCTGCTTCAGATCTTCGTCGTCTCGAGGCTCTTCAGGTATATCGGTGCGCGGGGCGCGCTTTTTGTACTTCCATGCATCGCGCTTGGAAGCTACAGCCTGATGGCTGTGCTGCCGGTGCTGGGCGTCGTGGAGATTGCAAAGGTGCTCGAAAACAGCTCGGATTATTCGATTCAGAACACCGCGCGCCACGCGTTGTTCTTGCTGACCAGTCCGGAGGCCAAGTACAAAGCGAAGGCCGCCATCGATACATTCTTTTGGCGAGTCGGGGACATGTTGCAGGCCGGCATTGTTCTGGCCGGCGCCCATTTCGCATTCACCACAAGACAATACGCCCTGATCAACATTGCGCTCGTCGGCGTGTGGTTGATCCTGATCGTGGGGATTTTTTGCGAACACAAAAGGCTGGAGGAATGATGGGGTCCGCGGGAAGACCGGCGGACTCACTGGGCGACGAATTCAGCCACATTTGGGCTCGCCGAAAGCGGTTTTGAACGTGACAAAGCGGCACAGGGAAAGATCCAAACGCTCGCCTGGATCCCCGTTCATCACGGCAAGTTTTCCGAACAATTCGCAGTCGTAAACAGAGCTTTCACCTTTGTGTTGGAGTACAATGACCGGCCATCAGATGCAATCAGCTACAGCCAATCGAGAAAATTGTCTGGTTGCTCTATGCCTCGGTCCGAAGCGAGTTGACCGAAAATGCAAACGAACATGGCCGATCAACGGGAGAAGCTCAAGGATCTATTTGAGACAACGTTGAACATATCAGGCCAGGAACGTGAGGAGTTCCTGCTAGGCATCAACGCTCAGGATCCGCCAGTGTGCGCCCAGCTTAAGCGCATTATCGGACGCCATGAAAGCAGCGGAGCGCTTTATGGCGTGCGATAAGACCGTCGCAATAGGAGCTTTCGCACCCGGTCAAACCGTTGCTGGAAGATACCGCATCGTTCGGCAGCTCGGTCGTGGTGGTATGGGAGAGGTATACGAAGCGATCGACACTGAGTTGAAAGAAAGAATCGCCCTAAAGACTGTTCGTCAGGACATAACGATCGACGACGGAGATGCAAGACGGTTCATCCAGGAAGTTCAACTCGCTCGCAAAGTAACTCATCCGAATGTTTGTCGCGTCTACGATATTGGCCGTCATGCCGACGCTCAGGGCGATATCGTCTTCCTGACAATGGAATTGCTTGATGGAGAGACACTCGCCTCACGCCTCCATCGGGAAGGTTCGTTGTCTCTCGACAGTGTCCTTTCCATCGGTCGTGAGGTCGCACTTGCGGTGGATGCAGCACACGCACTTGGTATTATTCACCGGGACCTGAAGCCCGCGAACATAATGCTTAGTTCTGGACGTGTCGTTATTACCGACTTTGGACTTGCTCGAAGGGACACGCCTGCTCCGGAAGCCAAATTGACGGGTGGGAGTCGGATCATTGGAACTCCTGCTTACATGTCGCCGGAACATCTCGCTGGACGTGCTACCGCCTCTTCAGACATCTATTCATTCGGTGTAATACTCCACGAGATGCTTACGGGACGAAGATTCGCAGATGATCCCGATCGTACTCCGAATACCATCGTTATACCTGCGCATTGGGAGGCGCCCGTCCTTCAATGCTTCGAGCGAGATCCAGCACGTCGGCCCGCTAAGGCTATCACCGTTATCGAAGCAATCGAAAAACACAACAATCGACTTGGCCGGCCACACAAGACCCTTCTCGGCATCCCGATTTCTCGGCGTGCGTTGATATCTGGAACGGTTAGTCTACCTTTATCGATCGCGGCGGCTTTTGCAATAGACATGGCCCTGCGTGGTTTCGACACGGGAATTGACGTGTTCGAAATCGATAATCAGACCCAGCAAGCTAACCTGGAATATCTATGCCGGGGTACCACGATCGAGCTCACACGTCGGCTATCCCAAGTGAAAAGCGTTCGCGTTGTTCCTATGTACGCAATTCGAAGCAAGGCTCCCGAACATAAGCCAAATCGCTTTTCCCTGGATGGAACGCTGCAGGCTGAAGCGGGACAGATTCGCCTGACCATGGCCCTTATGGACAACTCCGAAAAGCGGCTTGTCTGGTCGGAAAAATTCGAACGCAATAGTATTAATAATCTCTTGGAACTTCAGTCGGACATTTCGGAGCGTATTGTCTCGGGAATCGAAGCCACTGTTTTGCTCGCTGGCATAGGTGCGAGTACGCGACTCTCTGGAGTCGCCCGATATGTGCGGGAAGTTTCCGGAGTGACTGCAAGCCGCGAGTTACCGACGCGGCCCACCCAGAGCAACATTGCGTTGGATCATTACATGCGCGGGTCATATTTGCTGCAGCAAGTATCGGCTAGCACAACCCAGCAGGCAGTGCAGTCATTCGAAAACGCGATTAGGGAAGATCCGCGGTTCGCGCTGGCACACGCCGCCATGGCGGAGGCCCAGATCGGCCTCGTTGCTTATAACCTGGAGCCCGACATAGTATTGGCTGAAAAAGCGCGAAGCTTCGCGGAAAAAGCAATTGACTTTGATCCTCACCTTCCAGAAGGTTTCGCTGCGCTTGGAGCGGTTCGCCAACTGGAGGGTGATTGGTCGGGAGCTGAGCAAAGCTTTCGGGAAGCTTTGCGACTGAGACCCCGTTTTTCGCGTGCAAATCGAGGTCTTTCCGGTCTTGTTCTGCAGTTTGCAAAGTTTGAGGAGACTATTGCGACCGCCCGTGCTGCAATAGAGCAAGACCCACACAATGCGTCATGTTTGACAGGGTGTGGGTTGTACTTTTTTCTATCCGGCCTACACCAAGAAGCCATATCAGTTTTGGCTCCCGTAGTCGAAGGGAAGGAGTTGCCGGGGACCCGCCACAATCTCGGCCAGGTTTATGCCCGGCTTGGTTATCTCAACAGGGGAACAGAGTCCGACAAGTGGTTCCAGAAGGCGTTTGACCAAGCTGCCATAGTTCAGTCGATCGAAATGCGCACGGCTGGTTCCGAGGACAAATGGCCGCATCTACTTGCAGATAGCATGTTCGGTTTGTTCTACGCATTGCGTGGGGATGGCGCGTTAACGAGGAGTTACCTAAACAGACTCAAAGACGCATTGAGTGCGCGACGCACATCTCCTGTCACTATTGCCTGGATTTATGCCGCACTAGGTGAACGGGCGGAGGCGCTGGACCTCTTGGACATTGCGATGACATTCAGGGATCGGCGTTTGCACTTAATTCGTGTAATGCCTTTTCTTGAGAACGTTCGCGATGAATCGCGCTTTCAACAGCTATTACGGGATCTGCGCCTATGATCGCGCTCGCACAAAAACACCCTACAACAAAATCATGAAAACAAATACCTCACAATTACCCCCGTATGGATACATGAATGTCGTCACGCTGGAAGATCTTTCCCTCCCGGCTCCCAGCGACTGGCGCCCCCCTGCGCATCTAAAAGCGAGTGGCATTGAGAAGGCATGGATAAAGTGGCGCGACGATCGGACCGATGAAATTGCGGAGGTACTATGGCCTATCTTTGAAACTAGCTCGGGTCATTGGAAAGGCGCGAGCGCCAAATTCATGGATGATCTCACGCGTACTGATCTCGATTTGATGTTGGCGATTCAAGAGGAGAATCCTCTCGGTATGGAGTTGTCGGCTGACGGAAAGTCTTTGGATTCGCCAACGCATCTTCAGTTTTTCGCTGAAGAAGACGTCAATGTTCCGAGGTTTGGAGTTAACTACAACTTCTACGATCGAACGATACAAAACGACGCGTTTCGCGCTGTCGGGGTCCTGTTCTTCCGAGGTCTCGATTCAAAAGTCGGTGGCAGTTCCGTTCAATGGAAGCAGCGATTTCGACGACCACGACCATACCAAACGGCCCTGCTTTTCGGCTCGAAATACAAACAGTTCCATCATCGTCCCGCGAAGTCCTCCTATACACCCTCGTTGTCGAGCGGACATTGTCTACAAGGGTTACTTGCAGTGGGAGCCATCATCGAACAGTTTGTTCTTGAGGTTCCTCCCAGTACCACAGGCCTTAATTTAGACTGCTTAGAACAATGGTCGGTTGACATCGGAGATCGAAGGGTAATGGCTGGAGTTCATTATCCAAGCGACAATATATCATCTTGGATACTTGGTATGCATTTGGCGAATCGCGTTTATCGCTCGACGGACGTAAAAACACGCTTATGGAACGCGATTAGAAATCGAAGTTTCGTCTACCGAAAAATCAGAGAGTGGGTTAATGCAGGAAAAGGAAACGTCTACCAACTATCGCTGAGGGCACTAGAAAATGCAGCTGCAAGCGCTTCGTAGTGTACAAGAAAGTCAATTGACCCAACCGGAGGCGTCAAGTACTATGCCGCGCATTATATCCAATTCGCTTGTAGGGAGACGACAATGTCCAGCCAAATAGCCCGTCTACTCATTGAGCTGTCCAAGGATCCATTTAAGTCGGAACAATTCCTGAGGTCTCCCAAGCAATTTCTCGATGTCGAAGGATTGGAAACAGCGCAATGCATTGCGCTGCTGAGCAGAAATTTGAACGCTATCGACCAAGAGTTAGTACGCGCCAAGAGCGAGGAGAACAAGCCCCCTCGCCCGCCTAGTGAGGTAATCGCCCAAATCGAGGACGACAAGCCCCCTCACACGCACAGTGAAGTGATCGCCCAAATCGAAGGGAACAAGCCCCCTCGCACTGCCAGTGAGGTAATCGCCCAAATCGAGGAAGACAAGCCCCCTCACACGCACAGTGAAGTGATCGCCCAAATCGAAGGGAACAAGCCCCCTCACTTGCACAACGGACCTCATACGGAAGCAATGACCGCAACGATTCCAGACCAGCCTAACGAAATAAAGGAGGGAATGCTTTTCGTTGTCGGATCAGGTCATAGCATCGCGGGTCAAGTTACAATTGAGAGCCTGAGTTGCATCAAACAAGCCCAGAAAGTCCTATATAGCTGCAACGGAATCACCGAAGATTGGATCACTGAGATCCGCTCCGATTGCGAACCCCTAAACGATCTATACGCGGATGGCAAAGATCTGCACACCACATATGGAGAGATGGTTGAAAGAATACTTCGGCCGGTACGCGCAGGACTGAACGTTTGCGTGGTGTTCTACGGACACCCAGGAGTTTTTGTTCACGCAGGTCATGAATCGATTCGTCAAGCTACGAGAGAAGGACATCGTGCACGCATGTTGCCGGGTGTGTCGGCGCATGATGTTCTCATAGCGGATCTGGGAGTTGATCCCAGTAGTGGGTGTCAGATGTTCGACGCAACAGATTTCCTAACTCGCAAACGGCACTACGATCCAACTTGCGCACTAGTTCTTTGGCAGGTTGGCGCAGTCGGAGTCCACCAACACAATGCCTCAACCGAGAATTGGAACGTCCAGGGTGTCGCAAACCTAGCCGATTTCTTAGGCGAAGTCTATTCTCCCGATCACAAGGTTGTCCTTTACTCGGCCAGCCCATTACCAACTTGTAAGCCGGTAATCCACCCGCTTTCCATCTCAGAGCTTCCGAAGGCGAAAATCAATACTGCTTCAACGCTCTATGTCCCGCCGAAAGGCGAACCGGAATGGAACATGGATATGGTCGGACGTCTTTATAAAAACAAACAGTAGCTGGCCTTTCGGGAATCCAGATTTCCTAGACTAGCTAGCGCACGGTCTTGTCAGTGCAATCGAATTCTCGGCCATCGGCAAAAATGGTATTGGTACCTAGCTAGTGCGTATCGTCTTCCTGTCCTTCGTTGCATTGCAGTTTTCTCCTTGAAAGTCGTGCCTCATCAATTAGGTGAAGTTGACGTAGCGTTTGAGCTGGAGAGTATTCAGCGTCAATTACTTTTACGATCGGGAGTTCTAATTGCCGCTGATCACCGTTATCGGGAGCCCAGCCTTGGCCTCGTATTTTGTCGGTTGGTGCTTCTGCTTGCTGGTTCTTGCGCATAGACGGCTGTAAGAATTGATCTTTCGCGCCGTTAGAGATGTGAGGTGTCTGTCCAGCGAAAACCGGGACGGTTGCCGGCTTGGATGAGAGCGACACCCGCGGCTTGAAGTCCGAACATTTGTCCTTCGGCGGCACTGATGGCTTTTGGGTCCTGGGTCCATGCCTTCTCAAGCAGCCTCAACAGATCTGAGAAAATAATATTGAAGTTGTCCGATGTCGGGTTCTCGTTGTCAGTGAATTGGTAGGTTGCCGGCATCGGAATCGCCGGGCCGTCAAAATGCCATGCTCCGTCTCCTCCTTGCTGGAGTCGGTGTGCGGTCGCGATCTCCTTAAACAGGTAAAAGTGTGCGAGTTCATCAACGTTAAACTCGGCCGCAAACGGTGAGCTCGTGGTGCCCTCTCCTTGTTGCCTTATTTCCTTGATTGCCTTGAGGGCATCAGCAACTGAGGTGATTGCGAAGAGTCGATCCTGATCCAAGTTCGCCGTCACTTGCTTTCCGCTTTGTATTGGTGGATTCAGTGCTTGGAAGGCCGCTGCAATTGTGTCGTAGAATTCACCAATGGTTGGAAAAATATCGAGTGCCGCAAAGGCGAGCGGTCCTCTCTCCGGCCATTCGATTTGCATGAATATATCCAAGCTCGCCGGCCCCAGCGGCGCAAGATCAACGCGGAGGTGGGGATGGACGTTTCCCGGCAAGCCGTCTGTTGGGTAGGCGGGGATGAACGCTGGCTTCGCAATCGACGGGTTGCCCCCGATTGCTGTCAGCATGTTGCAGGCAAGGCCCATGTGAAGCATTTCTTGCAGCACGATAGAGTGCATCATCCGCGCCACTGGATCTGCGGGATCCTTGATCGACCATTCCGCGCATAAATAGGGCGGAATCGTCGAGAACTCAAGCTCAATTGCGCTTTGCAAGCTATCTTGTAAATCGGTGACCTTGTTGATTCCGCCTGATACGAATTCGGCGACAGTTCGTAATGACATTATCAATTTTCTCCCGGTTCTGCGGTGACGGCCGGTCTGCACGGTTTCTCGCACATCCCTCGTAGATCCAGCGTTTGAACAGGGTCATTATTCATCGGGCCGGGGGCTCCTGCTTGTAAATCTTTCGATGCACAGAGAGTCGAAATTTTGGCGGGGACGGCTGGTCCACAAAACAGCTAGTCGTGACGGTGATTCGAGCATCACGATCAACTGACAAGGCCCGAGAGTCTCCCGGCTTTATTGGAGAGAGAAACATTCACGCTGCGCAACACTCTAACCTCCGAAGATTGTTCCGAGCGGAGACTACGCTCCTCCAGGTTCCAGCAGTACACAAAAATCGTAATTAAAAACATCTGGTCTTTTTCACAACTGGGAACGTGGCATCCTACATCGAGCTTTCTCCAGCCGCAATTTTTATGAGCCGGCAGCCTTTATCGCTATTCCGTTCGGCTCAGTGCGCTAGCACTCCGTGGTGCATGTGTAGGGTACGGCCTTGTCACACAGGGCTTCAGCATCATCAGGATTTTGAGCCCGTTGACTTCGTGCGAACCGAGGAACGGATTCCCGACCCAGCACCACTGGAAGTCATCGGCGTATGCCAGCTTGCTGTTGTCGCGTAATTTGAATCGTGCGCGGCGAAACTAGCCCCCTTCGATACGAAGGGCCTGGCGCACTTCAGGTCGTGGGCACCCGCGATGATGCCGCTTGGCACGAAATAGATTGGCTCGATGACGTAACCGACCGCGTTCCGGAACCGGGCCGAAAACGTTTCCGTTCGCACCTCGCCGCCGAACTTCACGATCCACATTGCTCCTCGTGCATCGACGGCGTCAATCTTCCGTCGGGCGAAATTTAGCCGACACGGTCTACCAGGCTCCTGTTCAGGTTTTGCTCAGAATTTCGCGCGGTTGTTTTGCAGCGCATCAGAGTCGCAACAAGATATATGCGTCCGAGTCTATCGGCGACATGAAAATAGAACCATGCATCGCCGATATCAACCTCAAAGAAATCGGCGCGATGGGGGTCACATTTGACAACGATGCCTTGCGCCAAAGCTTCGTCCAAATACTGAGTGGCGGCGCATGTGTGTCCTCTAGGCGACGTCACAGGCCGTCCATTTGATCGGATCCAAGCCGACCTCGCGTTGAACAGCTCGATCTCAATACTGCCGCGTTCTATCCTCATTCCAGTGTCTGTCGATGCCATTACAGCCTCCAATTCGAAATTGCATTAAGAATTCGGCCGCTGAATCCGTTCGATCCAGCGGCCAACAAACAACTTTCCACTATGGCGTCACGGCCGGTATTTCGGTGATGCGCTCCATTTGGGCGATTCTGCTCCGAAGGGATCGAGTAAAACGCTCGGCGGTTGCAACGGTCGCGCCGCTGGCGACGAATCCTGCGCGCAACTCTTCGTCGGTGATCCTGGAGAGATACGGCAACAGCCAGCGAACATCGCTTAACGTGATGCCGTCGGCGATGTCGTGACCATGTTTGCCGTCATAGCCCCAGACGATGGTTCCGTTTCGAACGTCTTTGATGAAATCACGGGTTTGGCGTTCGTAAGCAGACACATCCCACTTGTCCCGTTTGAAAAACCCGCCCCAGCTTCCGAGCGAAGCCCCCCAGTCGGTAAACGAGTACAGGTAAGTCGGCGGCTGCGAAGCCGGCTGCAGGAAAACGGCGGTGTTGCTGCCATCGCCGTCCCGCGTGTCTTTGGCGTCCCAGTTGGACAGCAGCATCATCAGGATTTTGAGCCCGTTGAGCTCGTGCGAACCGAGGAACGGATTCGCGATCCAGGACCACTGGAAGTCATCGGCGTATGCCAGCTTGCTTTCGTCGCGTAATTTGAATCGTGCGCAGCGAAACTGGCCCCCCTTCGAGACGAACGGTCTGGCGCGCTTCAGGTCGTGAGCGCCCGCGATGATGCCGCTCGGCACGAAATAGATGGGCTCGGTGACGTAACCGACCGCGCTCAGAAACCGGGCCGAAAACGTTTCCGTTCGCACTTCGCCGCCGAACTTCACGATCCACATTGCTCCTCGTGCATCGACGACATCAATCTTCGGGTTGGTGCCGCCCAGGTTTTCTTTTATAAACCGGAACGGAGGGCGAGGCGCCAGCGCCTCGCCTCCGGGCCCCCAGATCCAATCCGCCAGGGTTGCCGGTTTGGGATCGTTCCAAAGAATCTCACGCCGGTCGGCATCCAGGACGGCCGGCGTGGTTGCAGTTTGCAGAGCCAGCGCTAGTAATAGAGTGGTGAGCATGACTAGTTCCTCCCGAAATGCCGTTTGAGATCCGGCCAGAACTCGCGAAATACATTGGAGCCGACGTCGAAAGCGATGGTCAGCCCAAAACTGCTCGCACCGGCGCCCGCGGTGGCGATGCTGCCCGGCAGCCAGGCCCGCGAGATGAAGGCTGCGCCGCCCGCGCTACCGACCTTCGAAAGCGAAAACCGGCGCCGGCCGTTGGGACGGCGGGCAAGAAATGTGCTGGAGATCGCGTATCCGGTACGTTTCCAGATTCCATTTCTGCCCGACCTCTGATATCGATTGTCTTCGTGAAGCGCGGAAGAAACGCCATATTGCAGCGTCCCACGGATGAAATGCTGCGCGAATGCGCTACCCAGGCGGACGCCATATTTCGAGGGATTCCTGCCCCACTCGATGGGAATGTCTCGAAGTTGCATTAATTCCGCGCTTGCTGCGGTCCGTTCAAGCGCCGCCGGGCCGAACGTGCCGGTGAGATAATTTCTCAAACGCTCGCTGTCTGTCATCGGAGCGAATTCATCGGCTTCCGTGCTTGCAGCCTCTGCTTGCGCCGCCTCCTCACCCACCCGGTCCTGCGCGGTAGCGTCGCCGGCGAGTTCGCTGCCCGTGGAGCTTTGCACCGGATCGATGCCGTCGACCAGCGCCAGCGTGGTTATGGTTCCATCCGGTAACGTGAAAGACGGTGGGGTTTGAACCGCGGATTCTTGAATCGCGCCAAACCCGGAAATTGTCGAACTCATCAGCGCCAACGAAGCGCCGAGCAATGATGCGTTAAGTCTTGTCCTCATTTCTTTTCTCCTTTCGAACTCTGTTAGCGGCAGGCTTTTTTTGGAGCTCGCCGGACAGCTCGCCATCTCGCAATTGCTCCGCCCGCGAGCTGTTCAGATAAGCCGTTGAAAACTAAGGCAGGGGATAAGAAGCACGTATCTTTCGAGGCACATCCTGTATCGGATCGGTCAGCCAGGATTCGCGCGCCAGGCTGTAACAGCGGACAAATGGATGACGGTGGACGAAATGATATCGACCTTTGGCCACCAGTCGCGCCTGATATAATTCGCTCGTCGATGACAGGTTTTGTGGGTGGGCGTCTTAAGCCTTCCATCGACCTAGGAAGTGCGTGTTTATGAGCCTGTTCTTATTTTTATTGGGAGTTCCTCTCGTGATCGCCCAACAGCCCGCCGCTCCGCAACAACCGATGACGTTCTTCGTTACGAGCGCGGGCAGCGGCAAAGGAGCCGATCTCGGTGGACTGGCGGGGGCCGATCAGCGCTGTCAAATGCTCGCGGCGGCGGCAGGCGGCGGAGATCGCACCTGGCATGCCTACCTCAGTACTCAAGCCACCGGCGATCAGCCGGCGATTAATGCTCGCGATCGCATAGGCACGGGCCCCTGGTATAACTCCAAAGGAGCCCGCATCGCGAAAGACCTTGGCGATCTCCACGGGGACACGCTCGACCAGGCACGGATCGGCAGCAGCCTTACGAAGATCACCGCTCTGACTGAAAAAGGCGAGATCATCGCCGGCCCCCCGGATGACAACCAGCGGCACGATATCCTGACGGGCTCGCAGCCCGACGGCAGGGCGTTCACGGACGGCGCCGACCATACCTGCCGCAACTGGACCAGCAGCGGCGAAGGGTCTGCACAAATCGGCCATCCAGACCACACGGGCGGGCCGAACACCTCGTGGAACTCGGCGCATGGAAGCCGGGGCTGTAGTCAGGAAAGTCTGAAGTCCATGGGCGGCGCGGGATTGTTCTACTGCTTCGCAGCGGACAGGAAGTAGGTTCGCGGAAGGGAAGAACCACAAAAAGCACAAAATAGAACACAAAAGGCACAAAAAATCGGTCCCAAGACCAAAGTGTTTGTGCTTTTTGTGTCTTTTTTGTGCCTCTTGTGATCTGTTCCCGTTCCGTTGGCTAGATGTTTACGATCGTCACTGGGGATCAGCGGCGGTCGATCTCCGGCAGGCTGGCGTAAACAACATCTCCGACAATCTTCAAACTGTGCGCGCTCACCTGGTCCAGAGTGTCGCAGGCCATATGCCAGCACGGATAATCGAAGTCGATCAGGTCGACCGACGGAATGTTCGCCTTCAAGTAAGGAATATGGTCGTCTTCGACATCGATCTGGTTCTTTGGGAATTCCTTGACGTAACCGAGCGATTGCGCGGTATTCCAGATGACGTCCTTCAGCCAGCCCGTAGACTGAGACTCTTTCTTGATGTTGAGGTTCTTGTCCCCGATCATATCCACGAGGATCATGGCCTTCAGGTCGGCAAGCTTTTTGTCGCGTACCCGGCGATCGACATCGTGACGGCTGCCGTAAACACTGTCGGCGTCGGTCCACTCCACGACTGCTTCTTCCCCATCGAAGAAAATGAACTCGAGCGTGTTCTGCAGTTTCAGATCGGCGGCCGCCCTCGCGAACTCCAGGAGCCATGCGGCGCTCGAACCGCCGTCGCTCGCTCCGACGAAGCGGATGTTGTCGAACGCCTTGGTGTCGTAGTGCCCTGTGATTGCGATCAAGGTAGGCTTTGCACCCGGCCGGACGGCCCGGATGTTGACCATGTGCCGGAAACCGCGAGGAGTGCGCGCATCGAACTCGTCCAGTTGGGGCTTGAGACCGGCCTTTTGGAGTTCGGCCACGATGTAATTACGGGCCTTGACGATCGCGTCGCTACCTGCCGGCCGCGGGCCAAAACCCACCAGCGTCTTCAGATCGGCACCGGCACGCTGTTCACTGAAGGGCGAGGTCCTGGAAACGGCACCCGCATTGCGCTGGACACCATAAACGAGTACCGTCATCAACAACCCGGCTACGATCAGAATGCTGCCGCCTTTTCGCATATTGCGCAAATTTTCGCATACATTTGACTCGGTGATATGCTGATTTTGGACACTAATTTGGAGGTGAGACATGTCAGGATTTTCAAAAACACACGTGACTGCATTCTTCATCACCGGAGCGGCGGTGGGCGCGACCGTTGCGCTGATGTATGCGCCGAAAACCGGAACCCAAATGCGTAAAGATATCCGCCGCCTTTCAAAGAAGGCCGTGGATCAGTTGGATGACCTGCAAAGCGAAATTGTGGAGCAGGTTACGGAAGGCTACGATAAGGTCAGAAAGATGATCAGGGTAGCCTGAAGAAGTGGACGGTAAGGGGTTCGAACCCTCGGCCTCGGCGTTGCGAACGCCGCGCTCTCCCAACTGAGCTAACCGCCCATGGTCAAATATCGATTAGATCATTGGCGCCGGAAGGTGTCAACGAGCCCTCGAAAACTGTAGCGGCGGTCCATAACATCCACGGCCGCCGCTACAGTTCTTTTTCTACCATCCTGCCAATAAAAGTGCGGGCGCTATTATACTTCCAAACCATGCATGAATCGATGCTCGCAACGCTGGGACTTGGTTTCGTCCTCGGGCTCAAGCACGCCACTGAGGCGGATCACCTTGCCGCGATCTCCACAATCGTGAGCGAACGCCGGTCTATCTGGCAGTCCGCAGGTGTAGGCGCGTTGTGGGGAATCGGACACACGGCTTCCCTGCTGGTTGCCGGCGTCTTCGTGGTGGGCCTGGGCGTTGCCATTCCGGAGCGAGTAGCCGGTGTTCTGGAATTGACCGTCGCCTTGATGATCGTTTTCCTGGGGATGCGGCTGCTGAGCGCACATGTCCATCGGCACACTCATGAAGGAAAACCCCATATTCATGTGCACTTTCATGACAAGGAGCACGCACACCCCATCGGCATAACGCACGCAACGGTGCATAGCGGTTTGTCCGGCTGGCGGCCTGTTCTGGTTGGAATTGTCCACGGTCTTGCGGGTTCGGCGGCACTGACCCTTCTCGTGCTTTCAACGGTAGTGCGCAACGGCAGCGCGTTTCTGGGCTTTGCCTACCTTGCTATATTCGGTGCCGGCTCGATTGGCGGCATGCTGCTGATGAGCTGTGTCATCAGCGTGCCCTTCAGCCTGGGACTCAGGTTCTTTAAACGCACACTTCTTCCGCTGCGCCTGCTGACCGGCCTATTCAGCACAAGCTTCGGCATCTTCTACGCATGGCAAATTATGGAAAGGCTATGGGCGCTCTAACCGGCCTCTCGACCGGGGTTATGTCGCCCGCAACCCGTCCGCTGCATACATTGTCAAGGGTCATTCCTACAGCGGGAACGCTAGCTAGTGGTGTCCGCCATAGGTTAACGTACCGCTTGGATTCGCCAGCCGCGGAGCGGCGATAGATTGTAGCCACGGCTGAAGGCCGTGGTTTCCTTAACGATGGAATATGAGCCGCAGAGCGGCGGAAGATTCTTTCGCCGCTCTGCGGCTCTTCCAGCCCGATACCAACTACCACGGCCTTCAGCCGTGGCTACGTTCTAACGCCGCTCCGCGGCTGGCGAATCCAAGTGGCACTAGCAGGAAGGCTTGAATTCGCCTTCCCACTGCGCGATGACCACTGAAGCCAGGCAATTGCCCAAGACATTGACGGAAGTACGTCCCATGTCCATCAATTCATCGATGCCCAGAAGAATAAAAACCGGTTCAACGGGAAGATGAAATGACGCTACGGTTCCGAGGAGAATCACGAGCGACGCACGCGGGACTCCGGCTACGCCTTTGCTGGTGAGCATGAGCGTGAAGACCATCAGCAATTGCTGGCCAAAGCTCATCTGAATGCCGGCGGCCTGCGCGACGAAGACCGACGCGAGGGACAGGTATATCGACGACCCATCGAGATTGAAGCTGTAACCGGTCGGAATCACGAAGGCGACGATCTGGCGGGGAACCCCAAGCGCCACCATTTCCTCCATCGCTCGAGGCAGCGCGGCTTCGGAACTGGTCGTCGCAAACGCAATCGACACCGGCTCCACGACGGCTTTTATGAACGCACGAATCGGAACCTTCGCAAGAATGGCCACCGGGAAAAGCACGCACGTTATGAAAACCAGGAGCGCCGCATACAGCGTTACCAGCATCTTGATGAGATTGACGAGGATGCCCAGCCCCATGTGACCGACCGTGTATGCGATCGCGGCCCCGACACCAATGGGCGCGAATTTCATAACGACGTTCGTGAACTTGAACATCGTCTCCGACAAACTTTCGCAGAAAGACAGCATCGGCCGCCGTTTGCTCTCGTTCAGCATCGCGAGCGCGATTCCGAAAATGATGCTGAAGACGACAATCTGCAGCACCTGTCCCTCAACCACGGACTTCGCAATGTTCTCCGGAAAAGCGTGAAGGATGATATCGGACGCGCTCTGGGGCGCTGCCGCGGGCGCCTGTCCGGTCGCGGATGCTGCAGGGAGGGTTACGCCTGCTCCTGCCCTGCTGATATTGATCGCCACGAGCCCGATCAATAGAGCCATCGTCGTTACAACTTCAAAGTAGACGAGCGCCTTGACACCCATCCGGCCAACCTGACGAAGATTCGAGTGGCCGGCAATACCCACAACCAGCGTCGAAAACAAGAGCGGAGCGATGATGGCTTTGATGAGATTCAGGAAGATCAGGCTGAGCAGCCGCAGATCGATGGCGACTCCCGGCCAGACGTGACCTACTTCGGCGCCAACGGCCATCGCAACGAGGATCCATGTCGTCAGGGATTTCCGCTTCAATGCAAACGCGAGAAATCCCGATATCACAAGCCAGCGG
>Ga0207099_1092_pt2 | contig 17835 bp, 21 predicted proteins | sample Alteio_BWMinHeat_85_FD_153521 | JGI IMG/M metagenome (GOLD analysis project Ga0207099, IMG submission 153521) | Enriched cells from forest soil in Barre Woods Harvard Forest LTER site, Petersham, Massachusetts, United States -... | ecosystem: Environmental > Terrestrial > Soil > Temperate forest >... | reverse complement strand
AAAGCGCAAAGAACACGTTATCCCGTTGTCATTGCAGGCGGTAGAACTGTTGCGTGGGATGCACACGATTACCGGAGAACGGGTGCATGTATTCCCACATCGTGACGACAAGACGCGAACAATGTCCACCGCTTCGTTTCGGCAGATGCTTCACGTGTTGGGATGGTCTGGAAAGTTTAGCCCGCACGCCACACGCGTAACGGGCAGCACTCGGTTAAATGAAATGGGTTATGCGGCTGATTGGATCGAGAGGCAACTTGCGCATCAAGAACCCAATGCCGTCCGGCGCACATATAACCATGCTGAATATTTCGCAGACCGCGCAAAGATGATGCAGCAATGGTCGGATTATCTGGACAGGCTCAAGGCCGGAGCTGATGTGATCCTATTGCGAGGCCAAGCAGCGTAACGAATTGCATCGCCTAGCCCGCCGGGGCAAAAACCGGGACACCCTTATCCGGTTGGCGCAGCATCCTAACGCAAGAGTGAGCGCGAAAGGGCACGATTGATGGTCCAATCGTCACCTGCCGATGGCAGTTCGCATAAGCAACAGATTGACGATGTCGTGTCGGCATTCTTTCGCTGTTGCTGTGCGATGACGCGCCAAGTGTTGAAAAATCGCTCGCATCGGCAACCCAGCGAAATTAATGTCACGGATATCGTTGCCCGCTCAATGAAGAAAATCTTTTTTGTAGAGCTCATGGGCTATGTTCGAATGTTTGAGGAGGACTTGAAGAAACCACAGGAAGAATGGACTGCGGAAGAGTCGGCTCGTATTTACAGACGTATGGCCCTTTGCTTTGACGAAATGGCCAGCGAATTGGCACGGTGTAAAGGGCGTCCAAGAAAGCAGGAGCGAGGACTGATTAATCGGCTGATGGTAGAGAATCGGCATCTTGTATCTGCACATCCACGAGGTAGGCCCAAGAAGTGGACGTGGCCTGATCGCGATCTTGCTCTTCGCGTGATCTGCAACGAAAAAGCTGCGGCAAAAGCCAAGCATGGGACAATCACCAATCTTGAGGCAATTGTGCGCGTGCTCTTGCGCAAAAGACCCAACAGTAGTCGGCACGTGCTCATCGAAACATTAGGATTGAAACAGTTCGTTAAGCGGTTGAGCGACAAACCTCGCTCGAAGTAGCGCTTTCCGCGTAAATAAATCATCTGCGGGATTTTTTCTGGATTTATCGGAAATTACCTGTTTTACCCTTGCGCCATGTGTTCCGCTGCAATCCTCAATTGTGCGGACAAGGCCACCAAGTAACGCGGAGCACCCGGCCCTGTTCGCTAAGGTGGCGACATGGCTTTGCAGATTCTGCGTCCCAAAGACGCCCGCAGAAAACTCGGCATCGGCAACACTAAGTATTACGACCTGAATAAAACTGACCCGACGTTCCCCAAAGACGTAATTTTGGGAAAGCGGGCGCGAGGCAAACTCGAGCATGAGCTGGATGCTTGGCTAGAATCGAAGCGAGCGGGAGGTGCGAAATGATACGCACCAATGAAAACGCCCGGTGCCAGCCGGGCGCTGATACTTCAGGAAACTACACACCGAAGAATACCGCACCCAGCGGCAACAAGCAACATGTTAGGCGGTTTACCAGCGAGTTGGGCAACGCGCCTGCGGGCGATTCTGAAAACGAAGAGGCCGGTTACGACGGTGCGAGGGATAAGGGCGATAAGGCGACTACCGCAACGGTACTGATCGACATTGCAGAGAAGAACTGCGACCTGTTCCACGACGAGCGTCATGATGGATACGCCGTGCTCGTCCACAAGGGCATTCGGCAAACAGTGAAACTGCGTGGCAGGGAGTTCCGGCGCTGGTTGGCTGGAACCTATTACGCGAAAACTAAAAAGGCGGCGAACAATGAGGCCATTGCGACCGCGATGTCGGTGCTGGACGCTAAGGCCACGTTCGACGGACCGCAATTGGAGTTGTCCAACCGCTTCGCCATGCGCGACGGCGCGATCTACATCGACATGGCGGACAACAACTGGCGCGTGATCAAGGTCACAGCAGAAGGCTGGGAGATCATGGACAAACCGCCCGTGCTGTTTCGCCGTTACTCCCATCAACAGGCCCTTCCTGAGCCAGTTCGTGGAGGCAAGTTGTCCGATCTGCACAAGCATCTCGCGATCAAGTCTGCTGACGATAAATTGCTTGTGGAATCATTTTTAGCGTCGGCGGAATTCCCGAATATTCCCAGACCAACAATAACGTTTCACGGTTCGCATGGCGCGAGCAAAACCTCTGCGGCACGCATCGTTAAGTCCATTACTGACCCGAGTGTTCTCGAATCCGTTAATTTGGGGAAATCGCCTGCCGAGCTTGCACAGGTGCTCGATCATCATGGCGTTCCTTGTTTCGATAACCTAAGCAGCATACCGCCGTGGGCAGCGGACATGCTGTGTTGCGCCGTGACTGGGGGTGCTTTTTCTAAGCGCGAGCTTTATAGCGACGACAGCGACATCCTGCTGACGTTCAAGCGGCCAATCATCATTACGGGCATCAACATTCCAACTCATGCCCCCGATCTGCTCGACCGCCTGTTGCTGATCGAACTGGAGCGTATCAACCCGGAAAACCGCTTGGACGAGACGACCTTCTGGAAGAAGTTTTACACAGAACGGGCTAAGCTGTTCGGCGCGCTGCTCGATGGCATTGCCGGAGCACTGAAACACCTGCCGAACATCAAGCTGAACAGGATGCCCAGAATGGCCGACTTCGCACGAGTGGCCTGTGCCTATGCAGAGTTTGCAGGTATCGGCGCAGACAAAATGCTGGACGTAATTATGCGGCACACCTCGCGCCAGACTCAGGAAATCATGGACGCCGATCCTGTCGCGTGCGCCATCGGCGAGTTCATCCGGAAGCACGGCAAGTGGACGGGCACCGCGGGCGTGTTGTTGAAACTGCTCAACGAATCGGCACCGACACCCCGACCTGAAGGCTGGCCCCGGCAAGGGAATAGCCTCTCGCGGAAGCTTAACGTCCTGCATGCCACGCTCAACGATGTAGGTATCAGCATCCAGCGGCACAAGGAAGGTTCAGACCGGGAACGGCTGCTGACGTTAGAAAGTAGGCCGGATTCATCGTCCGCATCGTCTGCATCGTCCAGAAGCCCCATTTTTGCGGGTTTAGGGACGGACGATAAATGCAGACCATCGTCCGGGACATCGTCCGCGCCGGACGATAAAAACGACGCCGCCAAAACATCGTCCGCTTCATCGTCCGCGCTGAACCCAAGCATCCGTGCGGGTTTGGACGATGCGGACGATCAGGACGACATTTCCGCGACCTTTCCTGATGACAGTGATTCCGACTCAGTGGTAGTGAGAACGGTATGACTCCCGAGAGCGTCATCCGGCAGGCGGCAGCAGATGGGGTGAGGCTGGTTCTTTCCCCCCCAGACAAAATCAAACTCATTGGGGGCGAAAAGGTGGTGGATCGCTGGCTTCCCGTAATCCGGGAGCACAAGCCCGAGATCATCGAGGCATTGCGGGAGGCCGCAAACAGCCCGTTACCTGACGGTCTGTTTGACACCTTCGAGTTCGCGCCACCGAGCGACCCCACCGACGACGAGGCGTCGCATGAGCGCGTGGCGATCATGATGGAGGATAACGGCTGGGACGAGGCTACGGCGCTTCAGGAGGCTCGCTGGGACGTTGACAGGCAAACATGTTGGCAGAGGTTCCTGCGCAACGCCCAGCGTATTCTAAACGCTCCTGAAACCCTTCGTGAAGGGTTGCTTGCCCTCTATCAGGAAGAGGCTACGGCACGCTATGGCGACCGGACGGGCGCGGATATGGCCGCATCTTTACGGAACTGGGTGGCTAAAAGTGGGCTGCATTGATGACTATGGTGATGGTGGTAATGACTGTGCAGCGCTCGCCATAGCGCAAGTGATCTTTTTGTGGGCGAGATACTTAATCGCGTGGGGTAATGATGTATAACCAGCATGCACTTTCCGCCGTATTCCCGGCCATGCCTGAGAATGAGCTCGCTGAACTTGCAGCCGACATCAGTGAGCATGACCTTCGGGCGCACATAACGTTATACGAGGGTAAAATTCTCGACGGGTGGCACCGCTACAAGGCGTGCATCCAGATCAGGAAACAGCCGCGGTTCGTTGACTACAAAGGCAGCGACCCGGTTGCGTTCGTACGCAGTGCGAACTGGCACCGCAGGCACCTGACGCCGAGCCAGCGCGCGCTCGTCGAGGTCGAGTTAAACAAGTGGAAGCCAGTCGGTCGTTCCGCGGTCCAAACGGAAAATGGACAAAATTGTCCAATTACCAAATCCACTGCCCAAATGGCCGCATCCAGCGGGGTCAGCACAAGCACCATCAAGTCGGCAAAGGCCGTCGCCGCAAACGGGGCGGACGTGCTGAAGGATGCTGTGCGCGACGCCAAAATCCCAGTGGACAAAGCGGCAAGGATAGCAAAGCTCCCAAAGGAGCAGCAAGCGAAGGCGCTCAAGGCCCCCAAGAAAAAAACAGCGCCAAATAAAAAACCGGATAGCCTCGAGCAAAAATACGCCACACTAAAGAAAGATTACAATTTTCTCGTTGACAAGCATAATGTGCTCGTCGATGAACTTCGGTCGGTCGAAGCATTCCGGTCTGAGAAGGCCGTGATAGAGCTGAAGCACATGGGCGAATATTTGCGGACAGCAGAGCGTCGGCGCGACGAGCTGATGATTCAGGTACGGGAGATGCGATCGCAGATCAACTACTGGAAAAAGCGCGCGGAAAAGTCCGAACGCGGGGAGGGGTAATTTGCCGCATATGCCGCTGCCTTCGCTACAGAAGTCAGCAGCCAGTGCTAATCGGGCCCCCGCTTATCGCGCAGCGCATCCGATTCACTTGTCTCCTAAAATGTTTGAAATTCGCTAAATTAAAGGGCATAGAAAATGAGTAAAGAACTTGCGAATTCGGTTAATTCTTCGGAAGAATATGCTGATGAATGTCTCAAAGACATGACTCCGGAGGAACGACGTTCTTACCATATGGACGATGGAGAGCTTCGCAGAATGCTCATGGGAGATTATTACAATGAGCTCGATGCCGATTACATGGAGCTAGAAAACGCCGAAATCGAATTGCGAACGAAAATGAACGCGGGGGAACAATTACATTGAAGATTGGCATAATTTCTATGACAGGCAGGTTCGGCTGTCAGACTGCAGGCTCGTGATTAATCGGCCACTTATACGTAATGAACTTTGCTTGGCCATTTAACTGAAGATTAGTATACGCCATGCTGTCAATGATTATGATCGACAACCTCTGTGAGCCACGTGAACAATGGCAGGTAGATCACAGTAGAATCGTGATTCCATGAAAGTGAAACTCACAGCGAAGCAGGAAGCGTTCACACATGCCTACGGCAAAATGATGAATGCTAGTGCTGCGTATCGCAAGGTCTATGATACAAAACGCATGACTTCGAAGTCTGTGAATGAGTCCGCGAGCCACCTCCTTAAGAACCCCAAGGTTGCCGCAAGGATATCGGAAATCGTTGGGAAGGCTTCCGAAGTTGCCGTCATTGAGATAAAGAAAACGCTGCGGGAAATCGCAAAAATCGCGTATGTTGATTTGGGCAATATCTGTGATGCAAGGGGTATCCCATTGCGATTGAACGAGATGGATGAGGATACTCGTGGTGCAATCGCTAGTTACAAGGTGACCACGACTACCACGGGGAGTGGCCCCACGGCACAAGTGAGGGTGACCTATAAAATCAAGCTTTGGGATAAACTGAAGGCTCTTGACATGGCGATGCGTTATCACGGGCTTTATGAGCGCGATAATAACCAAGCGACAAATGCTGTGGCGCGATACTTCGGGGTACCCGGGAAGACCAACTGACGGCCGCGCAGAAGGGGGGCGTGTGTCGTTGCCGCCTCGCAATTAGCCGAGTGTACCCGCTTCCGTTGTGACGACGCGTGCTGGCCAGATCAGCAAGAACGCCAGCGACGGCACTATGTGATTTCCGACTCAGAACCTCGACGCCGTATTGATGCGACCGCCGCACAATCGCTAGGAGGTAAGCGGAATATGCACGACAGAATATGCTACATCTAGATTGACAGCACGCGATAGTGTAGGCTTCGTAAAAATTCATTGGCATTGTCGACATGGCTGGTCCCTCACTCGAAGGAATCGTTAACCCCGATCTACTCATTTGGGCGCGTGAGGCGTCCCACCTCAATCGCATGGAGGCCGCTGCGCACTTAGGTAGGAGCGTGACCGAGGCCAAGCTACAGGCGTGGGAGGAAGGGAAAGCGTTCCCGACGATCACGCAGCTTCGCAAGGTCGCGCGCCTATACAAGCGCTCCATCGGCGTTTTCTTTCTCCGTGAGAGGCCAAGGGTAACCCCGGCGCCGCGCGACTTCCGGCGCGTAGAGTTGAGTTACCAGCATACCATGAGCCCCGCACTGGCCAATGGCATTCGCCTGGCGGAATCGAAGCGCGAGGCTGCGCTCGACATCTACGCTCAACAGGACGAAGAGCCGCCAGCCTTCGGAATCGTGGCTGACCCCGCGGGTGCCCCGGAGCAAATAGCACAGACCATGCTCGCACAGTTGCGTGTGTCGATGGAAGACCGCCGAGGATGGGCCAGTGAATACGACGCGCTTAACGCGTGGAAAGTGGCCGTCGAAGCACTCGGGGTACTCGTAATGCAGGTAAGCCGCGTGTCGGTAAGCGAGATGCGCGGATGCTCGCTGGCGCTCTTCCCGCTGCCGGTAATTATCCTTAACGCATCCGACAAGCCCCTCGGCCGGATATTCAGTCTGCTGCATGAGTTGACGCACTTAGCTCGCGCGGAGAGCGGACTTTGCGACGTGCTTGAAGAAGCGGATCGCACCGACGATCAGCAGCGAGTTGAGATCTACTGCAACCATGTGGCCGGGGCAATCCTTGTGCCCATGAGAGAACTACTAGCACAGCCTTTGGTGGCGAATACCCCGGAGCGACGGGAGTGGAATACCGATGAGATGCTCGCGTTGCGACAAATATTTTGGGCTAGCCGCGAGTCGATACTTCGGCGGCTGCTCATTGCGGGCCGGGCCACGCAGCAGTTTTATCAGGCGGAGCGCGCGCGCATCAGAGAGATGTTTGCGGCTGACGAGGGTGCTTCAAGCGGCGGATTTGTGGCGTTCCCCCGGCGTGTGGTTTTAACTAACGGGCGCTTTCTCACCGGGTTGGCCGTCGGGGCCTACGATGCGAACGTGATTACCGGCACTGAGCTATCCCGCATACTCGGTACCAAACTTGACCACCTGCCAAAAATTATTAGCGTGTTGAAAGAGCGGGAGGCAGCTTGAGGTGGTGTTTTGACACAAGCGCGCTGATCGAACCATGGGTGCGCCTATACCCACCTGACCTTTTCGAGCCGGTATGGGGGAAGCTGGCCGCCTTGGCTGGCGAGGGTGTGATTTGCGCGCCGGTCGAGGTGCGTATTGAACTCGCTGATCAGAAGGACAACTTATTCCAATGGGCAAAGAATCTCAACGGGTTCTTCCTCGACCCGACGCGGGACCTATTGGCACTGGCGGCGCAGATCGTTAATGACCATCCCGGCCTGATCAAGCCCAACTCCCCGAAGTCTGGCGCTGACCCGTTCGTAATTGCTCAGGCGGAGCTTCAAGGCGTGCCGGTGGTCACGTACGAGACTATGGCAAAGGTCGCTGCTGCCCCTAGAATTCCGAACGTCTGTGCAGCACGCGGCATTAGCTACGTTTCGCTGACAGACGTATTACGCGCCGAAGGATTCAGGCTTTAGGCCGATCTTTGGGTAAAGCGTAAACTGGCCGCAAAGGTTCGGCGACGAGCAGCCCTATGTCTTCCGTGGTCGAATGACAGCGACAAATACTGAATTGTGCTGCACACACTGGTTTCGGATGACGTACGGCGTCGCTTCTTTGCTCCGCATGAGCGTTCGTACCTGGGAGCGGGATGTTGTTTGCCCAGGCCGGGATGTCGACGAGCCGTGCATAAACAGCACATACTTACACCCGTTGGCTTGAGCCGTTTTTAGAGCGTCAAGCGATTCTTTCCATACGCCCTCCATGCGCTCCGAGTACGATTCGTAACTACCTCGGACGCTTCCCCGTTCGTGAAAATCGACTTCAAACGCCGGTTGTAACTTTCGATATTGAGTCCAGTTACCGGTACCCCTTTTGAACTTCATGGAAACTCCAAGAATATTTTTCCGCCAGAAAGCACCGCAATTGGTAAAGGTAGCTCACGTTTATCTGTCATCACCACTAGGACAAACCGTCCTTGTTTATGCATTTTAACTTATGGAATATATACGAAGTCAATGCCCCGAAACTATGATGCAAATGTATCCTCCCTCATTTACTGAATCAGATGCATGATGCTGCATAGTTATAGGGGGTACTCGCGCTGCAATCGCTAGTTATAAGGTGACCACGACGACCAAGGAGAGTGGCCCCACGGCACAAGTGAGGATGACTGACCTGGGTGCGTTTCGTGTAGCCAAACAGACTGTGAGTCCTATGATAACTTGAGCGGGTCCGGGTTTTGTGGCCACCTGCAGAGTTAGTCTCCAGCGCTCATTTCAGTTTGTTCCAACGCTAAGTGCTGATGCTGCCGAGCAAACTCAGCCGGCGGGATCTCCTTTAGTGCTCTGTGAGGACGACTCTCATTATATTCGATGCGCCATTCCGCGATTTGTGTTCGTGCTTCATCGATTGTTTGATACCAGTGCGCGTTCAGGCATTCATCGCGCAACGTCCCATTGAATGATTCAACATAAGCATTGTCCGTGGGCTTGCCTGGCCGGCTGAACTCGATGCGTACTCCGTGACCGTACGCCCAAAGATCCAGCAATTGGCTCGTAAATTCGGCGCCGTTATCACAAAACAGACGCTGCGGCGTCCCGCGTTGCGACCGAGTGCGCTCGAGCGTACTGACTACATCAGCGCCTGTGAGACGCGTGCCTACCGTCATGGCTACACACTCCCGCGTGAAAACGTCGATGACGGTAAGCACGCGAAAGCGCTGCCCGTCGGCCAGCTGATCAGCCACAAAGTCGAGACTCCATGCCGAGTTCGGACGACTTGCCGGCGCTCGCTGCGGCCTGGTCGCTTGGGCGCGTAGCCTTCGCCGCGGCCTATAACGTAATGCGAGACCTTCCTCGTGGTAGAGACGCCGCATGAGATGCTTTCCGATCTCATAGCCCTCGCGCTTGAGCATCACGTGAATCTTGCGATATCCGTAGCGCATTCGCGCTTGTGCGATCTCGCGCATTCTCGATCGCAGCGCGACATGCGGTTCACGGCAGCTTCGATACGCATACACCCGACGTGCGATACCGACAAGCACGCATGCACGACGCTGGGAGGCATCGAATCGCTGTCTCACGTAATCCACAATAGCTCGCCTTGTCGAGGGCCTCACCACTTTTTTTTAACAACGTCCTGAAGCATGGCTTTGTCAAGAGTGAGGTCAGCCAGAGTGAGGTCAGCCACCAGCCGCTTAAGGCGAGCATTCTCTTCCTGCAACTGCTTGAGCTGGCGAACCTGGTCAACCTCAAGACTTCCGTAAGCTTTCTTCCAGCGATAAAACGTCTGTTCGCTGATACCCAGTTTACGAATAACGTCGGAAACTGGCAATCCGGCATCGACCTGCTTTAGCACCGCAACAATTTGCTCGACTGCAAAACGCTTTCGCTTCACGGCATACCCTCCATCTCGCTTCGGGAAAGATTCTGCCGGAAACTAACGCTTTAGGTGGCTACATTTCTCCGGAGCCGCTCATGACCTATAAAATCAAGCTTTGGGATAAACTGAAGGCTCTTGACATGGCGATGCGCTACCACGGGCTGTATGAGCGTGATAATTCTCAGGCGCGCAATGCTGTGGCGCGATACTTTGGGGTGCCCGGTAAGCGCAAGTGATGGCTGAGAAGAAGGTGAAGCACACCGCCAGCGTTTCAGCCGTGGCAGCCAATTGTGGCGTGCCGCACGAGGTGGTTATCGCCCAACGACAAATCCTCCGACCCACCAAGTTCCTGATCGTAGAATTGATCCATCAGCACGGTATTCAGTGCCAACCCCGTCAAACTTGCCATCCTTGAACTCACCGACATACTTATTGCCAGTCGTCGTCGTAGCTTCACCAATACAGTTCGTCCAAGTTGCGGCATTGAATGACCCGGGGCACCGCGGTAACTGGCTCTGATTCATATTCGGAGATATTGCCGCCACCTCACGTTCCGTCCCCGCGGCACCCTCGCTAACAAAATTCCCGTTCTCCCAAGTTCCTGATTGAATGATTGTTCCATCGGCATGGTAGCTGGCGCCTTGCCCATTAAACTTGCCGTCCTTCCATTCTCCAACATACTTGTTGCCATTAGCATACGTGTAAGTGCCTTGCCCGTTATACTTGCCGTCCTTAACCTCACCGACATACTTATCGCCAGCCGCCGTCGTGGCTGCAGCAACACAGTTCGTCCAAGTTGCGGCATTGAATGATCCTGGACAAAGCGGTAGTGGGCTCTGTTCCATGCTGGATAGCACCACGGCGCTTCCGCCGGCGGCAAGGCGCCGCGCCTCAGGATTGGCGGCAATCATCGCCCTAAAATCGCTTTCACGTTCAGACCAGCCGGGATGGCTATCAAAGAATAACCCAATGCCACCAGCACCGATCTCGTTCATCCGATTTGCCAATTGAATAGCGCCGTTCGGATTGAATCCGGCACGCACCATATATTCAAATCCAAGTTGATCGGCTTCGCGTTCTTGGTCTCGGCTAAACTTACTATTAACTAGCGATGATCCAACTTGCCTAACGTTGTCTCCGGTTCCCGTAATTCCGTAGCCCCGTGCGACCGTGTATTCCACTATGCCACCCACAATAAGGCCTAAGAGGCCAATAACCTTCTCTCGCGCCTGTGTTGCCGCAGCGTGGCCCTTAACGTGGTGGGCAAGTTCATGCCCAATTACTGCCGCTGCCATATCGGGATTCCCATCGACCAATTTCAGCATGCCGATTGTTATTCCGACAACCTGTCCATTGCCTTGTGCACCCGCGAAGGCATTAACCTCGCTGCTATCGCAAATACTAAACGATGGTGACAGTATAGCAATCACAGATATTCTTTTTTTGGCAACGTAAAACGCTTGGATTTGCCCCACAGTGACCTCAGCGGATACCGTGTCCTTATTTCGCAAAGGAATGCCTCTGCTGAGCGATAAACCGCGCGTTGCATCGCCGAGCTTGTCCCCATCCCACACTGTGTCACATACACCGGCCAGGGCACTTATCGGGAACAGCAACAGAACCATGAGCAACCGGAATGTTTCCATGTTGCAACTCTCCCTACGAAAAGCTACGTTACTCTGTATGCCAAGACAATATTTGTGACGAATGGGAAGCCGCCACATCGACTGTCATATCCGTTTATGGCCTCATACGCGCAAACGATTGATCGTTGCGATGGCACTCTCCCGTTGCTCGTGCAAGAACATTGCGGCAAACCCGTAGGCGTCTCGCCAGTTTGGGAAAGCCATTGCAAACTGTCGGAGCTTATCCTCAAGAGCCACTATCAGCTGCTCGGTAGAGGCCGATTCTTTGATGACCCCATCAAGAACCATCGCGTGCACCGTTGCTTTAAGCGTTCTAAGAAATTCCGAATATGCCGTAACACCTTTGTCTCGTCCAAAGAAGGACTTTTTGTTGACGTTTTTAACAACGTCTGCCATAGCCATCACCAAATTCATAAGTGCATTGAAGGTGTGTGGACTTAAGATTCTTAATTGTTCTTCAAATAGACCGATGCCTGCCATAACTGTCTCCCAATCGGTGACGTGCCGACATAGCTACAACCAGCACGACAAGCGCAGTCCGATCACCATGCCCATTTCTAATGCTAATTCCCACTATTGTGGGAGGACAACATCATACGCCGTGGCGCCTAATTCCTCCAATAGTGGGAGGAGTTATTGGACGCTGCAATCGCATTTGGACGAGTTCTCCGTAGGCTGCGGATGCAGGCTGGTATGACGCAGGAGCAGCTTGGCTTTGAGGCCGATCTGCGACGCACCTACGTAAGCATTCTCGAACTCGGTCAGCAGCAGCCAACGTTGACTACGATCCTCAAGCTGTCCAAGTCCCTGAAGCACTCGGCGCAAGATATTGTTGGTCTAGTCGAAACCGAGATGCGTCAGGCCGCCAGGCACAAGCGATGACGCTCCCTACGGGCGATCGTGGAACCGGGAAATAGAATTCCTCGGGGGCTATCCCCATCCGTTTGCCAACGGCATATTGATACGATATACTTTCCCATAATGGACCTTTTATGGGAGAGTATCGATGCCCGCTCAGAGTAACGTGGTACCCCTTCGCAGCCCCGGCCCAAACATCGTAAATGGGAAAGTTAGTCCGCCTGCTCGACAAAAGAACGCCGATCGCAGGTCCCGGGAGCACCTGACGCCCGAAGAGGTTGAGAAACTTATGAAGGCGGCCGGCGCCACGGGACGGCATGGGCACCGAGATGCGACGCTGTTGCTCATCGCCTACCGGCACGGATTGCGTGTCTCTGAACTGGTGGCGCTGCGCTGGGACCAGATCGACCTGAAACAGGGGCTCCTGCACGTCAATCGCCTCAAAAACGGCGTGCCCAGCACACACCCCATCCGGGGACCCGAGCTGCGTGCCCTACGCCGGCTCCAGAAGGCCTATGAGGGGCCCTACGTGTTTTCGACAGAGCGGAAAGGGCCGATGACCACTTCGACCGTGCGCAAGCTCATAGCGCGGGCCGGCGAGCAGGCAAAGCTACCGTTTCCAGTCCACCCCCACATGCTCCGCCATGCCTGCGGTTACAAACTAGCCAACGAGGGCCATGATACTCGGGCGCTGCAGCATTACCTCGGGCACAAGAACATCCAGCACACTGTGCGATATACGGAGCTTGCGCCGGAGCGGTTCAAGAATTTCTGGCGGGATTAGGCACAAACCTTCTGTCGAATTGCGGGTCGTGAAGAACGACTGTAGACTTCCGCTTCTCGGCCATTGCTGCCATTGAGACCTGAAGCGCATTAGGTCCGCAATGGAATGTTAAGCGGTTATTCTTGAGCCAGTAGTGCCGACATTGAGTATTCGCGGCCAGGGTTTGGGACACCCCAAAACAATCGTTGGCCCGTTGACTGATCCGGTGTAGCTCAAGCAGCCAAACGCACGAGGTATTGGGCGCGAATCTGCTTTGCCACGGAATTTATCGCTGGCAAACCCGGTGAGTCCACAGGGCTGATTACGCCGCGCCCGCCTCGATTCATGACGTGGCAGTAGATCTGGTAGTACGAACGTCCGAGTGCCCGAGCAATTCCTGAACCGTGCGTATGTCATAGCCGCTCTCGAGCATATGCGTAGCAAATGAATGTCTGAGCGTGTGACAGCTAACGTGCTTGGTAATCCCAGCAGCGCGTGTCGCCTCCTTGACCGCACGAATCAGATAGTTCTCGTACACGTGATGCCGGCGCACGACGCCCGTGCGCGGGCCCCCTGCCCTACGCGTCAGGATGCAAGCGAAACGACGAGCGAAACGACGAGTTGCGGGGCCGTATACAAAGGAGTAGCTTAACGGAACAATAAATAAGAATCAGCCATTGTTCCAAGGTAATAACTTCAAGCCCGGCTGTCAACGAGTTCGTCATCGATTCTGTCAAATAAGAAGTCAACGAAATTGTCGAAGGATGGATAGTTAGGGTTCATAAGTAATGTCCCCATCGCTGATCGAAAAAATTGGAGCGTTCATCGCTCGTGATGAAGACGCGTACTGGTGGAAATTGGTCACCGACTACGAGCGCTCGCTATCAAAGATGTCGCTTTCCGACCTAGCGTCGGAATTACAGCGCACGCAAGTACGCCAGGAAGCGGCAAACACTATCATTGTTGAGCACATGCTTTCCGCACGATTGGCCCGTATTCAATCGCGTGGTTCATGGTGGTCGGGTTGGCTTGGGTTTGCTGGCGCAATGCTAGCGGCTGCGCTCACCTTTTATCTCGGCCAGTGGTCAGCCAATCACACGACAAGGCCTGAATCCGCTCCAGTTCAAAAGTCCGAAGAGAAGTCCGTACAAGTGCCCGTGCAAGAGCCAGTTCAGACCGTCATTCCCGCGATCAAACAAACTCCATCCGAGCCAAAACAAGTACACCCTCAGGAAGGCAAAGGAAATGCCACACAACCCAACGCTCCAGTCAAGCCCTAACATGGCGGTGGTGTCGGACGCGCCGCGAGCAAGCGTCATCGTACGTTTCGGCACCGAGCGCGCGGCGCGCCGCACACCTCTACGTTAACTGCCCAAACGAGCCCACAAGTGACCTTACTTGAGGTGTTTCTTACCGCCATCGGCGGCACGACTGTCGCATTGGCAATAGCCGCATATTTTGGGCGTACCTTTATCGATCTTCAGGTTTCGCGCGTCATCGAGAAATACAAGGCTGAACTTCAGCAGAAATCCGAGGTTCTGAAGACTGAACTGTCGATCTATGCCAACGAGCAAAGCGTAGGTCTATCACGGCTGGATGAACAGCGCTCTCAAGCGATCAAAGAGATTTACGCGGTCGCGAACAAGTGGCAGGAACTATTCCTCCAAATCGCGCAACCAAACCCACCGATGAAATTGCCCCCGGAACTTCAGTTGAGGCGCTACCTGAACCTCGCGCAGAACTTCGTCAAGGTCGCAGAAGATCTGTCGGTAAAGAGTCGCGACAACGCAATTTTCTTTCAGCAGGAGAGCTACGAAATCATTGCCCGCTTTGGGATGGCTGCGATGGATCTCAGTTGCGCGTTCTATGATCAGACTTTTGGCAAAGTGGACATGTCCACGGACCCGAGCTATGACGAACTATGTCCTATGATCGAAAAGGAACGAATTGCGCTCCGCGATTCACCAAAGGAGGATTTCGGGAAACTACAAAGCCTTCTCCTGGCCGACTTTCGCAGGCTCATGAAGGCCGACCGAGGAGAACAGCTAACTATAGGTGCAGCGGACGCCTCTCGGCGCCGCTGACCACGACGTTGGACCTTTTAGGGTCGAGTTTTTAAGAGAGGGGAAACAATGCGCTTCGACGTGGCAGGTCCGTTTGAGATTTCGCGACACGGAACAAAGAAGAACATCACAAAAGAATCCTTAACTGACCTCAAAGACGATTTTGAGGCGTGGGAGGAGGGCCTCTCGGAGTCCTGTGGTTGCTACGTATTTGCAAAACGCGCGGGGGGAGGAATCATTCCTTGGTACGTAGGCCAAGCGTGCCGTCGTCCGATGCTCAAGGAGGCTTTGAACGCCGATAACATCACGAAATACAATACTGTATTAGACGATAAAGGCACTCCCCTTCTTTTTGTAATTCCGGTAAGAACCCCACAAGCGAAACTACGTAAGAGGCCAGAGTCCGGCGATTTGCCTTCAGTCACGTTCCTAGAACGTTGGTTAATAACTACCGCCTTAGATCGGAACCCACACCTTATCAATAGCAGGGAGACAAAGTTCCTGCGAGAGCTTCGTGTTGTTGGCATTTTCAATGCGACACAAGGCGAATCGACCTCAGCCTCGCAAGAGCTAAGCAAGGCGTTGTGGGGATGAACAGGTCCAACAACAGGTTCCAGCCGACCGTCCCGCCTACGCTTCGCTACGGCGGATCGGTGGCTGAACCTGGGCGTTAAAAAGCATCATGTCCGAATCCAAGTCACCGGTGGAAACTGAACACGAGGAGATGGCCGCGTTCCCCGACGCAGCTGACGAGATGTTTGAATTCTTAGCGAACGCACATGTCCCGGCGTCGTCGCTTTCGAAGGACCAAGACTGGTACTTCTATATCAACGGATACAAGGACGCTGCAGACCTTATCGTTACACACGCAGGAGAGGGTGACCCTCGCAAGCTGATGTACCCGATCATGTTTCTTTACCGGCAGCACCTCGAATTGGCGCTAAAAGACTTGATACGTGATGGCCGTCGCTTACTGGGTTGGCAGGAAGCTTTCCCAAAGACTCATCGAATCGACGAGCTTTGGCGGCTGTGCGTTGGTTTGCTCGATGAATTATCGCCGGGCACTACCGACAATGAGGAGACAAAACACACTACTCGCCTAATTGCAGAATTCTGTACAGTGGATCCGACCTCTGAGGCGTTTCGATATCCCGAAGGCAAAGACGGGAGCCCGGCCTCGTTCGATGTGGAGATTAATCTCACCACGGTGAAAAAGGTTGTCGGCAAGATTTCATTGCTGTTGGAATGTACACGCACACAAGTAAGGACGCGGTATGGCGACGATGCTTTTTAACTGCACGCCCCACTCGGACGCGCGGGAAGCATCGCGCCTCTTTTCGCCATCGCAGCCGTGCGTCGGTGGGCGTGAACGTTATGCCTCTTGATCCAACATGCACGTTAAGCCCTTAGTTGGGGTCGTAGCTACCGACGAGAAGTTTCGCGGCTGCATTGGTTCGGGCCGATGGACCCTTTGCGTCGGGGCGGGGCTATCCCGCGGAGTAGCTCCAACGTGGTTTGATTTGACGCTCCGGATCGTTAATCAAGTCTTCCGGTCGACATACACCGCGAAGGATTTTGACAAAATCGTTGCGGAATCTGGATGGAGTCTAGATGCTTGGATTCAGGCAGCGGCGAACGAATATCGCGTCCAAGGAAAGGCAGATGATGAATTCACTGATCTGCTCGAGTCGGTCTTGTACTCTGACCTCCGCAATGTAGCCTCAGGGCTACCGTTGGAACGTTACTTGGTGCAGGTGCTAAACGACCCCAAGACCGCACCTCGGGCACGCGTCTTAGAGATTTGCGAATTTCTGGAGACCAATTTCAAAGGCGCATCCGTGCTCGGTGTTGCAAGGCTGCTCATAACCGCTGCTCAAAGCCGAATGGCACCTTACTCCGTCATTACGTTCAATGCGGACACACTGCTTGAGACGATCATCGACCTATTCTTGCGTCGGGACCACTATCTCGGCCCGGGCCCTCACAGTCATCCTGTGTATTTTTACAAGCCAATCCATCGACCGCAGGATATCAGTAGCGACAAGACGTTCATCTACCATTGCCACGGTACGATCATGCCTCGGGTCGAAAGAGAAAGCGCACCCGTATTTGATGGAAGAGATCGCTTGGTCTTTCTGGAGCAGGAATACCTACGCATTGCTGCAACTTCTGCCTCATGGCCAGAAACGCTCTTTCAGTTTCACTCACAGACGACGCGCATGCTTTTCGTGGGCCTCTCGATGTCGGACGCCAACATTCGTCGTTGGATGGCGTCAACGAATGATACTGTTGCGCGCGACTACGAACTCTTGGGACACGGACGAAGGGTCAACCCCCAGCACCTCTGGTTCACTCGCAAGCCTAGCGATCCGGCAATGGAGCGACTGCGGCTCGTTTCACTGCTGCATCTGGGCATCCGTCCAGCATGGCTGGAAGATTGGTCGCAAATTGCTTATGCTCTGGCCAATGTGCTCGGACTCCCACGAGGGGCATAACCCTTTGTTGCTGCGGACGGGCCGCAGGCACAGTGCCAATGCCGTCATCGTCATGGCCCGCCGCAGAACACTACGTTAGCCACTTAAGAGGCCGTATGCGCAACGCAGAATTGCCAGCCGTTTTTGTGACGCACGCCGCCGGGATACTCGCAGACACAACCCTTGGGCTAAGTGGCTCAAAGATCGTCGCACTTTGCTCGGCGTATGCAGTAGATGCAAACGTTCGAATTCCTCACGACGTATATCCCTTCGCAAAGGTTGGCATTAACAAGAGAACGGCTCTCGCCGAAAACATCTTGGCGTTCCCATCTAA
>Ga0207099_1075_pt2 | contig 18182 bp, 13 predicted proteins | sample Alteio_BWMinHeat_85_FD_153521 | JGI IMG/M metagenome (GOLD analysis project Ga0207099, IMG submission 153521) | Enriched cells from forest soil in Barre Woods Harvard Forest LTER site, Petersham, Massachusetts, United States -... | ecosystem: Environmental > Terrestrial > Soil > Temperate forest >... | reverse complement strand
CTTCAGGTCCGCCAATGCTCTGCCCATCCCGCCCACCAAGACGATTTCCAGATCATCCAGTTCTGACTCCTTCAGAATCGCCAACGCGTCAATGACGGTGTAAAGGTCTCGCGCCTTATCAAATCCCCCCGCATAGACCACTTGAAATCTACTGTTATTAGCCGCGGAACCACTTGCTGCCCGGGAGGCATCAGACGGCGCAGTCTGCGAATCATAGTTGGCAACCACATGAATTTTAGAAGGCGAGACGCCTTCCTTCATCAGCCGGTCACTGGCCTCCTCGATAACCGTTATTACATGATCGGCCAGCGGTACCACTAACCGCTCAAAGGCCTGCCACCGATCGATCGAAATGGAGAGGCGCATGAGAAGCTGAGCAGGTCCCATACGAATGGAAATCGGCACTTTTTGAATTTCGCTGAGCATCGCCGGAAAATTCTCGTGAAGGTCCGCAACCACGGGTATCGAATGGCGGCGCGCCACTTTTAGGGCCGCTCCAAGCAGCGGCAGATCATGAACGTGCAAAACATCAAGACCACGTTCATCGACATATTTGTCGATTTCCCGCTCCCAGTGCTTTGAGCTGCAAGTCGACATCAGCTTCCAGGTGCTCCACCAGCGCTCTGCTTTGGAAAACACCCTCCGAATCGCAACGCCGTTCCAGATCTCCACGGCAGGGGTACCCCCCCGCAAATGACAGAGCATGGAGACTTCGTGCTCTTTAACAAGCGTGCCCAGCTCTTTTTCCACCCTGATGTCCGGGGGAAATCCGCTGGCGAGTATCATGCCTATTTTCATTGTTTCCTAGATACCGTTGGCGTGCACTTATCTTCCTGCGAGACGATCGCCAGCAAACGTGCAAGTGCCAACAACATCCAGGCCTGTGCCCAACGCATATACGGCACCGTCGCCTTTTGATCGCCCCACCATCGCTTGCGTATCTCTGCGATGTAATAGCCCTCATCGGTTTGCATATTGTCTATGGCAAAGCGCAGAACCGGTTCAATGCGGTCAAGGCCGCCGAACGCTTGCCCCAACTGGGACACGCAAATGATCGCTTCTGAGCATGAGTGGATGTCGATGGGATAAAGACTGTCCGGAGTAAATTTTGGTATTCCATCTGCAGTGAATAAATTATCAAGATAAAATTGATAGCCACGTTTTAATGGTTCACCGATGAAGTCCGCTCCGGTAGCACGTTGCACCGTGTCCAGATGGCGCAAGACAAACCCCGTATGGTAATGATCAATGATAGTCGGTGGCTCTGAACCCCAGTAATAAAAGGAGCCGGCGCTGTTTTGCTCGGAGATAGTATAACGAACGGCGTCTAACGCCAGCCTTGAGTACTGATCTTCACCGGTAATTACCCCAAGCCGGGCCAAGAATGCCGCCGCGAAAAGGTTCGCATTGTGAACCTTGTAGGTATCCAACGGTGTATAGCTAAAGCAAATCTGATCACTTGACTTTTGATAGCGGTTGAGTCCTTTTAGGAGAAATTGCGCAATGCGCTCCAGAGTATTCTTGCTCTCCTGCGATTTGGTCAGCTCATAGTGCTCGATCCATGCGTCTCCGACGGTACCCGTAACCACTACCGATGGCGTGCCGCGCGGAATGAATATCCGGGATTGCCAGTGAAATGGATACCCCCAGGAGATACCCGGATAAACCCTATTTCCGTTGGCGGTTAGCCACGCCAATATCGCTTCCGCACGCACGAGGAATTGCTTCTCGGCCGTGACTTTGTATTGACTAAGGCAGGCACTGGCCAATAAACCCATCCCTTTGGGGTTGATCGTCTTTTTAATCCGCAGGACCTTACGCAAGGCATGCGGCGGCAAATGTTGTTCGATAAGACCAAGGACGCCTCTTAGCTTTCTATGAAGCCAGGTCTGGTGCCCAAACAAAACAATGAACCAGTCTTGGCCACGAATATCGTAGGGATCGTAGCCGGCCCAACCATTTTGCATAATCCAACGGTCTAACTGCGTTAACGCTTCACTCATGGCACTTCGAGCGCTTGCTGAGATTGCGGATGTAGCAGCGGCAGTAGGGTTGATAGATAATTGTTGATTGACTGTCATCGTGCGCAATCAGTCTTTCTGAAATCGTCGAAGCCCTTAAGATTTAGGGACTTGTTTCTTTTACTTCGGCAACCGCGACGAACTAGCGATAGGCTTGAATCGCGAGGAAGTTTCCAAGAGAGGCCGGTATCATTTCCTTAATGACTTTTGGTAATCTGTTGGTTTCGTAGGGAGTGACTATTGGGGTCAACTCCAGATTCCTGAAATTCGCAAGAAGATTCCGTACTTCAGCCGTTGTATAAGCCTTCGTGCCGATACTCTCGACAAAATGGTACATGATGTACTTCACTGATCTCCATGGCTTGGCTCGCAGCAGACCATATCTGATCCAGGCCTTGATTGTATAGATTGAAGGGCGACGATATAGCATGCCAATGAACTTGCCGCCCGGCTTCAGCACGCGATGAATTTCCTTTATGATTCGCTCGGGGTGTTCAGAGTGGTGAATCACTCCCCATGAATACACCACGTCGAAATATCCGTCCTCAAATGGCAACGACTCTGCGTCTATGCGCTGTAAGTTTGACCGCAGCCCGAACATTTCCAGTCGTTTTTGGGTAGTGGTGACGGCGGCATCTGTGAGGTCAACCCCGTATAGATCGGTTCCGGCACGTGCCCACTGAAGGTGGTCAGTTCCTGCGCCAACTCCGATCTCCAGGACGCGTTTGCCCCGATGCCTCGTGAATTGAGCAACCGCGTGGATGAATGGCTCCATTCGATATCGGTGGTCCTCAATCCGCTCAAACCATGATTTGGAATATTTGCTTTCCTCATTCACAATATAATCATGAGTTCCGCACGTTTCAGACTCCCAAAACTCCTGCACCGAATCGTTGAGCGGTTGATCTTCTGATCTATTCATAAATTAGCCTTAGGTCTTTGGAGTCTCATATTTCTTCTCGCATAAAATATTCTTTGTGCCAAAGCGCTGCATTAAGGAGGGGCCAGAGTGCGGCTTTATGCTTGGTGTTAAAGGCCTTCTTTAATTCTTCCCAATTTAGCAAGTCGGTATGCATGCAGAACGCCTTTAATTCCTGTTCTGCAATCAGGCCAAGGTGGCCCTCGTACCACTCGTGAATCGGGGCGGCAAAACCCTGTTTTTTCCGATCGATTATTTCATCGGGAATTACACCACGAACAGCCTTTTTTAGAATATATTTTAACGTTCCAGTAGCAGTCTTCAGCCTTGCGGGCACGCTCATTGCGAGTTCAACGAACTTGTGATCCAAAAACGGGACACGCCCTTCCAGGGAGACCCCCATGCACATCTTATCGACTCTCATTAGCAAGAGTTCTGGGAGCCTTAGGTTCAAATCCAGATAAGCCATCCAGTCCAGCGGCTCCTTATCCCTCGATTTTTCCTCAAATCGTTTTCGGATCGGTGCCAGTACCTCCCAGGATGTTCGCCCTGCAAACTTTTTTCTCATCCTTGTTGAAAGCAAATTCATTTTCTGCACATCAGTGAAGGCCCCAGCGCCCCCCCAGAACAGCGGGAGCCCGGAACTGCTTCTGCGCAGATATTCATATCGCCAGTCTTTATTCATTCCAACGAAGCAAAGCGCCGCTGTGAGAGCGGTTTTGAGCCACCTTGGGACCGGCAGATTATCCAGCTTCTGCGCATTAAGGAGAGTTTTCCAATGGGGATATCCACAAAACAGCTCGTCAGCCCCTTCCCCTACCTGGCAAACAATCACGCCATTGTCTCGCGCCAGTTTCGACACGTAGTAGACGGGCACACAGACAGGATCGCCGATAGGCTCATCCTGCAACTGCACCATACGGGGCAGAAAATCGATCAGATCCTGGATTCCCAGAAGTTTTTCGTGGTACTCAGCACCGACCTTGTCAGCTACCAGACGTGCGTAATGCAATTCATTTTGATAGCTCAGATACTCGCCGTCGTAGCCGATCGAAAATGTCTTGACTACGCTCGCCTCACCCTCCGAAAAAAGGGCGGCATTGGTGCTGGAATCGATTCCCCCGGAGAGGAACACACCAACCGGAACATCACTCACTTTTCTGAGTTTTACCGAGGTTCTAAGTTCGGCAAGTATCCGCCCGGCGATCTCCTCTTCTGCCATACCGGCCAGTGACTGGGTGTGGTCCAGCACGTCCCAATACCGATATTCCCTGACCTGCCCGTCCGCCCGCACACGCATCCACGTGCCGCTTGGAAGTTTATGGATTCCATCGAAGAGCGTATCTGGTGCGGGAACGGTCAAAAATGACAAATAGTGAAAGAATCCCTCTTCATTGACTGCCCGGGTCTGTGCGGGGTCTTGCAGGAGCGCCTTTATTTCCGAGGCAAAAACGATACGCCCGTGGTGGATGCTGTAGTACAAGGGTTTTATGCCGACGCGATCCCGAATCAGCCAAAGTTCTTGCTTGCCTTGATCCCAGATGGCGATTGCAAACATGCCGCGAAAGCGCTGCAAGCAATCGATGCCCCATTGCTCAAACGCATGCAGAATCACTTCAGTATCCGAGTGATCGGTCTTCCATCGATGCCCGCCGAGGCTCTCCAGCTCTTGGCGAATCTCGGCGTGGTTATAAATTTCACCGTTAAAAACCACCCAAAGCGCCCCATCCTCATTGCACATGGGCTGGCTGGCCGTTTCGGACAGGTCAATAATCGCCAGTCGACGATGCCCCAATCCAACGTTTCGGTTTGGCGAGATCCATACGCCGGCCCCGTCGGGCCCCCGGTGAATCAAGGTGTCGCGCATCTGCACGATGTACGGCTCGCTCACCGCAAAAGGCGAGTCGCTAAATGAGAATGCCCCTACGATTCCGCACATAACCCTAGTCTATTACGTTGTTTGTTTAAGAATATCTGGTAGTGGCGTGCTCACATTTACATGCGATTGAGCTGGCCAATACCGTGGTCGGGAAAATTCCCCAATGTTCGTTTTTCTCACTGCAGGGTCAATGGCCACGAACCTGGGTGAGGCGGACCTGGCTTTACTCAGCAGTCGGGTAATCAGCGGATAAAACCTGCTGAAACTCGCCCCAAATCGCAATGGGGCAAACGGACCTTGGTTAGCAGTGTGCCATTCGATGTGCTCTCGGAGCACGTTCTGCGGCCAGTCGCAATACCTCACGAAATCGTGAGCGCACAATCGTGGAGTCATGCCGCTGTGCGGCTACCTCTCTAGCTCTAACCGAGAGGTTAGCACGCAATGCTGTATCGCTAAGCACCAATTCCAGCTTTGAGGCAAGCAGTTCCACCGAAGGCTGCGCGACAATTAAAGCCCACCCTTCGCTCTCAGCATAGGCGATTTGCGCCGTCTCCAGCGGCCCATGTGCCAGAATGGGGGTGCCGCTCATCAGATAAGCCGGCACTTTGGTCGGCATCGAATACCGAATATACCGCACACTTTCCTCATCAAAATTTACGGGAAGCAAGAGCAGATCAGCTTTCCCGATTCGTCGGAAGAAAGATTCATCGTCGTGGATCGTGTCTATGATCTGAATCGCAGGGTGCATCACAAGTCTGTGGCGATAAAGGTCCGCATGACCTGATGGGCTGCTGATTGTTAGTGTGGCGTTCAATCCACGTTCATTGATTGTCGCAACTGCCTGACAACAACGGACGAGAGACTCAAGCTGTGCACTTGGTGAAATCGAGCCAATGTAAAGAATGTCGGCAGGTGAGCCACAGGCCGTGTCCTCCTTTGTGTACGCCGACCAACGTGTCACCTCTATGGTATTCTGAAACGCTTCAAATGAGCGCCCATAACGACCCTTAAATGCGCTACACATTGCATCTGATATCCCCAGACATGTGTCAGCGTCTCGAACCAGTTTGGAAACGAGCATCTCCATTTCAGGTCTTGACTTGGCGTTAAAGATACCGCGCCGATGGCGCGAGGACATCCAATCATCCATAAAGTGCACGATTGTGATCAGTTGATATTTACTCCTAATCTTTTCGACTAGCTGCATCATGCCGGTAGTGCCAAGATTCGAGTAAAGGAGGTCTGGGCGGAACCCATCAATCCACGCGGAGAGTCTGTCCGAAAGCTCTACCCGTTGCGCGGGGTTTTCTCCGACGGCCCAAATACTAGCCTTCCGCAGAATCGACCCCAAGCCGGTGACAATCCGGAATCGGGTTTGCTCCCGGTTCAATGGAAAAGTCTCGCTTGGTCCCGTCGGGCCACCTTCGATGGCCTCTCGTCCCAGCAGATTGCGCAAAATCGAGACTGGCGCTGAATGCCTAATTTCTCTTTCGCCTAGCACAAAATATTTCTCGCAGACATTTCCAGTCGTAGGTTCGGTATCGCAGTGGATAGTCGCCAATCGATCCTTCGGCCAGCCCGCAAAAAGGTGCGAAAAAGTTATCCCGCCGCCTGTTACATTGTTGAAGGCGTTCGGCATCACAAGAAGGACACGCGGGAAATTCTCGTCGTTCATTGAGTTTATCGTTTGAATCTATCTTTCTCTTCTCGCCATCGACCTAGGCTCTTCGCAGTTCTTTTCCGGTTACCTGGCCACGTGGGCGAGTGTTTGCTTGGATCCGACCGCGTCAGGATTTTGTCCTTGATGGGAATAGCAATAAGGGATCATTTTTCTAGCCTCGAGCTGCCAGTTCTTCCGCGCGGAATCCAGGCGCTCTTCTGAGACGAGCCAATATTGACACGAGATCACTAATAACCAACAATTCAGTGCGAAACCCAGTTAATCCTATGGAGTAGAAAATTAGCATGGATATAAGACCACTTTGGCGCAGCCGGCGACGTCATTCCGTTCCGGCCATTCGCTCATTCACCTGCCGATTCCGGTTATCCGCCAAATCGGCCCTCCTGGCGCTTTCATTAGTGTGGGGCCATTTTGCTGCCGCCTGAAGATTCATATGGCCGCGCAAAGCGGCAAAAATTTATTGAGTCCCTCATCCAGGATACGCGTCCCCGGACGGTCCTCGATTTCGGCTGCGGAACCGGAACTCAACTGACACGGCCGCTGGCCGAAGCATGTCCGGAAGTGTCGTTTCTGGGCATCGATGCCGATCCGTCGACTGTTAGGTGGGCGCGGAATCAACCCGCTCTAGCGAATCTCGGCTTCGCAACACCTGATGAAATCGCCATTGAGCAGCGGTTCGACATGATTATCGCGTCCGAGGTTCTTGAGCATGTCGAATCTCCGGACAGATTATTGTGTCAATTTCGCAATTGGCTTGCCGATGGCGGCCACCTTGTCGTCACGGTTCCTAACGGCTATGGGCCGTTCGAGTCCATGGCTCTCATAGAAGCGCTGTTTACGCTTGCCGGTGTGCTGCCTGCCCTGCGCTGGTTCAAACATGTGTTCCTCGGCCAATCTAGGCTCGATCACTCGCAGGCCGCAACTCTAGCCAGCAGCCCGCATATTAATTTCTTCTCTCTAGACGCCATGCGGACCTTAATTAGCAATACCGGATATATGATACTGCAGTTCAAATCACGCACTGTGTTTTGCGGTTACGTTCTAGACTGGTTGATCCGTGGGCCATTCTTAAGATGGAACGCGCTGCTCGCAGATTATCTCCCGGCTTGGTGTGCGAGCGACTGGATGTTCGTCTGCGCCAAGGTGCCACTACCACCCGCAGCGGCTTCTCCCTGGCGCCGGACGCGATGGGGCAGATTCCGTCGGCGCCTCAGTGAGCGCCGGTGCGTCTGGTAAGCCGCGCACTTCGTAATTGGCTTGCATGGCATTGCTTAGCACACGAACCATTGCATTTATCCAGTTCCCACTAGTCTTGCCAGCGCGACTTTCGTGGTTACAACTACTTGTCGCAAGTTTGCGGCAAAGCCCCTGATGGTGGTGAACAGTTCATGTAGGGAGTGCCGCTTGTTAGTGAATTCCGTAAAAGTTGTGCTCGGAGCCCTAGCAAGCTGATTTTCGGTTCGCTTTGCATGATAAGTGGTACCGATTGCTATCATTATCCACATAACACCCGATGGATAAAACAATAATGAGGGAACGAGGATAGTGTGCGCCAGAATTGTAATCGCTGTGCCAGCCAATATCGCAAACGACATCCCTCCAAAGGCGCGCTTCATAAAAACCCAGAAATATGCAAATAATGGTAGGGACAGGATATAGCCGTACTTAAGGTAGGTCGCCAATATCAAATTATGCCCCGCTGCCGGTGTTTCACCAATAGTGGGCAGGAAGCGCGTATATAACGACGAGCCTAAGGTAATGAATCCTATCTTGTCCTCCCAATTACCTTCCTTGTTCAAGATGTTCCCCGCGTCCAAGTAAACATCTATGCCCGGAATCTGGGCCATCAGAAACGGTATCAACAGGCCAGGCACGACAATCAAGAATATGAATCCATAAAGGACCTCTCGGTTCTCATTATTGTGAAATTTCCGCATAATGAAGAAGAAGGCAAGGATTCCGATCCATGCTGCCACGACCAGAAACGCAGTTACCGAATAAACAAAAAAGAGATGAACCGCGATAACTCCAGCGATTAACATTGGGCCAATACGATACTTTGATTTTTTCTTTGTCGATAATAAGAATAGTCCACTTGCGATCGTTAGGAAAACGAAATACGCCCAGCTTATGGGTTCCAATGAAAAGCCCTGCAGTCGCGCAATCCCCAGCGGATGGCCAAATGCAGGAAAGCTCTCCGTAAGGCCGAATATCCCGAAATGCAGTGGATCGAGCTCGGGTAGGTCGGTGTCACCGCCGAATCGGGTAACCTGTTCATTGGGAAGGGACACGATGTCTAGCCAATGAAGTACTGGGATCGTGTTCAGAATTACCAGCATCATACCGAGCACAAAATTCACTCTTATGAACCGATAAAGCGTGCGTTTATTGCTAACAATCGGCAACATCATCAGAGCAAACGCGGTAGTCTCCAAAAAAGACCTCGGCTTTCCCTCATTGATTGTAACTACGTCCAGAATTCCATGGAACGCCGCAAGCAAGATGAATCCTAATACCATGTACACGAATGGCCTCGGATAATTTCCTAGCAACGTAGTCGCGGTAAGCACTACAACGGACGCAACTGACAAACGATATATAAGCAAGCCATAATCGCCCGGCATATAGATGTCATATTGGAAGTTGGACTGATGCCAGGCAAAAAGGACTAGCGGCAGCATTAGCATCGACCAAGCCAGTTCCTCGACGAGATGACTCGCTGTCACCCCGAACTTGATGTCGTAAGAATGGTGGACTAAACTCATATACCGGTCCCGTGCTCACTTATCGCGCGTTCATACACCTCAAGATACTGCGGCACGACTACCCCTGGAGCCCAAAGCCGTAGGGAGCGATCGCGAGACTGTCTAGAGAGCTCACGATGTCTATTCGGGTCTGCCAAAACCCATTCGACTCCATAAGCCAGTTCGTCAACATCGAATGCTTTAGCGATGTACCCAGTGCGCTTATGTTCGAGCAGATCAGGTAAGCCGCTGCAATCAAATGTTACTAACGGGCAGCCACAGCTTTGAGCTTCAACTCCGGTTTGGGGAAGATTATCCTGGCGTGACGGAATAACCATTACGTCTGCGGCGCTATAAACAAGCGACATGGTGACTTCATCGTTAAGGTGCCCCATCCAGTGAAGCGGCAATCCAAGGCGCGGCGGATCGGCCGGCTCCGACTGGCCAAATATGACACCCGCCACGTTAGGCAGGCGCCCTGCCACCTTGGACAATGCTGATATCAAGTATGCTCTTCCTTTGCGCGGATCTGTGCCTCCACTCAGTGCGCCAAACAATATTAGGCGCGGGTCTTTTGGTAGCCCTAATACCTGTCGCGCAAACGCTTTAGCCCAGGGCTGAAACTGATTGACATCTAACGTCGTCGGGATAACCGATATAGGCCAATCGCGCGTGAGCGCACTCTGCCTTGCACAATCAGCGATCCACTGGCTGGGAGCGACAATGTGGATGGGTTTATTCCAGGCACGGCGTTTTCGGTTCCAGACCCAGCGGTCAATATCGATTCCACCATGAGCAGTTGGCCGGTTGTCCGAGCGATATCCCGTACGCCATCGGGCGTTCGCGCCATCGTCTCCATAATGTTCAGCGCCACTGAATGGCCACATATCCGAAAATCGCCAAACCACCGGTTTTGTTAGTTTACCGATATCCTCGACGGACAAAAGTCCGCATATCCAGTTGAGTTGCAGCACATCGGCGTTCGATTCATTGAGTTCATCCACGATCCCGGCAGGAAGCAACGCAGGGGAATGAAGTCCGTCATTGGAAGTTCGCTGAAGTCGCATAAACCATGGCGTAAAGCGCGATGATGCTTTGCTGACAACTTTTTGAAGCAACCGTTGGTGACTACTTACAGTACCAAGGTCGCTCGTTTTCGCGCAAACACGCAGGCTGCTATCAATGCCGTTCGCCAAAAATGCTCTATGCAGTTTAAACGCAGAGCGCCCAGCGCCACCTTGGCCATCTTCGTATGAAAGGAGGATTACCTTCATCAGTGGGCAGACGCGAGGATCTCTTCAATGCACATGGGGCCGGTTCCATTGCCGCGCTCGATAAATTGCAGATGCCACATCTGGAACATCAGCAATCCCCACAGTTGTGTCGTCAAGTCACGCCGCCCCTCCAGATGCGGTGCGACACAGCGGGCATATAAATCGGGGTGAAACAGGCCCTGACGCGCAAGGCGCTCGGGCGCCAGCAGACGCTGCACCAGCGGCCGGAGTTCCCCCCGCAGCCAAAGTTTGAGCGGAATAACGAAACCCTTTTTGGGCGCAGTCAATAGGGCGCTTGGCAGCACTGAGGCCACCGCTTTGCGCAGCGTGCCCTTCAAATCGCGGCGGCTGGTTCGTGTATCCGGAGGAATTTTCGTAACAAGGTCCACAAGCTCGTTATCAAGAAAAGGGGGCCGTACCTCCAGGCTATGTGCCATTGAGAATCGATCGGTCATCGTCAAAAATTCGTCCGGCAACTGCGTACTAATATCAATCGACGCACAGCGGTCGCGCGGGCCAGCTCCCGACGCATCCAGATAGCGTGTGAAGAGCAGAGCCGACGTCTCTGCGAGGTCAGCACTTGCCCCAGAAAGAATTTCCCGCTTCTCAGCATCCGGGAAATAGTAGAAGCGGTCGAAGTATAAACGGCGGAAATTGGCCGCTGTCGTCGTGGGGCGCATCATCCAATGTCCCTCCACGCCGATCCATTTTCCATAGTTCCCGAACAGCTCATCCCCGCCAGTACCTGTAAGCCCCACTTTCACGCGCTGGCTCATGTGCTTGAAAACCGCCCATGACGGCAGGCCACCGCCATATGGCTCATCCATATGCCAAACCATTTTTCCCAGATCAGCGAGCAATGCTGCGGGATCCATAATCAGTTCGTGATGCTCCGTACCCCATTTCCGCGCCACTTCCGCAGCCAGAGGAAGTTCATTCCATTGCTGCTCGCCTTGACCGGAAAAGCCTAGCGAATATGTCGCAACGGAGTGCCCCTGCAGAGCCAAGAGACCGACGATCGAAGAGGAATCCAGACCCCCGGAAAGGGAGCAGGCTACCGGGACATCCGAAAGCATCCACCGATTGACCGCCTCCCCGAGCGTATGGCGGATCCGTTCCGGCCATTCGCGAGCGGGTATCTTCAGATTGGCGTCGAAGCGCAGCCGCCACCAGGACTCAACATTTACCTTGCGATCGGCGAAACGGTAGGTAAGAACGCATCCGGGATCTAATTTTTGTACTCCGGCCAGAATCGTATCGGGCCCCGGGACATACATCAGACTGAGATAGTGAAACAAACTTTGCCGATTCACCCTTCGTTCGACGAAGGGCAGGGACAGAAGGCTCTTCATTTCCGAGGCAAAGGCAAACCGTCCGCCAGCCTCAGTGTAATACAAGGGCTTTATGCCCAGCCGGTCGCGGACGAGGGTAAGAATCCCCTCGTGGCCATCGTATAGCGCGAAGGCGAACATGCCATTCAGCCTCGGAAGCGCCGCGAGACCATCGCGGCACATTAGTCTCAACAGGACTTCAGTGTCGGAGTGATCCGAAATAAACACCTCACCGACGGCCTCGAGTTCGCGACGCAATTCCGGTGCATTAACGATCTCGCCATTGAAAATTAGAACGAAACGTCCATCTTCGCTGCGCATGGGTTGGCTGCCGCCCGGGATGTCAAGGATTGCCAAACGACGCATAGCCAGACCAAAATATCTCGACTCATCCACATAAGTACCTTCACCATCCGGACCCCGGTGGATCTGAATGCGATTCATGGCGCCTACGAAACCGCGCAGGCTATCGCTATCCGATGAAAGTCCGTGAAGGCCCACAATTCCACACATGCTATGGTGTATCCACGGCAGCCAAACGTTATGTGTTGGGTAACAAGCCGAAACAAAGTAGCGGCGAACTTGCGCACCGGAAATGCCGAGCAGTCAATGCCGCGCGCTTCATCACTTGCAGGCTGACCGCATTTTGCGGTTCAACAGAAATTCGGCGTACTCGAGATCTAAAGGGGTATCGATATCCAGGGAGTCACCGGGGTCCATCCGATAGGCGCGTACAAGTTCACCGTACAGCCGCTTCGAACGCAAAATGTGCGGCGACACGATGAGAATAGCGGGGCCGTTCCGGCCAAAGAGGGACGACAAGTCATGGCGAGAGGTCACGGTAGGCTTGCCGGCGTGATACGGGGAAATCCAGCCGTCGCGCTCCCGAACCAGTGAATCCGGGTGAAACCGGTGCGGGACCTCAACTACGCTAACCAAGGTATCGGCCCCTGAACTCAGGAACAGATCCGCCGCTTCGTCGATGTGACGCTGCGTACGAAGCGGTGAAGTAGGCTGCAGCAGCATCAATGCAGAGACTTTTACACCAGATCGTTCCAGCCACTCCAGTGCATGAAGCATGACGTCCAGAGAAGGCGTGCCATCCAGCGCCAAATCCGGCGGGCGGATGAAAGGTGCCTCGATGCCCCAATCGCGTGCTACTTGTGCGATCTCTTCACTATCCGTTGAGACGATGGCATTCGCAAGCCTCGCGCTAGCCCGGGCCGCATCGCAGGTCCAGGCAATGAGCGGCCGGCCGGCGCACGAAGCAATGTTTTTGCCCGGGATGCCTTTCGACCCGCTGCGCGCTGGAATCAGGCCGACCATTGCCATTAATAAGTTATCCTCTTTTGAACATTAACATTGCACGTCGATAGAATCTCTGCGATGCGCGCGCCGGCGCTACCGTCACCGTATATTGGCTCGGATGCGTACGGCCCGTGCTTGGTTTGATCTTGAATCGCGTCAGTGATTGCCTGCGTCTCGTGCGGGGCCGTGATGACGTTGCTCCCGCGCTCGCGCATGTCTTGGCGGCTTCCAATATTTACCACTGGCGTACCAATGAACGCACCTTCGCGAATGCCGCTCGATGAGTTGCCGATCAGGCATGCCGTTTTTTTCATCAAGCGCACATAATTCGCTACCGGCAGGTTCTTGAAAAAATGCATATTTTCGTCAAGCCCACGTTCACGCCACTTGCGGATGCCACGCGCCACATCATCGGAGCCCGCGTCTGCGTTTGGCCAGAGCACGATTGCCTGCAATCCAATCTCGCGCACGGCGGCCAGCGTTGCGGTTATCTGCCTCTCACCTTCCCCGTACTCGGTCGTTACCGGATGCTGGGAAACAAGTACGAAGGGCTTGCTCAGGTCCAGACGCTCTCCGACACCGGTATCAAAAAGGTGCTCGTCGAGTCCATTCACATGCGAAGCGAGCATCTCGGCCACCAGATCGATACGCGGGCAACCCACCAGATAGACGTTCTCGGGGCGCTCGCCGAGCCGGATGATGCGCTCGCGCGCCTCTTTGCTGGCTGGAAAATGGACGTGCGCAAATTTTGTGACCGCGTGCCGAATACTCTCATCGATGGTACCGCTGACCTCGCCCCCCATGGTGTGCGCAACGGGGATGTTCATGTAGGCGGCGGCGAGCGTAGTGGCCATGGTCTCGAAGCGGTCACCCACAGTAAGTACAAAATCCGGCCGCATCTGATCAAAAATGTTGGGCAGCTCGAGCAAACCCAGACCGGTTGACTTTGCCATTGTTGCCGGTGTCTCGCCCTCGATCAACATATGCACCCGCGCGTCTGGCTTGAAACCGTCCTTCTCGATCAGCGACACGACCGCCCCGTAACGGTCGAGGAGGGCGGAGGCCCCCACCACCACCTTCAGTTCAAGCGCGGGGTGGTGCTTGATGGCATGCATTGCCGACTTGATACTGCTGTAATTGGCGCGAGAGCCGATAACAACACATATACGACGCCTGTTCATTCGAAGTCCTGGGTGGAAAGCTGGTGGTCGATCGGTAGCGCGGCACGCAGCTTGCGGCCCAGAACCGATTGATATTCGGCCGCCGGAATGCCGTCGCCCGGTTTCTTAAATGCGAGCATGTCGCGCGTGAGCACCACACCGGCTGGAAGAGCCCGTGCAGTAACAATGCTTTTCTGAAAGATGCGTTTCATATCCGCGTAGGGAGCAGTGTCCTTCTTAACCACCGGGCTGGCATTCATGCGCCAGATCTCCCGTAGACCGGTGCAGAAAACACGAAATTCGGCTGGCTCCATCGAGTGCTTGGCGTCGCTGCCGTACATTAGCCGCGAGAAAGTGAAGTGCTTTTCTACGACCGTCGCGCCGAGCGCCGCCGCTGCGAATGCCGCCGCGCATCCAAGCGTGTGGTCAGAGAAGCCTACGGGAACGCCATAGCGGCTGCGCATCTCACCGATCACGTTGAGACCCACTTGCTCGGGTGGACAGGGATAAGCCGAGGTGCACTGAAGTATGGTAAGGGGCGAAGCGGGGGCGAGTTTGGTGACTGCGTGATCGAGTTCCGCCCAATCGCTCATCCCCGATGACAGAAGCGCCGGCTTGCCGGTTGCCGCGATACGCTCGAGCAGAGGCAGATTGGTCACCTCGCCCGAGGGAACCTTGTAGGCCTTCATGCCCACCTCCTCCAGCAGATCGACTGCCTCCAGCGCGAAAGGCGAGGACAGGAATGTCACGCCACACGATTCCGCATGGCGTGCAAGCCGCTTCCATTGATCTAAAGTAAAACCTGTACGCTTGAAGTAGGCCACCCTCGGCTCGTCGCTGAAAAACCCGGGCGCGGGGGCATTCGGCAGGGATTCGGCCTCGGCGATGTGCGTCTGGAACTTTACTGTGTCGGCGCCAGCGTCGGCTGCAGCATCTATGAGACGCAGCGCGTTGCCGAGCGAACCGTCGTGCACCGAACCAATCTCGGCAATGATACTGATCATAAGGTTGCTCCCGTCGCCGCCAGGCGATCCACAGCAGTACTTTGGGTCGCAAAGGCCGCTACCGTAATCTTGCCACTGGGTTCGAAGTACCGCTCAATTCTCAGGAGTGCAAGCCCTGCCCGGCTGAGCAAAACGCCAACCGAGACTGGATCGTAAAGATGGCAATGCAAGGCGCCCAGAATATTGTCCGATGGCGGGCGGTGATACGCAGTAATCTTATCCGGCAATTCCACATACATGACACCGAAACCAATGCGCAAAGCCGAGGCAGCATTCTTCATTAAATTCACTGGATCAGGCAGGTGCTCAACGACTTTATTTAGTGTTACAAGATCGAAATTGACCAACTCCAGAGCCGCGGAAAATAGCGCCTCAGTTACCCTGAAGCGTCCAAGCTTGCGCAAATGGGCCGCGGCCACCGGATCGGGCTCCACGGCGGTCGCGTACCACCTCCGGCCATGCGCCTTTTCAAGAAAGCGCGAAAGGAACACCCCCGTTCCAGCACCGATGTCGAGTACGCTGCCTTCCGAAACTGCTTCAGGCAACCACTCATTCATAAATGCATGGATCCGGGCGACGCGCTGCGCGTTGTCAGAGCGCTCCGGCGGGAGCGCCATCACCTTGGAATACTTATCTGCGATCGAACTGGTCGCGAAGTCGACTTCGTAGTAGCCGGCGGCAAGTGTACTGAGTCGTGCACGATTCTCCGGCGCTTGGACGTTGGTCGCAGCCCCGCATGAACTGCACTCCACCCAGCTCCGGGCATATCCATTATTCGCAATGCCGACATACCGCTCGAAGCGGTCGGGCTGTGTAATTCGCAGTACCTCGCGCTCCAACACACCACCGCAGATGGCACATGTAAGGTTTGTCCAGGCGATGCTCACGAAGCTTCGTCCGCTCGGCGCATGCCAGGCTCGATAAAATCTTCCTCTGCCGAAACCAGGAAGTCGGTTATGGCACGCATCTGCGGATGCGCCATCATCTCCGCAACCGAACCGAGGCGCAGTTTTATGTCGCGATGCTGGCGCTGATCGTCCTGCCCTGAATAAGTATCGTTGAACATGCGGTCGTAACGCGCCGGTCTCCCACGAAATGCAAAATATGCGTGCAAAATCCCGAGCCTGATTTGTTGCTCGGTGAGCCGATCGATATTATCGATTCCTCGTACCCGTTCCAGATACTCACCAACCGTCGCGGAATCCACTGTAAAACCCTTGTTCGAGTATCGCCCGCTTCCCGCGGTCAGTACGGGAATACCAAAACACGGCAGTTCCATGCCGATGGTGCCACGGACGGTGATACCCCAGTCCGTAATACCAAAGAAAGAGAAAGGGCTCATTTTATCATCGGGCCGGACGACTTTAAGGAACTCAGGAATGTTGCCGAAAGCCTTCCTAAGCGCCAGCAATTCTCCATACTCCCCGCCATAACCGATCCTGGCATTTCGGTATACGTTTGCGGGGTGCAGCTTCAGCACCCAGTTCACCCTAGGGTTCGTCGCTGCGGTGCGAACGGTTTCCACCAACCACTGTTCATAGCCCCCTGGGAAGAGATCCGTGCCGTAAAACAGGTTTGCATCATTAAGTATGTGCGAATATATGACTGCGGTCTTCTTTTCCGGATCGAGGCCCAGGCGATGCGCGAGTTCCTCGCGCTGCGCGAAGGTGTGGTCGGTTGATAGTTTCTTGTATTTGAACCAGTCACCGCTCCTGTAGCCCCGGTCGAACTCAACATGAACAGCTTTTCGGAACCGTTCCTCCCAAGGCATCGCGCGCAAGTCGGCCCAAGTGCGGTTCGAGATAGAGAACGGATGATCGCGGGCATTCTCCTTCCGAAACCGCTTGAACATCACCGAATTTGGCTCGTGGCAGGATACCCATTGCACATAATCGATGCCAAGCCGCAATGCCGCATAGAATGTTTCGCAAGCTCCGACAAATCCCTTTTCCTGACAAAGGACAAGCGACGGCCGCAGTTCGCTGTAGAGCAACTCGGCTGCATCCAGCAGCAGCGCCGATTGACGCAACAGCCTGCGCAAACGCCCGTACGTATTCTTATCGTTGCCTATCGTGCCATCAGGCTGGGACGCGGTCAGTGACGCAATTGCGCTCAGCCCCAACGTCGCCTCCTTGTATTGGACCTGCTTGAAATCCGTGATACTCGTGTGCGCGATGGCCACGGCCTCGTCGACAAAAGCCGAAATGGCTTGAGTATTTCGGAAATCAAGAAAGTCCTCGATGCGCCACACCTGCGCGCCGAGCGCCCGGCCAAAATATTCACGCGCCAGCAAGTCGGTGGATTGGTTGGTTACAACCGAAACTTTCCATCCCCTCTCTTGGAGTGATCGCGCAAACAAGGCTTCTATCTTGTTCGTGTAGCGCAGCGGGAGATAGCTAAGTATTATCACGTGGCGCGCGGCGAATCTTGCTTGAGGCACAGGTCCAAACATCGCGGCAAACTGCCGAATGTCGGAAATCGCCTCGCGTCCTAGACGCGGCGCGTTTCGTAATCCCTGGATATAAGATCGGGGCGCAAGTCGAAAGGACTTCATCGCCAGATTGAAAGCGGGGAACACGGGATTAAGCTGCCTTATTTGGAGAAGGTCGCATGCAAGGCGCACAACATCCGCAGCGCGCCAAAGGCAGCGTAGGCTAATATGAAACGATAACAGCGATTATCGTTCAAGATGCTGCAAAATTTACGGCAAATCAGACTAGTCCGCACAACGAACACCGTATTATTACATTTGATAGTCAGAAATCCCTCTTGCCGGATTCTCACTAAAGACGCTTACAGCGGAGATGTTCGCGTCTGTACCTCCTTAACGGCCCAAGAGCGGATATAAAATCCTGTATTTG
>Ga0207099_1094_pt1 | contig 18186 bp, 15 predicted proteins | sample Alteio_BWMinHeat_85_FD_153521 | JGI IMG/M metagenome (GOLD analysis project Ga0207099, IMG submission 153521) | Enriched cells from forest soil in Barre Woods Harvard Forest LTER site, Petersham, Massachusetts, United States -... | ecosystem: Environmental > Terrestrial > Soil > Temperate forest >... | reverse complement strand
CACCAGCGACGGCATATATTTCGACACCGAGCGCCAATCTGACTATGGACATTTGGCGCGCTTGGATCGGGCGGGGCTACACGCCGGCAAACGGGTAGCCATGGGCGATAAAAAACAAGCAAGCGATTTCGCACTATGGAAATTTAGCCAAGCGCCAGGTCAGCGCCAAATGGAATGGGAAAGCCCGTGGGGAATCGGATTCCCCGGCTGGCATATTGAATGCTCGGCGATGTCGGCAAGGCATTTGGGCGAGTATTTCGATATCCATTGCGGTGGCGAGGATCATATCGCGGTCCACCACAGCAATGAAATAGCGCAAACCGAAGCGCGCTTCGGCACCCGTCTGGCAAATTTCTGGTTGCATGGCGCGTTCTTGAAAACCAATGACGCCAAGATGTCGAAATCAGACGGTGCATTCCTGCGTTTGCAAACCTTGATCGAGCGCGGCGTTGATCCTTTGGCCTATCGTTACTTGTGCATGACGGCGCATTATCGCAGTCAGTTGAATTTTACCGATGAGGCTTTGCAAAGCGCCGTTAGCGGCTTGGAGCGAATGCGTGGGTTAGTGCATCGCCTGGGTGATGCCGGTATACCCAACGAAGAATATTTGACGCGGTTTCGCGCCGAAATAAATGATGATTTGAATTATCCGCGCGCGCTCGCCGTTGCCTGGGAAGTGTTGAAAAGCACCCTGCCAGATGCGGATAAAAAGGCCACCATTTTGCATATCGACAATGCCTTGGGTTTGCGCCTCGCAACGTGGCAACCGAGCGTGGTGGATGTGCCTGATAGCGTGATGAATTTGATCGCACAACGTGGGCTGGCGCGAACCGAACGTCGCTGGGCTGATGCCGATCAACTGCGCGATGAAGTGCTCGCCAGCGGTTATGCGATTGACGATACGTCGCAAGGACAGCGGCCACGCAAGCTTACACTTTGACTGCGCTCGCGCGATAATGCGTCTGCGCAGCAAAAAATTTGAATGAGACTATAATCCTGGAGGGGTGAAACCGTGCTGCAGACAAAAGGATGACGAGATGCCAATGAACGATAATTCTGTCACTATCGAAGCACTGCCTTGCGAATCGCAGGTCACGCGCATGTACGAAAAAACCGATCTCGCTGACGCTTACACGATTCGTTTGCCTGATAATGCAATCACTGACCCTGAACTTCTGGCACGTTTCGTCTTTTCCCAACAAGCATCATGGGTCGCCGGTTTAATGCGGATGCGCGATGCGTTGGTTGCCGGATTCGGCATTAAGACGGCCAAACAATTGGAAGGCAAACCGCAATCCTCCGGCATACGACGTATTCGATTTTTCAGGATCTATGAGACGCACGCACATGAAATTGTGCTAGGTGAGGACGACAAGCATCTCGATTTTCGACTTTCCGTGTTATTGCAAAAGCGACCTGTAGAAAACGGCAATGGCGCAAGCGCATCATATTTAGTGTTGTCGACCGTCGTTCATTGTCATAACCGACTGGGGCGCACATACATTGCGTTGATCGCACCGTTTCACCGTTTGATCGCACAATCCAGTTTGCGTAGTGCGGCTAAAGCTGGATGGCCTACTGTCGCACCCGCATAATTGATTCGTTGAACGTTGTTTCCCATCTTTTCCCGTTTTCAACGGAATATGCAGGTGCCAATAATTTGGTCGTTCTTACTTTCTCGTGGGGCAGGGTATGCAATGGCGCAAGTTCGGCAAATCCATTTCCGTCATTCCCGCGTAGGCGGGAATCCAGTGGCACGTTAGTGCCTATTTCCTGTACCGAAAGAGAGGAATTAAAGTCGAAGACGCTTGCGCGTCACTGGATTCCCGCCTACGCGGGAATGACGGAGGGTTATATTAAGTCCTAGGAAATTTTCGACCCACAAAAAAGACGGATGAACCATTAATTTGTGTATATTGGCACTTTTTCTGAGGCTTTCAATGAATTTTCTCTGTTCGCGAGCGCGCGTAATGATCGCGGCCTTATTGCTGGTGACGAGTACTGCAAGTGCTCAGCAGACTAAACTTCCTGTGATTTCTCTGAATATTGGCTTATATGTGATCAAAGCCGAGGTCGCCACCAGCAAAGCGGAGCAGGAACAAGGCATGATGCAGCGCAAGTCGATGGGTCAAAACGAGGGCATGCTATTCGATTTGGGACGTCCTGCCTTGTTGCAGTGTATGTGGATGAAAGATACCTTACTGCCGTTGTCCGTCGCGTTCATCGACGAAGCGGGTAAGGTTATCAATATCGAAGAGATGCAGGCGCAGACCGAAGATCAACATTGCTCAGACCGGAAGTCGCACGTTCGCTATGCACTGGAGATGAATGCCGGCTGGTTCAAGAAAATGCACATCAAACCGGGAGCGTTGATCGAAGGTTTGCCGAATTTGCGATAGCTTACAAACTTCGGCGTGTTGCGGTGATTAATGTGGGTCCGATGTGCGTTTTTTCTGCAGCGGCGATGACGGCAATGCGAAAACGCCGAGCCCGCAAATAGGAATGAGCGCGAGCATCAATACGAAATAATCGGCACCCCTAACGCCGGGCCAGTTCCCCATTGATGCAAGGCTGCACATAGGCATAGCAGATCGTCTTCCGGTGGTTCGCCAAGTCCGCGATTTCCCAGCTTATAGACTGAATGGCTTTTGGTCAGGACGAAACCTTTGGCAAAGTCAATTCGCAAGATGGGCGATGTGATGGCCGGATGCCTTCTCAAGCGACTGTCACCCGCCAATAATATTTGGATCGTTTGTTTTTCTTTGTCGACCAAAGAAATCAGTCGCCAGTCGCCAATTTCATCCTTGAGAATCGCGCTCTTATCGATGACACCAACCAAAGTGTCTATCTCGATCGTTTTGGCGAGGCGCAATTCGGCATGATCCCGGTTTGCGCGGATGATGTCGTTTAGGGTTTTCGGCACTAATTCTGACGTGTTTTCGTGTAAGTCGTAGTTCATCATGTCCTCAAAACACTCACTGAAATTTCACTTAAGCGGCGTGCAACGTAGTTCGTGATGTGCCGCTTAATTTGAGATTCCTTATTTAGTTGAGCCATCTTAACGGGCTTGTCAATTTTGCTCTGTGAGTTATCACTTGATAAATATGTGAGAAATTACCAAATGTTGATGTGGGGCATTAAATGGCGCGCGATCTGGGAGGAAATAGTGCTAGTGGCGGCATATTTTCAAGCATGCAGCCGTTCAACATCATCGAATAGATGCACTTCCATGGATTCAAATTCAAATCTAGAGCAGCTTGCCAACGCATGAAAGGGGGTGATCTCGGGCCTGTGATGCTCGCTGTACCTTCGTACAGCTGCGCTTCTCGGCCCGACCTCACCTCCCTTGCATGCGTTGGCAAGCTGCTCTAAGGTGATGTATATTTGGCAATATTGACAATAGCGGTTCGCCGGTCGTCTGGCCGAAATGCGCGAAAAGCCCGCTTAAGATGCAGTCAAATTAGCGCCAATTAAACAACCGCGTGCATCATTCGATTCGTATTACCTAGACTTAAGCCATCCTGTCGATTGAGTAAGTAGCGTTCGGTTAGTTGTTCGCGGTCGAGATTGTGTGCAGCACTATAGCCGTGCATGCGCAAGTTTCCAGCCAATTCGTCTGGATTGAAATAAGTCTTCCAAGGCTCACCACGCTCGGCAACTCTCGACGCAACCAGATCCATGAAAATGCGCTCCATCGGAGTGAGTAATGACGGCTCGACCAGATAGTCGAACACCACCGCACTTCCTTTTGCGCAGGAGCTGATGTAACGTAAGGTCTCCATGATCGCCTCTTGATCAAGATACATAGTCACACCGAGCCATGAGAAAAATGCGGGCTGGTCCTGCCTGAACCCTGCCTCTGCGAGGGCTTGTGCCAATGTATTTTGTTCAAAATTGGTCGGCACGTAGGTCACCGTGTCGGGGATGCGAATATCAGCTGCGTCCAAACACGCACGCTTCCATTGTTGTGTCTCTGGCAGATCGACTTCGAAGATATGCATGCAATGTTGCTTAGAGCGATAGGCATAGGTGTCGAGCCCGGCACCGAGAACCACATATTGATGCACACCGGCTGCTGCCGCTTTTTCACACTCGTCTTCGGCAAATCGACTGCGCACAACCAATGTGGCTCGGAGACCCTTTGACATGGGGTCATCATACTGCCTTGGGTTGGCGCGCAGAGCGGCTTCATCTTTGTCGCCCAATATTTTCAGCGCCAGTGGATCTAGCAAGATCAATGGACTATCTAGCAGTTGGTGTGCGGCTCTTAAGGTGGCAACACGTTGCGCACTGGGTTTCGGGCCGACATTGTCCGATTCATGCGGCGGCCGATCTAAAAGCAGGATTGCACTTTGAATAAAACCGAGCATAGAAAAATTCAAACCAATCGCTTGCAGCAAATTTGGCTCGCGCCCAAGGGCCTCGTGTATTTTTCCTTCTAATGCAGGATTTTCTCCGTAGTAGGAATCTCGAAACAAGGTTTGCCAGCGTCTTGCCAGCGCGCGCACGGCGTGATTCGTCACTGTCGCGCCGGCAACCATCTGTTCGCGTATCTCGGTAAATAGATTTTGCCAGTCATCAACATGAGTAATTTGGCGACGCTGTAGCTCTGCAAGTTCCATGGTTGACAGGTACTGCGCAAATAACGCGAGTCGCGCGTGAACAATGGATATAGTGATCCACTGCATGATGGGCTTCATCATTTCGCTTACAGCGACGCAATAGTTTTCGCCTGCCTCACTGGCAAGTCGCAACCAGCGCCAGGCAAGTGTTTGAGCCGCCTGACTTTCGGGTAGCAATCCCTGCACGATGGATGATTGAACATCGGTGATCAGGTCGATCCAGCGCTCGTCCATGTTGGCCGATGCACTTGACGGCGTCGGTAATTGGTCGATACCTTGTTTTACGTGTTGTATTTGATTCATGGTCGTCAATTTCATCAGTTGAATTAATCGGCGTCAATTTTCGGAGACCTGTGAATGATTAATCGTGACGTTACGTTATGGTCAAGCAAAAAATTCTATTATGTCGAAAATACCATGAGGTTTTTGCATTTGTTTGGCGAATTGAGGCATGGTGTTCCAAAATTGGCTTCACGGTGTGGATCCGTTTGACGGGAGGGCAACTACTTCATTCAAAGAGATTCAATTGAAGCGTATTGCATGGTGGTGCAAATAAATCTGTGCGCAAGATTGTGCGTGCGGCATTGATGCCGCTTTTCAAACAAACCAATCGAAAGCGATTGCGAAGCAAATCGGCAAATATCCCGGTGCCTGTCATTCTGCTGCCGAATGCCGCATCATACGCTTTGCCACCGCGCATCTGCGACAACAAAGACAAGACATGCTTGGCGCGCAGCGGGTAATGTGTCTGCAGCCATTCTGAAAACAGATCCTCCACTTCTCGGGGTAACCGCAGCAGGATATAGGCGGCGCTAGTTGCCCCGGCCGCTGCAGCGCTCTCGACGATGGCTTCGAGTTCGACATCAGTAATCGCAGGAATGACAGGCGCCACCAACACCCCCACAGGAATACCCGCATCGGTCAAGCGACGAATTGTGCTTAAGCGCCGGGCCGGAGCGGCCGCGCGTGGCTCCAACGTGCGGGCTACTTCATTTTGCAGGCTGGTTACAGATATGTGGACACGTGCCAGATTTTTGCGCGCCATCCTTTCAAGAATATCGATGTCGCGCGTCACCAAACCCGACTTGGTCGTAATCGACAAGGGGTGATTAAAGCGTTCCAGCACTTCCAGGATGGCGCGTGTGATTTTCATTTCGCGTTCAATTGGTTGATACGGATCAGTATTTGCGCCGAGTACGATGACTTTTGGAATATATCGTTTGCTGGAAAGTTCGGATTCCAGCAATTGTGCGGCATTTTCCTTTGCAAACAATTTGGTCTCAAAATCCAAGCCCGGCGACAGACCCAAATAGGCATGCGATGGTCTTGCGTAACAATAAATGCAGCCGTGTTCGCAGCCTTGATAAGGGTTGATCGACGCATCAAACGGCAAATCGGGCGATTGATTGGTCGAGATGATGCTCTTGGCCTGTTGTATCCAGACAGTGGTTTTTGGTTTGGGGCGTTCCTCCCCGTCGGCTTGGTTTTCACATTGGTCGTCGAATTGATCCTCGAATTGATCGTCATACACCGCCTCACGTCGCCACGCTTCAAACCGACTGCGTTCGTTCGAGCTACTACCACGCCCTTTTATTGCTTGAGAAGGGCTAAAATGCGCAAGCTTAGTCATGTGAGTGTATCTATATACTGTATTTATATACAGTATATTAAACACCACACAAACCTGTGTCAACGTCAAATGCTAGGCATCGCATTGCCCGCAATGGCTATGTGGAAGAAATGAGATGTAAGAAAATGTGACAACGTATGCGGCGCGTGTTCAGACACGTTAAATTGGCTGCAATTTAGAAACTACTTCAATCGACAGACATGAAAAAAACATTAAAAATCATCGCCTCCATCCTTTTGATCACAAGTATTGCTGCATGTGGCGGCGGAGGTTCGACAAGCACCCCAGCAGCGCCATCATGGGAAACCACTTCAGGTTCCGATGCAATAACCAAACTTCAAGTAACCGATACGACAGTTGGAACCGGGGCCACCGCAGCTGCCGGTAGCGTCGTGACTGTCAATTACACCGGTTGGTTGTATCAAGCCGGTGCCGCAAATTCCGAGGGGCCGCAATTCGATACGACGTCTGGCCGCTCGCCATTTAGCTTTCAACTCGGCGCCGGTCAAGTCATCGCCGGGTGGGATCAGGGCTTGGTTGGAATGAAAGTTGGCGGCACACGAACACTTGTTATTCCAAGCGTTATGGGCTACGGCTCTGCAGGCTACGGCTCGATCCCTGGCGGCGCGGCCTTGGTCTTTTCGGTCCAGCTTGTGAGCATTGCTGCACCGGCACAATAACGTAATAAAGTCAGGGCGGGGTAGTAATACGCCGATCAACGAGCGCACTTTTTGACCTCGTCCTGACATCTCCCTAAGAGCGCCTAACAAAATGATACTGAGGGTGTTGCACCTCCTTGCCGTATATTCATACTGTCTGCGTCGGCGCGCCTACTCATTATCATTTTGTTAGGCGCTCTAAGTAATCTACAGTCAGACGTCGTTTTCCTCCGCAGTATCGTCAATAATCGCCCGCGTTGCCAACTTCACGACTTTTTCTTCGCATGCGTTGTTCATCCTAAATCTCGTGCTAGAGTCGAGAAATATTCGGCGCCGTGCGGGAGTCAATGTGAAGGATGTCAATTTTTCGAGAATACTCGCTGTCAATGGACTGATAGGTTTCTTGTATTTTGGCTTGGCGAAACTGGGCCTTCTGTTAGCACTTCCTCCTGGCTACGTCACCGCCATTTGGCCCCCGGCCGGTCTGGCTTTCGGGGCATGCATTATTTGGGGCGGTCGGCGTGTGTGGCTTGGAATATTGTTGGGATCCGTCGCCGCCAATGCAAGCGTAGGCGGCAATTTCCAACTGAGCGCGGTCGCCTTTGAGATTGCTGTCGGTTCGCTCGTTCAAGCCTTGATCGGCGAATCGCTGCTGCGACGCGTCGATCAAAACATGGAACTCGATCATCCCGCTGCGGTGGCGCGTTTCGTCGGTGTGGCGATGATGACTTGTCTGATTGCAGCCACCATCGGCAATGCAAGTCTGTTGATCGCCGGATTCATCAGCATGGCCCAAGCGCCTTTCAGCTACTTTACATGGTGGTTGGGCGACACACTCGGCGTGCTGATTTTCTTCCCGTTGACCTTGATCGTAGCCGATTCTCGACCCATTTGGCGGCAAAGAAGAACGCTGGTCGGCGGAGTGTTATTCGCCGTGTTTCTTTTGTGCGGCATTGTGTATGGTGTGGTGCACAGTGACGAGGAGCGACGCATCAGTGACCAGTTTGCCAGGCAAACTGAACCACTTCTGACGGAGTTCAGCGTTTTTGGTCAAACTTACGACAAGAGTTTAAACGGAATGGCAACACTGTTAGCCATTTCGCCGTCGTTGACGTCTGCGCAGTTTTCTCGTTTCGCCGCCACAATGCGCCAGGATTACCCGATGTTGGCAAGTGTCGAGTGGGTTCCGTTGGTGCGGCAATCGGATTTGCAGGCATTCGAAAATGAGATGTCGGCCCGGTATGGCCGCAAATTATCGGTGCAACCGGTTCCCGGTGGCTCTTTTTCAAATGACGGGTGGTCGGCTCCGGTGGTATTGATCGAACCCATGCTCAGTAATGAGACTGCGCTTGGGCGTGATTTGTTGACAGAACCGCTTCGCGCCCGCGCGTTCCGAAAATCGTGGGAATCCAAGGGGCGCGTGGCGTCCGAAAAGATCACCTTGGTCCAAGACCCGCAAGGTCCTGGTGGCATGCTACTGGTTGCGCCGGTCGTCAATTCTGATGGAGTCGTCACGGGTTTCGTGTTGGGTGTAGTCAACTTGCGCTATGTGCTGGCGCCAATGCTGGCCGCCAAAGACATTCAATGGAACATTCAAGATGTGAGCGCAGGCACAAGCGTGCATCAAACACTCGCCGATCCGCCGATATTTCCCGGTACGACCTATCTTGATCGCAAGGGTATTTACTTTCAGCAGACCTTGCACATTATGGACAGGCAGTTGAAATTGGTGTTATATGAGCGACATTCCGCATTTGCGTCGCACGTCAATCAGCTGTCTGGCTTGGTCTTGTTGATGGCACTGATTATCTGTGCTGCGTTAAGTATGCTCTCGCTGGTTTTAAGCGGTGCCGCCGGACGGATTGCGCGGGAAGTGGAGGATCGCACCCGCGAATTGCGGGAACGTGAGCGTTTCTTGCGCACCGTGACCGATGCAGTTCCAGGCGTGATTAGCTACTGGGATACCTCTCTGAAATGCAGCTTTGCGAGCGACGGTTACCATGCCCTATACGGCATTTCCCCTGACGATATGATTGGGGAACGCTTGGAATCGGCGTGCAATAGCGTCATTGCCGACCAACATCTGCCAGCGGTGCAGCGGGCCTTGAAAGGGGAAACCAGTTGTTTCGAGATCCAAGTCACCAAGCCGGACGGCAGCGCAATTTACCTCTGGATGAATGTGATTCCTGACGTGACCGACGCCACCGTGCGTGGTTGCTATGTCATTGGGTTAGACACAACGCAAGTGATGCTCGCACAGCTCAAATTGGAGCACCTTAATCATACTTTGCAATTGCGTAGCGACGAAGCGCAACAAGCCAACTTGGCGAAAAGCCAGTTTTTGGCCAACATGTCGCATGAAATACGTACACCTATGAATGGCGTGATGGGTATGGCGTCCCTGATGCTCGATGGCGAATTGTCTCCCGCGCAACGCGAGAAAGCGATCATCATCACCAACAGTGCGCATTCATTATTGTCCATCATTAATGACATATTGGATTTTTCGAAAGTGGAAGCGGGGAAACTAGAACTGGAGCGACAAGATTTTAATTTGCATGAATTATTGAAAGACGTCGCCAATTTGTATGCGATCAGGGCGAGCGAAAAGAGTCTTGCTTTCGCCTGCGTAGTCGACTCTTCGGTTCCTGTATGGATAAATAGCGACCAGACGCGCTTGCGCCAAATCCTCAATAATTTGCTCGGAAATGCGCTGAAGTTTACCAATGATGGCGAAGTCAAACTCACAGTTGTTTCGGTTGACGGTGATGAAGCTGGTGTGATGTTGCGATTTGAAGTTTCTGATACCGGCATTGGCATTGCGCCAGAACTGGACTCGCAGTTATTTTCACCTTTTGTGCAAGCGGATACTTCGACCACCAGAGAATTTGGTGGAACCGGCCTCGGTTTGGCAATATGCAAGCAATTGGCTGAGATGATGGGAGGCAGCATTGGCGTATTGCATAACGAGGGATGTGGCAGCACGTTTTGGGTAGTCGTGCATGTTGAAGCTGCGCAATCGCAAGTTGCTCGGTCTCAGCAATTGGGATTGGAGGAAGATATTTTGCGCGCAAGCCAACCGTATCGACTATTGTTGGTGGAAGACAATGCGATTAATCGCGCGGTAGCGACAGGCGTATTACATAAGCTGGGTTTTCGCGAGATCATAGTGGCGGAGGATGGCAGGCAAGCCGTTGAGAAAGTGGATAAGAGTCGTTTCGACCTTATCTTGATGGATTGTCAGATGCCGGTGATGAACGGGTTCGAGGCGACCGCCGTGTTGCGAGAAAGAGGATGCACCATTCCCATTATTGCGATGACCGCTAATGCCATCAAGGGCGATCGCGAACGATGCCTTGCGGCAGGTATGAACGATTATCTTTCGAAGCCGATTTCCGCAACGATCTTGCGCGATCTTTTGACCAAGTGGTTGCCAGTGCTTCCGAACGGGGAGCGCCACAACGAAATGCCGCAACCGGCGCAGGATGCCATAGTGGACGTGGCCAGCTCGGGCGCGCATGCGGAAGACAGCACGAAGTCGGTGGTGGTCATTTTCGATCATGCCGCCTTGATGGACCGGGTTGACGGCGACCATGAATTATTGGCGACCTTGCTGCAGTTCTCATTGGAAGAACTGCCAAAGAATATCGACAATCTGGAAAATGCCATGCAAAACGGCGGGGCCGACGAGATGATATTGCATGCTCACACAATCAAGGGAAGTGCAGGCAATATAAGCGCCGTCGCTCTATCTGCATGCGCCGCGCAAATTGAATCGCGGCTAAAGCAGGGGCAATTCGCCGCCGCCGAAGCGTTGCTCGCGGTGCTGAAAGAAGAATTCACCAAATTTCGTGATGAGATTTCGGCTCTTGATATTAGGGCCTAATGTACCGTAATCGGAAATATTTCAGCCGAAATTTGATCGCTTGAAAAGAGCGATGCAGATCAATAGATGGCCGGACAGTTGGTAGACTGGCGACCGAACAATTCGAATCTCGGGATTATTGACCGTCGCCTTTAACATCAACCGGTAATGGAAATTGAATCACGAATTCCGTGTAATTTCCTTCTTCCGAGTCGCAGCTTATCTTGGCGCCCCAACTTGCCAGGGTGTCGCGACAAAACGCCAAGCCAATTCCCGTTCCATCAGCAGGCGGGTAGCTATAGAATCGCTTGAAAATAGAGGGCAGTTGGGACGATGGAATTCCACACCCAGTATCGCGTATTGTCAGGCGCGCGCCATGCGCGGTCATGCTGCTTGTAATTTGCACCTCACCCTTGCGCGCGCGTCCAATTGCGCGCATGGCATTCTTGATTAAATTTACCATGACCATACGGAGCAAATCTTCATTGCAGTCAACGAAAACCGAATCCTGGCTTAATACCGACACAGATGCGCGTTGTTTGTCGCTCTCCCAAGGGTAGAGATTGAGCGTGATTTCAGTTATTTTACTTACATCAACCCGCGTTATCTGATGCACGTGGCCAGCGCCCACGACGTTTGCCAGCAATAGATCGATCGCCGAGTTCATGTACTTTGCTTCACCTTGTATCAGGTCGATGGTCGGCACGGTCATTACCAAATGCTTTGGGGATATCTTTTCGGTCGCTATTGCAATGTCCTGGTGCTTTTCGTAAAACTCAACCAGCATCGACACATAACGGTGCAACCCGCGCGTTCCCGCACTGATACTTAATAGGGGAGTGCGCATTTCGTGCGCCACCGTGGCTAAGACCGTCGACATTCCTTGCAACTTCTCCTGCTCCAGTTTTTCGGCTACTTGACGTTCTGAAAATTTGAATAGACTGCCGCCGATGATCACCAAAATAAAAGTCGGCAATCGTTGAATGTAATCGAGTGGGACTGACGGGTGCTCCGTCGTCGCAACATAGAGGAGCGTCGCCCCAATACAGCCTAATACAATCATTGTCAGTGTATTGCGCCAATCGGTCAGGAGAACCAGGAAAAACACCGCCATGAAGCTATCGGCAATCATGACCATTCCGCCATGATTCTTTAAGGCCATAAAAACGTGAAAAAATGGCAGGCAATACAGAACTACCCAATACGAATAACCTAGGTAATAGGGTTTCAACTTCTCCGGCCAATGATTGACCAATGCCAATAAGACACAGCCAATAGTCGCCAACAAGCGAACCGTAAAATTTTCGTACGGTTGATGGAGTACTTTTAAATACAGCACATAAAACAATGGGTAGCCAACGCTACCCACTATCCCTGCATATCTCAGGTGGGCCAATCTCCCAAAGACATAATAATTTTTATAGTGCTCGAGGAGATTTCTGACATATCCCATGAAACTTCCTGAAGAATGATTATCCGCTTCGCCGAGAAGGGCGAAGATCTTGCGCTGATTACTTCGCGTGCAATGCTGCAACCTGTTCGAGCAATTGTCCAGTAAGGAAAATCGTGGTTCTGGCAACTTGTTGAACCAGTGCTTGTTCCGCCGGTGTTTTGGCAAAACGATCAATGCAATCGTTCACTTGGTCGGCATGCTTTTCATCGATTTTGGCATGGGCGACGAAGAAAGTCATATTTTTATCTGCCAAGGACAAGTCTTTTCGTATTTTTGCCAAGGCTTCGCCAATTTGTTCGTACACATCTTCCGCCCAAAAACTATATCCCAATCGTGCTACCGCGCCGTATTTGAAGGCGACGAAATACAAATAGCCAATCAGCGCTTCCGTTGCCGGCAACGGCTTCCGTTGCAAATCATCCTTTTTGAGCAACTCGATACTTTCAAGATCGTGAATCACCATGCGCTCATGGCCTAATTCTTCCGCAGCATGTTGATAGACAAATTTCAATAGCGCGTCTGGCGCTTCAACAATCGAGGTCGCAGCTTGATTGCGTGAATTGTGTTTGGTGTAGTGATAAATTTCCAGCATCAAATCATAGTACAAGGCCTTCGTCACGGTTTTACCCATCACCAGTTTCCAGAACTCCCCTTGTTTGATGCTTGCCCAATCGCGATCAACGGTTGTCTTGAGTGAGTCAATAAACGCATTTTCCATTTCAATTTTCTCTCTAATAGTGGGTGAAACGTTACGCAAGTGCTTCTGCAAGCTCTTTTTGAGTATTTCGATTGCCCAATGCAGCGAGCACAACCGGTGGATGACCGTGTATCAGGGTATATGTTTTTTCCGTGCCTTCCAATAACACATTTTTTTCTAACACGGTAAAGCCAAAGCGCCTATATAGTCTACTCAATACATGGGAGCACGACGCATGCAAATTACCTACTTCCGCATTTTGGCAAAGATAATCCAAGGTATGGAACAGGCAATGCTTTAAAAGATCTTGTCCGCATCGATATTCCGGCGCCAATACCAGACGGCCCACTTCCCAACTGTTTTTCCAAAGGGGAGAATCTGCCGGAATGAGCGGTCGGAGGAGTTGTTCGGTCAATGTGAGCTTGTATCGCATCGGAATTAATCTAATTGTTCCGATGATTTGGCCATTCCATTCAAAGGAAAAGACAGCCCCTAATTCATCTCTTTTTTTTCGTGTTCAGAAAAAAGAGGGTCAATGGAACGATGCAATTCCAGATTGATTTCGGTACGCAGGGATTGAACTTCCTGAATATCCGATTTTGTGGTGAGGTGGCGAACGCTAACCTCGGAAGTATTGATATCGAGTGGGTTGATAACTTCTATTTTTTCTTCTCGGCTGAAAAGATCTGCTTTGATCACGTTCGTAATCAATGGCGGCGCAACCCCTCCTTGCTTCATATTGCGCAGAAAATCCAATTGGGCGTTCATGCTAACTCCTGAATTCAACAATTTGACTCAAAGAAACCTCTAGAAACCTGCCGAGCTGTCCTTTTTTGAACCACCCATTTGATTTTCAGAAGCCATTTACACATTTTTGAAAGCGAAAATCACATCAATTTACACAGTACCAAGCTTTCGATGGATCTAAATCAGCACCATCCATTTCAAGCAAATATCAAGGAGCTATAGCGTCCCAGATACTTGATTAAAAGTCAATAATTTAATCGTCGCAAGTTAACTAATGTTGGATTGCGCCTACAGATTTATATATCAAAACTATAAGCAAATAAACCCAATTTTTAAGTATTTACAACAGGCTATATAAATACCATAAAACAAAAATCAAACCACCTGTCAACATTGACAGGTGGCATCCTTACAACATTGTGTCATGGGCGTAATGCGAACATTTTTTGAACGTTTTTTCTGTAGGGAAATGTTAATAGGCCCTAGATTGCCGAATCAGCTTGAAATGCCGCCATACAACGTTAAAACCGATGCGCCGATCAAAACTATCCCAACGCTTTTTGCCAACCATGCATTCAGTTTTGGACGAGACGCAAGACCAGTTCTTGCCTGCGCGGCGGCGAGGGCTAGACCACCATAAACAGCAATTTGCGTGCCTGAGGTGATTAAGCTCAACACCGTCGCCTGAGCCCAGATTGAACCTTGGTCAGCATGGATGAATTGCGGGAAAATCGCTAGCATGAACACATATGCCTTGGGGTTGAGAAGGCAGGTGGCCATCGCGCGAAAGAAGCTTTGTCTCGTCGTCAGTGCACCCAAAGTGAGCGTTGGTGCGACCACACTGTTGGCATGCACCAAGGACCAGCCTAACCACGCAATGTAGCAAGATCCGGTCAGCAGCATGGCAAAAAATGCGATCGGCATCAATTTGAGTATGACGCTGACACCAGTGGCGCCAATGAGCATATGGCAAATACCACCGGCGACTATCCCGCCGACGGCTGCGAGACCTACGCGCCGCCCGCCGGTCAAGCTACTGCCCATGACAAAAGCCATATCCATACCCGGCAGTATGATGACGCCGGACACTACCAGAAAATAAAGCCAGAGATTCGCCGATTGCGTCATGCTCTTACCCTCCTAAGCGTGCGTTGATGCGGTGGAAATCCATGATCCAATTGGTTTCCCAGGTTTTGCCGTGGTCGGTGGAGAATGCCTGCTCCCAACGTGGCGTTGAAGTATCAATGCGCGACCAAACGTAACGAACCACGATCGGCTTACCGTTGAATTCGTCAGGGCCTTCGAAGACGCCTACGCTGCCGGAAAATTGACCGACCACCGGAGGCTGCAAGACGACACTTTGGTTGTCGAGCCAATAAATGCTCCACTTCTGCGTTTGTGGATCGTATAGACGTAAAGACATACCGATGAAACCTGGCCGATACGGGCTTAGGAATTCATCTTGATTGCCGACGCCGCCTAGAATCGGGTGGCAATCGCTAGTCGCTTCAAACTCTTCCCATTCGCTGCTTCCGGCCAGGCGCTGTTTCAGGCGACGATTATGTACTTGCCAAAGACCAAAAAAGAAATCGAAGCCGTGTGTCCCGCTATGGTCGGATTGTGTCATGGCGCTTTGAACCATCGGTCCGCCACCACCTTCGCTGTGGGCGATGCCGCACATCAGTAGCGAAGCAATGGTCAAAAATGAAAAAGAAAAGGGACGTATTGACATGATTTCCTTAAAGGGTAAATGGATGTTTTTTTGATCGGTGTCTGTACTCTAATGAGTAATTAGGACAAAAATTGACCTAATTCGCGATATGATGGAGACATGGGAAATCCAACCACCCGCGTTCTTGCGTTATTAGAGCTATTGCAGACTCATGGTCTGATCAGTGGGGCGGAGTTGGCGCGGCGTTTGGAAGTCGGGCCACGCACCTTGAGGCGTTATATCGTCGCGCTGGAAGCGCTGGGAATCCCGGTGTTGGCCGAGCGCGGCCGCGACGGCGGCTATCAGCTGATGAATGGATTTAAGTTGCCGCCGATGATGTTTTCCAATGATGAAGCGCTGGCGCTGGCCTTGGGTCTGGTGGCCTCGCGCAGTCTGGGTTTAACTGCCACGGTGCCTGCCGGATCCGGGGCACTCGCTAAACTCGAACGCGTAATGCCCGATAAGCTGCGGCGACAGATGCGGGCTGTCGGGGAGACCGTCACACTGGATATCGCCCGTGCCACCTCGTCTGGCGATCCTGATATTTTGGCGACCCTCAGCGCAGCAGCCCAGACTCAACAACGCGTACATATCGCCTACCAAACGTTGCAACGAGTTCAGACCGTGCGCGACGTCGACCCGTATGGCATCGCTTACCACGGCGGTAATTGGTACCTCGTGGCGTATTGCCATTTGCGTCAAGACCAACGTTCATTTCGGCTTGATCGAATAGTGTCGGCACGTCCATTGCCCATTAGCTTCGGCAGACCTACCGATTTCGATGCGTTAGCCTATATTACGGCGGCTATTACCAGTCTGCCGCGCGCCCACAGCGTGAAAGTTTTACTGCAGGCAGATATGGATAGTGCGAGAGCCGCTATTTTTACCGGTCTGGGTATTTTGGAGTCAGTCGCAGACGGCACTATGTTGCACAGCCAGGTTGAAGATTTAGATTGGATGGCGCGAGAACTGGCACGTCTGCCGTTTTCCTTCGTGATCCAAGAGCCAGCGGGATTGAATGACGCGTTGGCGCAACACGCGTCTAGTTTGCTGGGCCTCGTGCAGTTGAACAACGCTGTGCATAATCATCGATAAAGTCTGTCAAAAATATTGTAACTTGTTGATTTTGTGGGGTATATTGATATTTGTTGCAATTGACAGTTAGCATACGCGACCTTGATTTGATCGTTTGATGAGTCTTTGGCCGAATCGGCAGACTGGAACCTAACGCAATGGGTATCGCGCTTCATCAACTATCGAGAGGCATGGTCAGCCTTAGTCAACCGCTCAAATGGGACGTTTTTAACGCCCAAGGGCAACTATTGCTGCATAAGGGCTATGTCTTGCAGTCCGAGTCGCAATTGGAAAGCTTGCTCGAACGAGGCATGTTCGTCGACGCTGCGGAACTGGAAAAGGCCAAGCAAGAAGTCAAAAGAGTGGTTGAGTTTGATCCGTTCGCACTGTGGGAGCGACTGGGAAAAGACTGCAGTCGCCTGAGTATTGACTACACCAATTCTCCGCCTCATCAACTGTTGGCAGTGCTTGATGATCTATTGCTGATCATGGAAACACTGATCGAAAAGGCCCCGGACGCAGCGATCTTCGAGTTGATGCAAATGGATATGTCCAATTACGTGGTCGCGCATGTTCAACAGACTGCATTTCTTGTGACATTGATTGCTACTCGCCTGGGGTGGCCGCCAAAGAAAATTCGCATGGTTGCTCGGGCTGCGGCAACCATGAACATCGCAGCAATGCAATTGCATACGACATTAGCCTTGCAAAAAGAACCGATCACGGCTGCGCAAAAAGAAGAGATGCTAACCCACGGTTTGCGCGGCAAGCTCAAATTGGAAGAATGGGGAGTGAAAAACAAGGATTGGTTGCAGGCGGTCGAAGAACATCATCCTGAAACCTTGCATGGGGAGCGCAAACCGTCCGAGATGGCTAACTTGATTCATCACGTTGACGTCTACCTTGCGAAAATATCGCCACGTGCATATCGAGCGGCCAAGCCGCCCAATGTCGCGGCCAAAGAGATGGTGCAGAGAAAAGATGTCAATCCCCACTATGTTGGTTCCATCGTCAAGGAAATCGGCGTCTATCCACCGGGTAGTTATGTGAAACTGGCCAATGGTGAAACCGCAATCGTCGCTCGTCGCGGCAAGCAGGCCCATACGCCGATCGTGTTCAGCCTGTCTAATGGCGCTGGCCTGCCTTTAGGGGAGCCAATCATGCGCGATACAGGTTCGCCGCTTTTTACCATCGCCAGTATTGTGCCGAGAAATAAAGTGATGGTGACAATCAATCGCGCAAAACTATTCGGCGCAGCGAAGGTTTTTCGCGCATTCGGCTAAGGCCTGCTGCATCTATCGGTTGGCATTTCGCTCACCTTTGAAGGTTACCCAGCGGTATGACCCATCGCGACAGTTGGAATAGACGACCGTTTCTGACGGCATACATGAGCTTAAAAATCGTCCTGGCAGTTGTTTTCGCGACGCATTATTGTTGCATTGACGGTATAGTTACGCCTTTGCAAACGCAGTGCACTGTCGTACATAATCCTTTTTCCATCGAATCGCCGAATGACCGACCTCGTCTATAAAAATACGCCAAACTCTCGTTTAATTGGTCTCGATACGCTTCGTGCGGCAGCTATTTTATTGGTCTTGATGTACCACTACCAAGTGGTTGTCAGCGGCAAACCGACATTTGGTTTCTTGACTGAAATCGGTTGGGTCGGCGTCGACTTGTTTTTTGTGTTGAGTGGTTACTTGATCGGTAATCAGATTATGTCAGTGA
>Ga0207099_1093_pt1 | contig 18374 bp, 15 predicted proteins | sample Alteio_BWMinHeat_85_FD_153521 | JGI IMG/M metagenome (GOLD analysis project Ga0207099, IMG submission 153521) | Enriched cells from forest soil in Barre Woods Harvard Forest LTER site, Petersham, Massachusetts, United States -... | ecosystem: Environmental > Terrestrial > Soil > Temperate forest >... | reverse complement strand
GCCGACAGCGTGTTTCATCGTCCTTATGACGATGCGCCGGTCAGCGATTTGTTTGTATGGGGGAAAAAGCAGGACCTCGCTTTTGAGCAGCCAATGGGCGGCGATCCGCGCAAACGGCACCATGTGCGCTTCTGGCGCTCTGAGCAAGTTGACGATCAAGGCCGACCGCTATGGCTTGGTGCGGCGACGTTTGACACCAAGGCCGGGCTTAGTCACTTGACTGGGCAAGTGACGCATCACATCGATGCGGATATCGATAAAGAGCGCGATAAGTTGGTGGCGGATTTTCAGAAATATCATGGTGTGCACGTCGACTGGACCGATCCATTCCAAGATGCAAAAACCGGCAAGAACGGTGGCGGCGATCCCTATTTCACGGACGGGCGACTGCCGGTTTTATCGATCGACAAGCAATGATGACGCGCGTGATTTTCTGATCTGGCTCCCGAGATAATTGATTTCCCGCTCAATTACGGCAATATCTCCAGAACAGTTTCCGCTGGGCGGCACAACCTGACGCCTTTTGGTGTGACGACAAAAGGCCTGTTGATGAGGATCGGCTCCGCGACCATGGCGTCCAACAACTCGTCGTCCGATAGTGCGGGATTATTCAGTCCGAGCGTTTCATATTGGGTTTCTTTTGTCCGAATTGCTTCGCGCACCTTGAGCCCGGCTTTTTCAATAATTTCTTTCAAGACCGCACGATTCGGTGGCGTTTTCAGATATTCAATGACGACTGGTTCAGCGCCGGATTCCCGAATCAACGTCAAAGTGTTTCGCGATGATCCGCATTTTGGATTGTGAAAAATAGTGATGGTCATAATTTATTTGTTTTCGGTTATAGGAGCTCGGACTTAGTCCACTCCGCCTCCGCCAAATAGAGACGAATTCGCGGCGTTGACAATTACGTCAACCGACAGCTTGATGATCTCCTGACATATAACTGTGAGACGGCTCATAAATTAGCGAATTCAGCGTTCGAACAAGTCCGGTATCGGGCAATCGAATATCGCCGCCAGCCCTTCGAGTAATGCGACATCCAATTTATTGGACGTGTTGTTAACCACGCGTGTCAGCTGGGAATGCGAAATGTCTACCGTCCCTTGCGCGAGCAAGAGTTTCCATAGGTCAGTGACAAAACGAATGCGATGCTCCGCCATCAAGGTCGGTACCCGTAGGACGACCTTGTGCTTTGCACTGTGCTTGATTTTGGATTGATTTTTTTTCTGTGTCATGTTTGTCGTACCTCACTACGACAGATGCCATTTTACAGGGTCTTGCACGCATTTGCATGTGTTGCAATAAAACGTCATCAACGCAAATTATTTGCACCACATGCAAATATATTTTGATAGGCAACTTGTTTTATCAATATTCTTATGCAAGAATGGAATCACTCGCTCAAGAGATGAATGAGCAATAGACCGAACATCCGATTAACCGATTACGAACCGAGGGAATACCGTGCAAGCAAACCAAACCATGCTGATGACTAAGATAGAGCGCCCAACGCTCGGTCTGTTATCGCTGGTCGGAAAGCTCGGCGCGCTCGCGGTACGACCAGCTGGCACGACCGCAGCCCGCAGCGATACAAGCGGCACGAATGCCCATCAAGCATTTGCCTTTATCGTACGAAAAATTGCTTTGCGCGTCACATCGATTAATCAACACGCAGTCAAACATGCATCAAAGCAAGTTGGTCGCTTGAATGCATCAAATTGGAAACGCAGCATCTGGAGGCCTCAAAAACCTCGTGTCGCAAATGGATAGAACCTAAGCGACAGACCGCAAGGTCAAGGCCCAAAGCCCGGATGCTCCGATAAAAAGGACTCCGGGCTTTTTGTTTTACCGGTGTCCCAAGGTGATTGCAAGTGCCGACGAACACCGGTAACGCAATCGCGCAGTGAAGCCCTTTTATTTTGAGGCCGTCATCCGAACAATTCGGGGACGATGCAGTGGTCTTTAATAGTTTGGAAGAGTTACCTCGTCTATCTTGACAAGTGTCCCTCACGACACTTGCCGGTGTGGCTGAGGTGGCGCGGAAATAGCTCAATTGGAAGAGCGCGACCTTGCCAAGGTCGAGGTTGTGGGATCGTAGCCCACTTTCCGCTCCGTTAATGCGCCGATTTCAATGGATGCAATTTTTATCAAAGAGAACGATATGAAACGAAAATCGACGGCCCCGCGCAATCCCTTTGTAGCGGCGGCCAAATTCAGGAAAGCAGGGGCACATCAAAAGTCGAACAAGGCTTTGAGGCGTCAGGAAAAAATGAAACAAGCGAAAATTTTGGACGAACGGTCGAGTAACGACCGGTTCAGCGACAGCAAAGCGAAATTAATTAATTCGCACTACGCCAACAGAGTACAAACAAAAGCGGCTCCGCGTTTCTGTTTGTATTCTTGAAAATTTAGCCGACCAGGGCTCAATTCCTGGTCAGCACCCTGTAATGCCCTTTGCCTTCGGTGGCAAGACCGACCGACTCGTACTCGGCAGGTTCCATGTTCGATACATGGCAGGGCAACCAGTTCATCACGACCAGGCGCGGCTTTGGTTCGGGTCCGCAACCCCGAACGATCATGCGCTCCGGATTTCCCAGGCAACGGCGTTGCGGCCGCTGGGAAATCAAACCGTAACGGGCGAACCCTTGGAGTGGGACGTCGCCCCTTACCCGCGCCTGGCACCGCTGATGAAATCGACACGAGAATAATCTAACCCTTTTTCATGGGAGATCGCACAATGCAACTTGAATCTTTTTTGAAATTTTATACTGCGTTTGCAGAGGATAGAGCACAAGAACGTCCAATCGAAGAAGCTGCAGCCGAAAAACCTGCAGTGGCGATCGATCGGAGGGCATTACCTGCCGATACCTTTGCTACTGTTCTGCACATTGATAAATTTGGACGGGAGGCAAAAGCGAACTGACGTTAAACCAGGCTAGCGGATCATTTGACGCTTGCACTCTACGTCATGCGACGTCAATTCCCCTCGTAACACTTGTTCGATGCGTGTTTCAAGTGGTTGAAATGCACGCTGTAGTATGTCGATTGCAATATCCGGTCTGCATGCGCCGCACATGAATGCGTCCACCGCTGCAAATCCGTGTTCTGGCCACGTGTGAATACTGATATGCGACTCGCGCAATAGCAGCACACCGGTGACGCCGTGGTCGCCACCGAAGTGGTGAAATTTACTGAAAATAGGCGTTGCGCCTGCGGCGTGCGCGGCTTCCAACAAGAACTTTTCTATCAGTTCCGGCTGATTAAGCATTTCCGGTGCCACGCCATGCAAATCTGCCAGTAGATGGCGACCAAACGGCATGCTTTCTGCGTTCATTATTTATGCCCTGCGCCGGACGAGAAACCACCGGTAGAGCCACCACTGCCGCCCCAACTGATACCGTTGCTATGGCTATACCAGCCACTCGATGTGCTGCCGGCAGCAATAGAATAATTCAAATTGGTGACAGTGGTGACAACCAACACCACCGCACCGTAGATGATGTAGATATACCTAAACATTGGAGTCCTTCCCAAAATATCGTACGATTAACACCGGCAGCCAAAGCACAAATAGGGCGGCCGAGGTAATCCTGAAACCGAGCGCTCCGCTTTCGAATGAAATAGGTAAATTCAACGCGATAAGAATGATGGTAAATATCCACGCGGTTTTAATGGATAACTTGATATCGGAAGTTGCATTGCTGGCCACGCCTGCGTCGACCACGGCTACTTGTTTGCCGAACCACTGCGAAATTTGCGCGGGCTCCACCCGGCGGCCAGAAGACCACACCACTTCATTGGCATTCGCTTCGGCTGTCAGTGTGCGATTACCTTTCTTGAATTCGGTGACATGCGTGCGGTCTCCGATGGAGATGCGCCAATTGAAAGCGCCTGCAGCGTATGACACAGTGGCGTCGTATTCTTCCGTCTTCACATAACTGTCGCCGGCCAAACTGACGCTACCGGTTGCACTTTGATCCGGCCATTCGCTGAGTACAGTGATACTGTCCCAGCCCTCGCTGCTTTCCACCAGCCACAGGAACCCTTTGTTGGCATTGAACAGCAGATATTCAATCCAAGTCCATGACTCGTTGCCGTAGGAAGTTTTACATTGCATCAACCCGATCGCTTCATACTTCGATCCGTTGATGGCAGCCACATCGCCTAGCGCCACGCTGGTGGTCACGTGCGCTAACTCGTCTGCCTTTTGCAACACCAACGCTTTGTCGGTCGAGCAATCAACTTCAGCATGGCACGCCGGGCACATGATGTGATAAGCCATGCCAGCCATATACTTGATCGACGAACCACAACTAGGGCAGTCGAGCGCGACCGTTTGTCCGCGAAAGTGACTGGCTGATTTCTCAACACCTTCGTCGCTGCGCAACAGTTGGCAATGCATCTGCTCCAGAGTCACCGCTTGGCCGGCAAACAATTTCGGAGCTGGATTGTCTGAATAATCCAAGGTCAGGAAACGATGGCCAGATCGGAAATCGGCCGCTTTCGCTTCCCAACCGTGGCGCACGGAAAATGGTAATTCACCTTCACCGGCGATGCAATGCGCACTGCGTACGTCGGACGCAAAAAAAGTCGCGCCGCGAAAACGCAATGGCAATCCCGGCCTTACATTGTCAAAATTTGGTGCGTCTTGCGCGGGCAAGGTGTCGGGAATGGTGAATACATATTGCCCGGACGCGTCGGATAACCATGCCGAACTGCCATCGTCAAACATGGCGTGCCATTCATTCCAAATTCCGGACTCATAGCGCAGTTGAATCCGTCCGACCAAGGAAAAACTACGTCCCTGAAAGGTACCGGTGGAGGTAATTTGCAGCGGCGAATAATCTTCCAACAAGTCGGACATCTTGCCGATATTTTTGACCGAATCGGCATCTTTGAGCAGGGTACTTTGGCAGTACTCGCACACCGCCATGACGGACGCTGCAGATCGAAAGACGACTTCGCCACCACAACTGGGACAGGAGATTTTTTGCATCGTCGCAGGTTTAAGCCATATTTATGCAGGATATTCGGCGTGGTTCATTCGTGCTTTTCAGCCGATCAATTTTTTCAGGATCTCCGCTTTAGCGGTATCGTAATCCGCTTGTGCAATCAAACCTTGATCCAGCAATGCCTTCAATTTTCCAAGCCGCGCAGCCGGATCGTCTGCACCGGCGACTGCGCCAACGCCAACCGGGGCCTGCGGGTCCGCATTCGGTTTTAATCCCTGCGCCATCGCCTGTCCCATCACGACGCCCGCCGCAAGATTAGCGCCGATGCCTGCCATACCACCTTCGTTTTGTGCGGCCAACGGAATGGAACTCGCGACCTGATATTGCGTGTACTTTGCCATATCGCCCATCATGCCCATCGAGATGCGGGTATCGATGGCTTTCTGCAATTCTTCCGGTAACGACACATTTTCAACAACAAAATTATCAAGTGCTACGCCATAACGCTCAAAGGCCGCCAGCAATTGCGCTTTGATCGTATCGGCCATTAAACCTTGATTGCCTGCCATGTCGAGAAATGGAATCGACGAGCCACCGAGGGTGTTAGTCATCGTGGAAATGACTAGGTTGCGCAACTGCTGCTCCAGTTCATCACGCGTATAGACATCCCGCGTGCCGCTGATTTCCGTATAAAACTTGCGGGCGTCGACGATCTTGTACGAATACATGCCGAATGCACGCAAGCGCACCATGCCAAAGTCTTTATCTCGAATCGTGATCGGTTGCGGTGTGCCCCATTTACGCCCGAGTTGCACGCGCGTGCTGAAAAATGTGACGTCGGATTTGAATGGCGACTCGAATAATTTGTCCCAGTTCTTCAGGTAGGTCAACACCGGCAGCGTATTGGTCGTCAATTTATACAAGCCGGGTGCAAACACATCCGCGATCTTGCCTTCGTTGACGAATACCGCCGTCTGCGATTCGCGCACGGTCAAGCTGCCGCCGTACTGGATTTCGAAATCCTGCATCGGAAAGCGCCATGCCAACACTTCGTCCGACTCCTCGTTCCATTGCAGAATGTCGATAAACTGCTTTTTGATGAAGGAACCGAAACTCATGGTGAACTCCTCGATTAGAAAATACGGGATGCAGGGATACCTGGAAACTCAGGACAGGCAAGCCGCGTTAATGATGCCCAGAGCCAGTGACGCGGTACCCATCAACGCCCCCATCGCTGCATTATTGTGTTCGATGGCGCCATTCATTTGCGGCAAAATGCGCGTTATCGCCGCATAGGCTGCGCTTTGAACGAACATGGCACCTGCGCTCCAGGTTAAAAACATTTGGTAGCTGTCGCTATGCAAGATACTCGATGCTAGTGTCAGGCAAAAACCAACAACTGCCCCCGCCAAGGATAAGGCAGCGGCCATATTACCCTCGCGTATCAGTGCAATTTCGTCGAACGGTGTAATCCATGTATAAATGGCAAAAAACACCGCAATCAGCACAAATCCGGAAAGTAGATGCAGTAAGTAAGCGTAGGCCAGTAACATGCGAAGCTCCATAAGACACATTGATAAAGAGATGCACCGAAAATCTGCAATCGCGCACAATTTTGACATTGAAGTTCAAAATCTGCACAACCATGTCAGTCGCCAAATGAAACAACGTTTGCTGCCTCAATGTATTTGTTAGTACTACAGCAAGAATATGATACCTTGTGCGTCTGCAAGACGCTCTAATTTCGGCATTTCTTTTCTTTTGATGCATCCTAACAAGCAAACGCCAAGACGACAACCTTCAATCATGCTCGATCGCGTACTCATTCTCTCTGTTTTCGTTGTCGCTTCTTGCGGACTGGCCTATGAATTGCTGGCCGGAGCGCTTTCCAGCTATCTGCTGGGGGATTCGGTACTGCAGTTTTCATCAATCATCGGTTGCTACTTATTTGCAATGGGCGTCGGGTCTCATTTATCGAAATATGTGAAGGATGAGGACGCACTATCACGCTTTATCGATATTGAGCTATTGGTTGGGTTGCTCGGTGGCATTTCAGCTACTTTCCTTTTTCTGGTATTTGCCTGGCTCTCGGCACCGTTTCGTGCGGCATTATATGCGCTGGTTTTCGTACTCGGCACCTTGGTTGGGATGGAAATTCCGCTGGTAATGCGCGTATTGAATGAGCGCCAGAATGAATTTCGCGAACTGGTCAGCCGTGTGTTGACCTTCGATTACCTTGGGGCGTTGGCTGTCTCATTGTTGTTCCCCTTGGTTTTAGCGCCAAAGCTTGGCTTGTCGCGTACCGGCTTTTTGTTCGGCATCATGAATGCCGGAGTCGCCCTGTGGACCACGGTCATTTTTCGCAAGGAAGTGTCCAACCCAAACAACCGCATCGCCAAGGCCGCGATTGTGATGGGCTTGCTGGCGGGCGGCTTTGTGATGGCAGATCACTTGACGCAATGGGCCGAGCACGGCATTTTTGGCGATGAAATCATTTATGCGAAGACGACCCCATATCAGCGCCTGATCGTCACCAAATGGAAAGACGATATGCGCCTGTACATCAATGGCAACTTGCAGTTTTCGTCACGCGACGAACATCGTTATCACGAGGCTTTGATACATCCGTTGTTTGAAACGCTGCCTTGGGCTAAAAATGTACTGGTGTTGGGCGGCGGCGACGGCCTGGCTGTGCGTGAAATACTCAAGCATTACAACATCGAACACATCACCTTAGTCGACCTTGATCCGGCGATGACAACACTATTTTCCACCTCGGAACCGTTGATGGCGCTCAATTTGGGATCACTGAAAAATCCTTTGGTGCACGTCGTCAATGAAGATGCCGGACGGTGGTTAGAAGCGAACCAGGAAATATTCGACGCCATCGTCGTCGATTTCCCCGATCCTTCCAATTTCGGCTTGGGCAAACTGTATTCGGTGCCAATGTATCGACTGCTTTCCAAACATTTATCGGAAAACGGCTATGCGGTGATTCAATCAACGTCCCCTTATTTTGCACCGAAGTCCTATTGGTGCATCAATGCGACGCTGAAAGAAGCTGGCTTAAATACCTGGCCCTATCACGCCTATGTACCGTCCTTCGGTGAATGGGGTTTCGTGATTGCAGGCAAGCGCAAGGACTACACGCCGCCCGAAAAATATGCGGAGCCGATGCGTTTTCTTGATGGCGACGCGACGCGTCTGATGTTCAAGTTTCCCGCCGACATGCAAGCAGTGACGGTGGAGCCCAATCGATTGAACAATCAATCTTTAGTTCATTATTTTGAGGAGGATTGGCAGGCGGTGATTCGATGAAAACTTGCACTCTATGCTAAGCCGCCGTCGCTTCCTGCTGGCGAGTGGTGCCTGCACGCTGACTGCCGCATGCTCCAAGATCAAGCTATTGGAGGTTACGCCGCAAATTTCGTATCCCGGCATGCGCGAAGGACATTTGCTACGCGATAAAGCCAGCTTGCCCGCACCAACCGGCGAAATCGTAACCGACGTTGCAATTCTCGGCAGCGGCGTGGCTGGCCTAAGCGCGGCGTGGAAATTATCAAAAGCCGGTCACGCTAACTTCGTCGTTATAAACGGACCTGAATACGGCGGCAATGCCGCAGGCGGCCAATTCGGCGACTTGCGCTATCCGCGTGGCGCACATTACTTGCCGCTGCCGTCCATGGAATCGACCCACGTCCGTGAAATGTTGTTCGACTTTGGCATCATCGAAGCCAATCCATTTTCCGAGCGACCGTATTTCAATGAAAGCGTCGTTTTGCATGCGCCAGACGAACGTTTATACGTCAATGGCGAGTGGCAAGAAGGAATTGTACCGAATCAAGGATTATCGCCGGATGATGCGGCCCAACAGCAACGATTCTTCGGTTACGTCGATTCGTTAAAGAGTGCACGTGGCGCCGATGGGCGCAAACTGTTTGCGATCCCGTTAGCCCTATCATCCACCGATCCGCAATGGACGCAGCTCGACCGCTTCACGGTTAAACAATGGCTGACGCAAAACGGTTATACATCGCAGACCTTGCATTGGTATCTCGATTATGTGTGTCGCGATGAGTATGGCGCGGGATTCGACCGCATTTCCGCCTGGTGCGGTTTGCATTATTTTGCCAGTCGGGGCGGCAAAGCGAGAAATGCGTCTGATGGGGCGGTGCTGACCTGGCCGGATGGCTTGCAACCAATGATCAAGCATTTAAGCGCGGCAATTACCCGGCAACGTGGCGCGAACAATTTCGGAAATTGGTCACAACCGGGGGTTGCCGCGCACGTCGATGAAACTAATCGCGGCGTCGAAGTGCTATGTGTCGAACAAAGCACGGCAGGATTGCGCACTTTCACAGTCAAGGCCAAGCGTGTGATCTGCGCAATGCCCTTGATGGTCACTGCACGCATCATGCCGCAACTGTCCAGTTACGGATTCGACAGCGCCGTTCACATACCTAATTATGCACCGTGGCTAGTGTCGAATTTTTTAATGGATGGTTTTCCGTCCGAAGAAAAGGGCACGCCGCTGGCTTGGGACAATGTCGTTTATCAAGGCAAGGGTTTGGGCTACGTGGTGTCCACGCATCAAGAGATTCTTGTCGCGGCTCCGCCAAAGACCGTCTTTTCGGCATACCAGGCACTCTCAACGCACACACCTGTAGAGGCCAGGCAGTGGCTGCAAAATGCAACGCCACAACAGTTATATCAAGAGGCGGCTTGTGACTTAAAACAGGTATACGGGTTGCGACTCGAAGAACATATGCAGGCATTGGATATCACCGTGCGTGGGCATGCAATGGCGTCGCCGCTTCCCGGATTTTTATCTAATCAAGGTTTGGCGGCATTACGTGCGGCCGACGGAAAAATTCTCTTTGCGCACGCCGACATGTCAAGTTTTTCGGTATTTGAAGAAGCCGCGTGGTGGGGATGTCAAGCTGCGCTTAAGCTAATAAATTGATTGCGCCGCGTGATTTCAACGCGAGCATCCGCAGAATGCAGCTTGCACTGTTGCCCAAATTAATGCCTCTTTGTTTTCGTTTCCGGCGTAATGATCGGTGCGATGGCACACATCGAATTCTTCGGGTCGGCACAACAAGTCAACAAATCACGAATCGATTTTTCATGCGTGACGTTCCAAAAGGCTAAGCTGTTATCGTTATTCACCGGCATCCAATGGTTCAACGGATAACTCTTCGCCAGATCATCGCCACCGGGAGCGTTCGTGATGCCGGCGGCCATTTGAATATAGATGGAGCAACTGGCTTGGTCGCCGATACGATGACAACCGACGCAGGTGTTGTCGCGCGTGCTGATGCTGTTGGAGTGCCATTTCGCGAAATCTTCGCCGAGATTGATATAGTGGCCGAGCGGATCGGTCGGAACGTATTGCCACTTTTGCCCCAGCCAAGGACTGTACATAAATGGTTCTGCGTCGTGGCAACCGCCGCAATTTTTGTCGGACGTCGGCGCTGGTGGCCACCAGAATTTCTCTGCGGCAGGCTGCGATGGCGGCGGTGTCTTTTCGTTTGGCGGCGGTACGCGCGATGCATTGAAACCTTTGGTGTCGCCCGGAGCCGATTGTGCATGGAACCAGCAGGTTTTGCCGCTGTCTTGCGCATGCAATACGATGTCGACTTCGTCAAACATCGGGCTACTGGGCTCGCGCAGATATTCGCGTCGGCAAAAGGCCGATATTTGCGTCTTGCCGCGCGAGAGGTTAATGATTCGCGAATACGGCGTGCATTGGCCGAAGGTTCCCACGTCATACGGCAATAGGGCCGGGCGATCGCAAGTCATGCCCGAGGTATATTGGCTCGGCGTTTTGCCGTCGACGGTAATGGGCACGACGGCTCCGTCATCGCAGTTGAAGGGCGGTATTTCGCCGATCTCTTGCGCGCACATTTGGCCGTATTGCAGCACACTGGTCTGGTCTGCAGCCTGTGATGGCGCAGCCGAAAAATTCAATGCACTTAGACACAGGCCGAAGGCAAGAGCTTTATTCCAGCGGACTTGAGCGAAAAGTGGCGATTTCATGCTTTGCCCCCAAGCGCGCCATGGGTATAAGGCAGCGCGACTTTGCGTATCGCTTCCAGATAACGCACATAGCCGGTGCAACGGCACAGATTGCCGCCCACCCAGGTGTTGATGGTTTCATCAAGCTGCGTATGATCGATCGGGTTATCTTTCAAATGCGACAGCATCGCGGTTGCCGCCATCAAAAATCCCGGTGCGCAATAACCGCATTGGAAAGAAAAATCTTCCAGGAAGGCTTGTTGCAGCGGCGCGAGCGTTTCCTGTGTGCCAAGGCTTTCTACCGTATAAACTCGCATGCCTTGCAAGAAACTGACCGGCGTTGAGCACGACAGCGTTTTTTCCAGCAATGCAGTGCTTTCGTTACGTGTGGCCACCGTGCAAGCGCGACAGACGCCGATGCCGCAGCAGAATTTGGTGCCGGTGAGATTTTGCCGTTCATGCAAAAAGTCAACCAAGGCCATGTCGCTGTCGCCGGCACTGGCTTCTACCGCTTGGTCATTGATATAGAACTGCACCGCCCGATTCAATTGGCTCATTTCAAGGACTCCAAAATAATTTGTGACGTAACCGGCGTGTTGGTATAACGCTTTCCTCCCGTGGCCATGGCAAGGGCGTTCAAGATGGATGGTGCAATTGGACACATCACCGCTTCGGCAATGCCCCTGGCCGTGGTTTCGCCGGGTGCTGGCGCCATCACAATCAATTCCTGGCGCGGAATATCGGTTGAGCGCGCGATCGAGTATTTGTTCAGATTCCAGGTGCCGTTGCCCGGCCCGGTCTCATTGTTCGGACATTGTTCCAGCAACACGTTACCGATGGCCATCGCGACCGCACCTTGCGATTGTCCCGACACTATCTGCGGGCAGTGTTGAACACCGGCGCTGAGAACTGAAATGACGTCGTCTATGGTTACTTTGCCGTTCTGCGGATCAATGCTTGCCGCCACCAATGAACCGCAAGGGGCATACGTGGTGCGGCCGAATTTTCCGTTGATGGCAGGCGGATTGTTCAAGTTGCTGCGTACCAACGCTTCCAGACGATTGGTGCTGGGCCCCATCGCAATGTAGTCGGATTGCAGCGTGGCGGCGCCCGTGTCGAAAGCAAATTGCGCAGTAGCGAAACCGCCGACATAACTTGCATGCGTCACCGCCACCATCGGCAAACGCATGCGCCACGCTTGCTTAACAAGCGTGGTCCAAGCCAATGGCGGCAAATTACCGGCATGCAGATGATTGTCTTTCCATTTGATTGCGGACGCCGGCTGCGCCGAACCCCATAGCGTATTCGCCGCCGGCAGCAGGCTTTGCAAAAGCAGCGCCAAGCCCGCCTGCTCGACCACATGAAATTGATAGAACGCACCCAGACAAGCGCTGGCCGAACCCGAGCCTTTTAGCACGTAGTTGGATGGCACCGGGGTGGCAATTTGCGTCGTCAAATTCAAGGCATCAAATAGCTCGGTAACGCCCATGTCGATGTTGTTGGCATTGCGCCCCAGATAGGCCGATGGCGCCAGACCCAATGCAGTGGCTGCGCCGTTACCCATGTCAATATAGGGCGTGTAGACGGTGACCTTGCCGTTTTCATTAATCTGAATTGCGCCAAACATTCCATCGCCGGATGTTCCATAGGCTTCGTTGGAAAGCGCGAAGCCAACGCCATACAAAAGGCCTTGTTGCTTTTTACGCTGTTGCGTTTGAAACCGATCTTTCCATAACGGATGACGCTCAAGCTTATCGAGCATTTCATGCAATTGCAGATCTTGCAGGATTGGCGCACCGGTCACGGTAGCGCCGTGATCTTTGCCAAGCAAATTTTTGCGTCGCAGTGTGAAAGGATCAATCTTGAGTATTTGCGCGGCTTCATCCAATAAGGTTTCAATTGCCATAAACGCTTGCGGACCGCCGAAACCACGTTGCGATCCGCCCATTAGTTGCGGCGTATGCGTACAACTGGCGGTGGCGACTGCGCGCGGAATGTTGTAACAGCTCATGGAACTCAAGGCGGCTAATTGCGCCACGTACGGACTCAAATTCTTTTGGCCACCGCCATTCATCACAAAGTTGCAATCGATGGCCTGAATGGTGCCGTCTTTGTCGACGGCAAGCGTCTCTGTGAAGGTGGATTCGCAACGCTTCAATCCAACTTGAAATTGCTCAAAGCGATTCTGCGCCCATCGCAATGGCTTCTTGGCAAAGGGTGCGGCCATCGCCAAATACTCTGAAAAATACGATTGATCGCGCCCGCCAAAGCCGCCACCGGGGTAACACGACAATAGGTCGACATTTTGAACAGGGAACTTACTGCCATCAAAAATGCTGGCGCAATCTGTAATGTCACCCATAGGGGATTGGGTGCCCAGCACTAAATTGAGTTGCTGAGCGCCGGTGTCGTACCACGCCATGCCGGACTCCGGCTCCATGAACATCGGGTCTATCACTGGCGTATAGAACGAACCGGAGAAGGTGGGCCATGTCTTGCTGGCAATCTCTGCTTGAATGTTCTTCGCAACGGCGGCTTCTTGGTTATTGTAGGTTGTGCTGTCGGTATAGACGTAATTGAATTTTTCAGCGTCGTCACGCACGTAATTGAAACTCGGCGTATACACCGTATCTTGCGAAGTTACTTTAGCGCCATATTGAATCACGGCGGGATTGAATTGCAGTATTTTGACTGCGCGCCGATAAACGTCGAAATTGGCAAATATCAACATCGCGACCGGCTGGCCGAAAAATTCCGCCGCTTTACCACGCTGCGCAAAAAACTGACTATTCATATTGCTGGCCAATTTCATGTTATTGACCACCAATGCTTCGGCATTCACAATCGCAAGCGGTTGCAACTCGGCGGGCAACATGCTCAAGTCGTAGCTGCTTACGATTTGATCATAACGATCGCAGCGCAGCGCGTATAAAAAATTTTCTTCTTGCGGCCAGCCTTCGATATCGCGCGCTTTAAAGTCGCGCGCATAGATTTTTTGTCCCAACACTTTTGGCATGCCGTCGATGCGCCAACGCGCCTTGCCTGCTTCTGGCGCCCATTCAGGTGTATCGGGCACGCTCGCCCGATCTGAACTCAAGGCCCATGATGACAAACTCGTGACGGAAAGACTAACTGTGGCCCCACTTGCCAGCAATTTCAGGAAAACGCGACGCGTTACCTTTGGAGAAATTTCCATATTCTTGATCACATTTCAAAGTGAGGAAAATGATTGGATTATTATAGACATAGCAAACTCGCCTCGGTCAACCATCCGATCGCGAGGATGCGAAAAATATGCAATTCGTGTCACACAAAGTCGGCGGTATAGGGTCAGGTCAATCATTATTAATTTTTTTAGAATGGATGATGATTGCCATTCCTTTTTGAGCAACAATACGCGAATTCGATATCGACGCAAGCTCGCACAATTGACAGGTATGTGTTTGACAGGCAGGAACAGCAAGGTATCCAGCTTTGAAATCAAGGCTGGATATAATTCTGCCCAAGAATTTTCTTCAGCTCGCCAGATGATCTCATTTGCGTGAGCCCATTGTTAATCTGATCGATCAGGCGCAAATTCTCTGGCGTACTAGGGCATACCACGCTGTCTTTATAAACGACAATCGGCCGTTGTTTGTCGTACACCAGCGCTGGCGTGCCTGGATGTAACTGATAGTAGTTATTAATATCAGGCAAAAAGGCCAGCATTGCACCTATGCCCCCGCTTAGCAACATCCGTACGTTGGAATCTTCGGAATTGGCGAATAAGAATCGCTCCTGGTGGCTCGCGATCAAGTGATCCACATCTTGACCATAAGGCAATCCACGCCGCACACCCACAATGAAATGCGGTTTATCCGGAATCTCACCCAGGGGGGTGCTGTCAGGCGCTGAGAATAGATAGACTTTGGCGACATTGATCGGCGCGGATGCAATCAGTGGCCCTTTGCTATCTGTGCCGCCCTCATTGAAGTGGTGCAAATCATAGGGAATCGCGCAACTACCTTCAGCGGTCAACGCTGCATTGGCGCGTTTGGCCGGCAAGTAATTCAATTGCCATTTCTCGCCGGTGAGTTCCGCCACTCTCGCGAGAATACGATCATAAGCGCCGTTTTGGCCCGGCTCCAATAGCCCGGGAATGTCAATGGCGGCGATGGTGACTTCCGTCGCATGAACACAGGTCGCAAGCCCTAGCGAAGCGAGTAGCGCAATCCTATGAGTCGTAGTCAATATCATCTCCCATCATTACTGCCGGGTAAGTGATCGTCCGGCAATGATATTACCTTGAGTGCCCATCCCATGCAAATCGCTGTGTCGTTGCGTAGCTGCCATGAGTGGCTTTCGCAACGTTTGCGTAACAAGGTTTGAGTAATAACGTGGAAGTAAATCGATCGATCAGCAACTGGCCAGGCGCACGATGGCGTAACTTTCGGTAGATCACACGCTCAGAATAGTTGCTGTTGACTCGTGGTGAGCGTCGTGAAGTCGTCGTGCAATAACGGAAGTATGGCATCGGCTACCGGTTGCAACTGGCGCGTCAGGTAGTGCTCATAATCAATTGCCGAGCCCATTGTCTCCAAGGGTTCTGGCCCAGTGCTGGTCATCACATAGCTGATCCATCCACCGCTTTGGTATTGCAAGGGTCGACCCTGCTTTTGATTAAACTCGTCGGCACATCGCGCGGCGCGCACATGGGGCGGCACGTTGCGTTGATAGTCGCCCAACGGTCTGCGCAAGCGCTTCCGGTATACCAATTGATCATCGAATTCACCACGCAAAGTGCGGCTCACATAATCGCGTATGTAATCCTGGTACGGCTGTTGTTTGAAGATGCGCAGATAAAGCTCTTGCTGGAATCGCTGCGCCAGCGGCGTCCAATCGGTGCGCACCGTTTCCAGACCTTTGTAGATGACTTCTTCACTACCATTTGGCATTACGGTGAGGCCGGCGTAGCGCTTCTTGCTGCCTTCTTCCGCGCCGCGCACGGTCGGCATAAAAAATCGACTGTAATGCCGTTCGAACTGCAGTTCAAGCGCGCATTCCAGCCCGAATCTTTCCCGCACATCTTGCTGCCACCATGCGTTGATTTTCGTGACCAGCGCACGACCGATTTGCGCAGCTTGTTCTTCGCTATGCGCGCGCTTCAACCAGACGAAGGTGGAATCCGTATCGCCATAAATGACGTCGTAGCCTTGCGCTTCGATCAGCTTGCGCGTCGCATGCATGATTTTGTGACCGCGCATGGTAATTGACGAGGCGAGGCGCGGGTCGAAAAAGCGGCATCCGCTCGATCCTAAAACACCGTAAAACGCGTTCATTATGATCTTTAATGCTTGCGATAACGGCTGATTGCGGTCACGCTTGGCAACCTCACGCCCTGCCCATACCTGGCCGACGATGGATGGCAAGCAATGCTTGGTCCGCGAGAAGCGCGCGCCAAGAAAACCCGGAATCGAATCCGCATCGCTCGGGTTGCGCATGCCATCAACCAGCCCGACTGGATCGATCAGGAAGGTGCGGATGATCGACGGATATAGGCTTTTATAGTCGAGAACCAACACGGAGTCGTAGAGTCCGGGGCGCGAATCCATGACAAATCCACCGGGGCTGTCTTGCCCGACCACATCGCCCAGGTTCGGCGCAACAAAGCCCTGCCTATGCATATGCGGCATATAGAGGTGGGTAAAGGCCGCCACCGAGCCGCCGCTGCGATCTGCCGGCAAACCCGTCACGGTTGCGCGTTCCAGCAAAAACGTCAGCAGTTCCGTCTTGGCGAAAATGCGTGTGACCAACTCGCAATCTTTTAGGTTGTAGCGCGCCAGAGCAGGCTTGTCTTCTTCAAATCGGCGTTGGATTTCATCCATTCTTTGATACGGGTTATTGATCGCCTTACCTTCGCCCAACACATTCTGTGCCACGTATTCGAGACTGAATGACGGAAAACTCCAGGTCGCCGACTTTAGCGCCTCGATACCATCGATGATTAATCGTCCCGCTGCACCGGCAAAAAAATGCCTTTGTTTTTGGCCATGCTCGCGCCACTCCATCGCGCTGCCGTCACGCCCAAGACGCAGCGCGATACCATAACGTTCGGCGTGCTCTTGCAACACGCGCAAATCGAACTGCACCAAATTCCACCCGATGATTGCATCGGGATCATGCTGTGCCAGCCACTGATTTAATCTTTCCAGCAACTGCGCCCGACTCTCGCAATACTCAAACTGGAAGTCGACCAGGCTATTGTCTCCGTTCGCCGGTCCCAGCATATAAACCTGCCGCTGACCACAGCCCTCCAATGCAATCGAATACAGATCGCCATGAGCACTGGTTTCAATATCGAGCGAAACCAGCTTCAACTGTGGCCGGTAGCCCGATGTCGGTTTCATTTCGCCATTCAATAACGGGCCATGCATGCTGGCCTCACCGCTGAATTCAACCGGCGCGGTGATGAAGCGTTCCATCATGTATCTGTCCGGCGGAAAAACGTCGGACTCGTAGACATTGACGTCGGCTTGTCGCAATTTCTTGGCTAACCCGGTTAGGTGTCGATAGCGCTGACAGTACAAGCCCAACACTGGACGATGATGAAAATCGACGAGACTTAACGGACGCAATTCGACTTGCGATTCATGGCGCAAGATGGCATCGGCACGCGCGCGTTGTTCGGCAGGAATGAAGGCCACCGATGCTTGCGTGCGCAGGCGGATATGTCTCGGCCCGCTATCGGTTGCCAACCAAAATTCGACTTCGGTGCCGTTGGGCGTATCGCGCCAATGCCGGGTCAGGATGAATCCTGTTTGAATGTCAGTCAAACCCATACTTTCAAATATCTGGTCGAAAATGCAATGTCAACATCACGTGCGTTGCGCTGAAAATGACATTTACTGTATAAGCATACAGCAAAATATTGATAAACTTCAGATTTGGAGGTGATTTCGATTACCGGCATCGATCAATTACCGGCCTTCGGGTAAGATCCTGCACTTTTGTGACGGCCTGCGTTCAATGCGTCGCCTTGCCCTGGCGCAGCAAAATCGCCACCGGCGAGAATATGCCGGGTTGCTCATCAAAAATGGAAATTGAACGGCAAATAGTTAAAGGGAAAAATGAAGATTACGGTCAACGAGGAATTGCGAAAATACATCGATCCGTTAACGGAAAGCGAGCGTACCTTGTTGGAACGCGGCCTGCTTGCAGAAGGCTGTCGCGATGCGTTGGTGTTATGGGGCGAGATATTAATCGACGGTCATAACCGCTATGAAATTTGCCTGAAGCACGGCATAGAATTCAGAACGATTCAAAACGATAATTTTGAGTCGATCGAACAAGTCATGCTGTGGATGATCGACAATCAGTTGTCGCGCCGCAGCGTGACCGATTTCCAGCGTGGCATGCTGGCATTGC
>Ga0207099_1090_pt1 | contig 18919 bp, 17 predicted proteins | sample Alteio_BWMinHeat_85_FD_153521 | JGI IMG/M metagenome (GOLD analysis project Ga0207099, IMG submission 153521) | Enriched cells from forest soil in Barre Woods Harvard Forest LTER site, Petersham, Massachusetts, United States -... | ecosystem: Environmental > Terrestrial > Soil > Temperate forest >... | reverse complement strand
GGCGTTCATGCTACTCGGGTCGAATCCGAAGATGTGCACTCGGCAATTTCGTGGAAGCGGGAAGAACTCGCCACGAAGGCTCCCGGCCTCGACTGGCCGGCGCTGCTTGAAGCCGCAGCGTTGAAAGATGCGCCGGTTTTTATTGTGTGGCACCCCAGGGCGGTGACGGGCCTTTCCGCGCTGGCGGCGAAAGAGCCGCTCGATGAGTGGAAAGACTGGCTCACATTTCACACGATCGAACAGGCCGGCAGCTTCCTGCCCAAGGCCTTTGTGGAAGAGCGGTTCAGCTTCTACGGCAAGGCGCTCAGCGGAACTCCGGAGCTGCGTCCTCGCTGGCAGCGTGGTGTGGACTACACCAGTGCTGCCCTCGGAGAAGTGGTAGGCAAGCTTTATGTCGAGCGCTACTTTCCGGCTGAAACCAAAGCCAAGGTGAAGGCGATGGTCGACGATCTTGTCAGGGCTTTCGGAAAGCGGATCGACGCCCTGACGTGGATGTCGCCCGAGACCAAAGCCAGAGCGAAGGAGAAGCTGGGAACGTTGAAGGTGGGCGTCGGGTATCCGGACCACTGGCAGGATTACTCCGCACTGCAGATCGTGAAAGGCGATGCGCTCGGCAATGCCGAGCGGGCCGAGCTTTTCGAATATCATCGCCAGCTTGCCAAACTGCACCAGCCGATCGACAAAAGCGAGTGGTGGATGACGCCGCAGACGGTGAATGCGGTCAACCTTCCGCTTCAGAATGGGTTGAATTTTCCGGCCGCGATTCTTCAGCCGCCTTATTTCGATCCGGCAGCAGATGCAGCCCACAACTACGGATCGATGGGCGCGATCATCGGTCACGAAAACAGCCACAGCTTCGATGACCAGGGCAGCCAGTTCGACGCGCAGGGCCGCCTCGCGAACTGGTGGACGAAAGACGACCTCGCACACTTCAAGGCGGCAGGCGAAGCGCTTGCGGCGCAGTTCGACAAGTACCGGCCTTTTCCCGACCTCGCCATTAATGGCCATCAGACTCTCAGCGAGAACATCGCCGACGTGGCGGGTCTTCTGGCTGCTTACGACGCCTATCGCCTGTCTCTGCAGGGGAAGCCTGATTCTGTACTCGATGGTTTCAACGGCGATCAGCGGTTCTTCATCAGCTTTAGCCAGAGCTGGCGCGCCAAGGTGCGCGAGGCGGAATTGCGCATGCGGATCGCAACCGATGGTCACGCGCCAGACGAATATCGCGCCGATGCTGTCCGAAATCTCGATGCCTGGTACGACGCGTTCTCGGTTATGGCCGGCCAGAAGCTCTACCTCGTTCCGAAAGACCGCGTTCGCGTCTGGTGATACGGCGGCAACCACAAAGACACAAAGGCACAAAGAAACACCAGGAAGGCCGGGAAAAGAGGGACAGGGGCAATTGCGAGTTTGGAAGATTTACTAACCGTCATTTCAGGTCGGAGACTGGAGACTCCAAGAATTTAAATCCGGATTTAAATTCTTGGAGTCTCGACTGTCCAACCTGAAATGACGGTTAGTAAATCTTCCAAACTGGCAATTGCCCCTGTCCTTTTGTGTCTCTGTGGTTAAAGGTTTTGAGCAATTCTGCCGATGAAAGTGATGCAGGTGTGTGTGGCCTGGCGTCATTATGGATCAGACTTTCTTATTCACCGACATTGAGGGCAGCACGACGCTGTGGGAGCGTTTCCCCGAGCGCATGCGCGGCGCTCTGGCCCGGCACGACTCGATATTACGTTCGGTTATCGAGCGCAACAATGGAAGTGTATTCAAGACAGTCGGCGATTCCTTTTGCGCGGTGTTCCCGAGCGTGCACGATGCGGTGTTTGCTTCTGCCGCAGCACAGCATGAGATTGCGGCGGAGTCCTGGGAGGGAATAGGTGAACCGATTCGAGTCCGGATGGCGATTCATTCGGGCCCAGCAGAATCGCGCGACGGCGACTTTTTCGGCCAGACCCTGAATCGAGTCTCGCGCATTCTGGCCGCCGCACATGGAGGCCAGATCGTTCTGTCGATGCCTGCGAGAGAACTCCTTGGCGACCGTTTGCCGGAAGGCGCGGTTTTGGTCGATCTCGGAGAGCATCGGTTGCGGGATCTGGTCCGGCCGGAACACATCTTTCAGTATTCCGAGCCGGAGTTACGGCAGGAGTTTCCCCTTCTTCGTTCGCTGAGCGCATTTGCCCACAATTTGCCGGAGCAGCTCACAAGCTTTGTGGGCCGCGAAACCGAGCTTGCCGAAATCAAACATCTTCTTTCGCGCACGAGGTTGCTGACGCTTTGCGGATCCGGCGGGAGCGGCAAGACGCGCCTCGCATTTCAGGCTGCGGCGGAGATTGTGGACCGCTTCAGGAACGGCGTGTGGTTCATCGATATGTCCGTGGTGCTCGACGCGAAATTGATCGCGGTCTCGGTGGCGACAGCCCTTCGGCTGAGAGAGCAGGCCGGACAGACCATGTTCGAGACCCTGATGGCATTTTTGCGCCAGAAGCGGATGCTGCTCATCCTCGATAATTGCGAACAGATCGTCAGTGCGTGCGCAGAATTGACCGAAAAACTGCTTCAGGGCTGTCCGGATCTCCGCATTCTTGCGACGAGCCGCGAAGGGTTGGGCATTGCCGGCGAGACGACGTGGCGAGTGCCCTCGATGGCGATTCCGTCGAACCAGGATTTGAAATCGTTCGATAAGGTTGCCGCAAGTCCATCGGTTCGGCTGTTCGTCGATCGCGCGGCTTCGGTGGTTGCGGGCTTCCGGCTCACACCCAAGAATGCGCCGGCCATTGTGAAAGTGTGTCAGCGGCTGGACGGCATTCCACTCGCGATCGAGCTGGCGGCGGCCCGGGTGAAGACGATTTCGCCCGACGAAATTGCGTTGCGGCTGAGCGACCGTTTCAGGCTATTGACCGGAGGGAGCCGCACGGCTTTGCCACGGCATCAAACCCTCCGCGCGGCGATCGATTGGAGCTATCACTTGCTGGGCGGCCTCGAAGGCGTTCTTTTCCGCCGGCTCTCCCTCTTCTGTGGAAGCTTTTCACTTGAAGCGGCCGAATCTATTTGTGAAGGCGGCGACCTCGACTCGATGGAAATTCTGGATTCGATGTGCAGGCTTTCCGACAAATCGCTTCTCATCCTCGAGCAGAACGAAGGCTCGGCGCGTTATCGCATGCTCGAAACCATTCGCGAATATGCATTCGAGCGGCTTCTGGAGTCGGACGAAGTTGCAGGCGTGCAAACAAGGTTCATGGAGTTCTTCCTCAATCTAGGCCAGCGCGCGGAGCGGGAGATGGCGGGACCGGCGCAGGGCGAATGGCTGGAGCGTCTGGAAGCGGAGAATGAAAACCTTCGCGCAGCGCTTGCATGGAATGCACAGGAGGGCGACCTCACCGTCGGGCAGTTGAATCTGGCGCTGGCGCTGGCGCGCTTCTGGCTGGTGCGCGGTTATTGGGAAGAAGGCCTGGCATGCCTCCAGCGAGTGCTGGCGCGCCCGGAACTCGAGCCTCTGGCTGCCGAGCGGTCGCGTGCTCTCAACAGCTGCGGAAGTTTTGCGTGTCAGCTTGGCAAGTATGAGCAGGCGTCGCAGCATTATCAGCAGAGCCTTGCGATCCGCCGGGAAGCGAATGACGAGCGTGGTACGGCGGCAACGCTGAACAATCTGGGAATCGTATACCAGCACCAGGGCAATCATGCGCGAGCCAAGCCGTTCTTCGAAGAGGCGCTGGAACTGTTTCGCAAGCTGGGCCAGGACTCCGCAGTTGCAACGTGCCTTACAAACCTGGCCGCCGGTCTGACCGCAAACGGGGATTTTGCCGCCGCCGGGCGAAACGTCCACGAGGCGCTGGAAGCGTTTCGAGGCGCCGGCGATCAGCTCGGAATGGCCTTATCGCTGGCCGAGCTTGGACACATCGCCATGTCTCAGCGAGAGTTCGCTTCCGCGCAGTCTTATTTTGAACAAGGGTTGGCGCTCTCCCGTGGAGTGGGCGAAAAAGTCGGTGTTGTGGCTGCGCTGCAGAACCTTGCCGAACTGATGATTGCGCAGAATAACTACGAAGAGGGACGGGTGCTTTATGAGGAGAGTTTGGATATGGCGCGTGATCTCGCATCGGCCAGGCACATGGCGGCCGCGCAGAAAGCGCTTGAACGTTTGACTCAGGTTGCCGTTTAGCATGAGGAGGTCGAAATGATGACGATGGATTTAATGAATCCCGCTGAGGAGCGGAGGAGACACCGGAGAGTGTTCTCACTTGTTGCCGAGGAAGATATCGTCTTGTTCAATACGAATGGCCCGAGCCATTTCGTCGCGAAACTACTGGATCTGAGCCGCGGCGGAGCGCTGATCTATACGGCGGATCCGTCGGTTGCGCCGGAATCCGGCTGCCGCTACAAGCTCTACTTCCAGAGCCGCGGAGCGATGTTTCATCTTGAAGGAACGCTCATTCGCAATGAGTTGCAATTCTTTGCATTCCAATTTGTGAACATTACGCCGCTGGACCTGGCCGAGATTCGAAGCAAGCTGGCACGCATGGAAATCCTGGCGGCAAGAATTTCTGTGGGGCACTAAACGGCGGCTTCAGCTCTGCCTCAGACCTGCTGCTGTTTTGCTTTGCAATCGATGCAGACGCGGGTCCAGGGAACGGCTTCGAGACGGGCTGGAGCGATGTCGTTTTCGCACTCCATGCAGACTCCATACGTTCCCTGATCGATCCGGTGGATCGCTTCTTCAATGGCGCGGAGGAGTTTGGAATCGGTTTGCTTGAGGGCAAGACGAACGTGAACATCGCTTTCCTGGCTGGATTGATCGATCCAGTCACCGCTTTTCGATCCAGGCTCGGTGGCCGGCGTGCGCACGGGCGCCGAGGCCAGTAAATCGTCCTTCTTTTTTTCGAGGAAATCCTTGTATTTCTTCAAGTTAGTTGAACGCATGTCGTGTCTGTCACTCCTAAGACAGCGCCCCTAGGGCTAGAACAAACCGATAATCTTAGCACCACGACCGGAGCTGTGCAAAGACACGGTCCTTGACAGTGACGACGTCGTACTGGAGCAGTTCGCCGTCGTCCACCGTACTAATCCAACTTTGGATCCGTGTGCGGAGCTCCGTCTCCAGGGCCTCGGATTCCTGAATTCCGCAGGTCCTCTTGAGCTGCTCAATGGCCGTCGGCGTTGCCTGGCCATTCAGGAACGCGCCGACATAATCGGCCGCGGAGTCCCGCAATTCTCTAAGACGGTTCAGTTGCTCATTCAGGTGATTTTCATCGCGCCAGCGCCGGATCTTCCGGTCAGCAACTTCTTCGACTTTGAATCGCAGGATTGCGGAGAATAAGTCCTCGTCGTTCGTTTCTTCGAGTGCCGATCGTACGGTGGCGAACAGTTCCGCTTCCTGATCAGCGGTTAAACAGAAGTCGTAGGGAAGGAGGTTCGTCCGGACATAATTGTGCATCAACTCGTACCGCACTTCCCGATCTTCGCGAGTCTTCTCTCCCGGTTTAACCAGCCGCCTGAAAAACTGTCTTCTGGAAAGCGACATGGAGCCAACGATACCACACAGCGCCCCTCTTCCGCCGTGCGCTATAATTCGAGCCTATGACTTTCGTCCAGGAACTTGAAAAGAATGTTCACGAGAAGCTTGCGAGCCTCGACCTTCTCAAAGAGCCGGAACTGGGCGCCATCGACCGTTCCGAGATTGTGCGCCGGTTGAAAATGGCGTTGAAGAACGAACTCGAGGCGAGCGAGATTGCCGCAGTCTGGATTCCAACCACGCCGGAGGTCGAAGTGAAACTCGCGCTTGCGCGCCAGGTGGGGGACGAGGCAAAACACTACAAGCTCATCGAGGACCACCTCCGGCATATGGGAGCGGATCTCAGCGCTTTCAATCCGGCCGAAGGCGGTTATGGACCCATGTTTCAACTCCTTGCCGGCTTCAGGACGACCGTCGAACGAATTGGAGCGGCGCAGTTCACGCGGGAATCGCTCGCGCTGAAGAAGAACGAGCAGTTCATGGAGTTCTGCGAAGCTGCCGGAGATCACGCAACGGCCAAGCTGTATCGCGAGAGCATTCAGCCTGACGAAGAATGGCACGTCCACTTGGGCCGCACAGTCCTCGAGAAATATGCGAACACGTGGGCGCTTCAGGAGCTGGCGCGGAGGGCGGTCGAAGCCGTGCTGGACCTCGCCGTGAAGGTCCAGAATAAACAACTCAAAGAGATGAAGATCTCACACGCTCCAGGGTGTTGAGCGCTATGAAAATGTTTCGCTTTTTGATCCTGATCACGTTGGCCGCGATCGTTGGCGGTTGCAGTCAAAACATGGAAGGTGTGAACTCGGGCGAACGGCTCGAAGACTCGCCGAAGATGAGGGTCGATCCCAATGCCGCACCGCTGGCGCGGCCGGGGACGGCGGGCGCCGACGACAAGTCCAAGATTCCACCTTTTGTGAAGGCCTATTTCATGCACATGTGGGTGGAAGCGCTGTACAGCACGCCGGGGAACAAACATCCGAACCCGAACTGGGAATCGCCTTTGAAGGATTCGGTGAATGGGCGAGTGTGGTGCACGGATTGTCACGTGTCGCAGCAAGTCGACTTCAGCAAAATTCCGAAAATGCGCGATCCGATGGTGGATGACCTGGAGAGGGACAAAACATTCATGGCCGGGCTGATGAAGAAGTGGGTCGCACGCCTGAACAGCGATGAATTCGGGGCGAAAGCGAAGCTGAAGGGGACAGTCACTTGTCTGACGTGTCACGCGACGAATCCTGAGTTGGATCAATAACCACAAAGACACAAAGGCACAAAGAAATCGTCTTCTTTGTGCCTTTGTGTCTTTGTGGTTTCAAACCACCGTACCGCTCGGCACAATTCCATTCTTAGGGACAATCACGATTCCATCCCTGATGTAATATCCCGGCCCGTCGAAGTTGAGGATCCGCTCTTCATTCAGGAGGCGGACGTTCTCCCCAATGTGCGCATTCTTGTCGATGATCGCCTTTCGCACAATCGAACCTCTTCCGATTCCGATGTTCGGTATCCCCATCTGGCGGTTGTAGTCCATATCGTCATCATCTTCGTAAAAGTCCGCGCCCATTATCATCACGCGTTCGAGTTCGACTTCTTCTCCGATCTGGCTGCGAATGCCGACGACCGAATTCAGGATCCGCGCCCCCCGGAGGATGCAGCCTTCCGAAACGATCGAGTCGCGAATCTCGCATTGCTCGACTCGCGAGGAAGGCAGAAAGCGCGCGCGTGTGTAGATCGGAGCCGTCATGTCATAGAAGTCGAAGTGGGGGTCGCTTCCGGTGAGGTCCATATTGGCCTTGTAAAACGCTTCGACCGTCCCGAGGTCTTCCCAGTAGTCGTCGAACAGATACCCGTAAACGTCATATTTCTCGATGGCTCGAGGAATGACCTGATATCCGAAATCGATCATCGAGGCGTCAGCAAGGAGATCGATCAGAGCATTTCTCTTGAAAAGATAAATTCCCATCGATGCGACGTACGGCCGCTTCGCCGCTTCCTCGGGACTGAGTCCGAGTGCCTCCGTGTCCGTCTTCATTTCGTGCAGCGCGTCGCCCTTCGGCTTTTCACGGAACTGTTCGACCCTTCCGTCAGCGCCGAGCTTCAGGAGGCCGAAGCCGGATGCGAGTGCTTCGCTCTTCGGAATGACGCAGATGGTCACATCCGCACCCCGCTTCCAATGGCTTTCGAGCAGCTTGTGATAGTCCATCCGGTAGAGTTGATCGCCGGAGAGAATCAACTGGTATTCGTTTTCGCGGTACGTGAATCGGTGAAGATGCTGGCGCACGGCGTCGGCGGTGCCTTGAAACCAGTTAGGATTCGCCATCGTCTGTTCGGCGGCGAGCACTTCAATGAAACCTTCCGCGAATGGATCAAAGCGATACGTATTCGTGATGTGACGATTCAGTGAGGCCGAGTTGAACTGCGTCAGCACGAAGATTTTTTTCAATCCGGAGTTGAGGCAATTGCTGATCGGTACGTCGATCAGGCGGTATTTGCCTCCAAGCGGGACGGCAGGCTTCGATCGATCCTGCGTGAGCGGGAAGAGGCGTTTGCCCGCGCCCCCCGCGAGAATAATCGAGAGTACATGTGTTGGGTTCTCTTTGTTTTTCCGTACCATTTTGTAGCTCCGGCGCCTCCAACTTGTTCGAATTTCCCATGATACACTAAGCCGGAAACATGCCTGATTTGCTGCGCGACATCGTTGGACCGATCTACGCTCCGGTTATTCTCCCGACCATTCGCATCATCTGGATCCTTATTGCGGCGCGCGTCATTCTCAGCTTAATCGATTCTGCGTTGAATCGTCTGCGCCTGATCATCCCTGCTTCAGATGGCGCTGCGCGCGTCGAGCAGCGCACGGAAACCCTCCAGCACATTATTCGCGGCGTCGCCAAAGTAAGTCTGATTCTCGTGGTTGCGTTCGAGATCGGCGCCGAGCTTGGATTCAACCTCGGTCCGGTGCTGGCGAGCGCAGGAATTGTGGGTCTCGCGGTTGGATTTGGAGCGCAGAGTCTCGTGAAGGACGTCATTTCGGGATTTTTCATTTTGTTTGAAGATCAGTTTGGCATCGGCGATGTGGTCCGGATCGGAGATTTCACGGGAGTCGTCGAGCGTATGACGCTGCGCGCGACGGTTGTGCGGAATCTTGAAGGTCAGGTGCATGTGGTGCCGAACGGGAACATTCTGAACGTTACCGTGATGACGAAGGAATGGGCTCGCGCGGTGCTGGACGTGACGGTTCCTCACAAGGAAGAATTGTCCAGGGTCATGGATGCCCTCCAGCGGGCCGGGGACCGCCTGGCGGAGGATTGGCCCGATCGGTTTCTCGAGAAGCCCGCGATTCTCGGTATCGAAAAACTGGACGATACGGGAGTGACGATCCGCTCCATCGTCAAGACGCCGCCGTTCAAGAATGCGGATGTCCTTCGTGAATGGCGGCGCCGGGTCAAAGACGAATTCGACCGGTCCGGAATCGAGCTGGTCCGGAAAACGGTGATTACTTCTTCGACTGGATAAACTGATCCAGACCGTCCAATGAGTTGTGTTTGGTTGTATAAAGGCTCTCTAGATACGTTCGAGCCTGCTTCTCCAAAGGGCCGCCGATAGCCACCGATATCGCGAACTCGTCGAGGGCGGCGTCCATCTTTTTGTCCAGATCTCCCTGAAGGCCCTGGCGTTTCGCATCCAATTCATCGATATCCGGCTGCGGCGCCTTGGCGACTCTGGCGTCACTGAATGCTTTGGTCGCCTCCACCAGCGCCTTTGACGCATCGGCAGTCTGGTTCTGATATGCGAAACCGATATAGAAGTGAGCGACGGAGTCCTTCGGATTGCTCTTCGTTACGATCACGTATTCCGCAGCGGCCTTTGCATAATCCTTGCGATTGACCTGAACCATGCCGAGCGCCGAATGGAGCTGCTCGTCGTACTCGGCTCTGGCCTGTTTCCATTGCGCATCCGTCACATTCGCAGGCTTCGGCTGGCCGAAGAGCTGGGCGACGCCGGCCAGCGCCTTGTTGGCCAACTCAAACGCTTTATCGTTGGCTACCTTGTCCTGGGGCATACCCTGGGGAATTGTCGTTGCCACCGTGACTTGCGCCTGCAAATTCGTGGGATCGGCTGCAAGCACCTTGTCGCCGAATTCGACCATCTTGGCGGGGTTGTTTGTCGATTCTGCAGCGCCCATGGCGTAGGTGTAGATCGAGATTTTCGCATTGGCAGCGGCATTGGGCAGTTCAGCATTAAGCTTTTCGCCGTGATCGAGGACCTTCACCCAATTTTTCGCCTGAACATAGATTGGAACAATCGTCAGAAGAATTGGCGATCGGTACGTGGATTCCTTGAAGGCGGGATCGGCGAGGAACTTTTCGCCCAGGTCGATTTTCTTCTGGGGATCCTTTTCACCATAGAAAGCTCGGTAGGCATCATTTTCCGCTAAGCTCTGAGCAAGGCCTGGGAGTACCCCGGCCAACATCATCACAAGGCATAGAGCCAGATAACCGGGACGTCGCATAGACAGTTAACCTCCGCTCGTCTTGGAACGGACCCATAGTACTTGAACATGCCGCGGGGAACAAAAAAATAGGAACGGGGAGGAAAAAAACGGGAATTAACCACAAAGGCACAAAGTCACAAAGGCTCACAAAGAAGGCCGCACCAAGTGATTTCTTAGTGCGGCCTTCTTTGTGAGCCTTTGTGTCTTTGTGCCTTTGTGGTTAATTCCCGTTTTTTCCTCTTCAGGGGAGTTGCTTCTTTTTGTCTGCGATGAACTCGTCGAGACCGTTCGTGTTTTCGTTCTTCTGAATCCAAAGCTTGGTCAGAAGCTCTTTGGCCTGGGTGCCTCGTCCACCGCCGATTGCAGTCGCTAACCCGAATTCGTCGAGGGCTTTGTCGCGGTATTTCTTGATGTCGTCCGCCAATGCTTGTTGATGGGCGTCCGCGTCGTCGATTGTAGGCTGATCGGCTTTCGCCACTTTTGCGTCGTTCCACGCTTTAAAAGCGACCTGATAGTCTCTCGAAGCCTGCGCGGCCAAGGCTTGATAATCGAGCGCAAGATAGAAGTGGGATTCATCATCTTTCGGAGTGGTCTTGATCGCAGTATCGAATTCCTGAATCGATTTCTGATAATCCGGACGGCTATACGCGATGAGTCCCAGAGTCGCATGGACCTGACCTTCGACCGCCACGAATTGCGGCTTGTCCTGCGGGCTGGCCTTAGCAATCAGTGGCGCGAGGCCGGCGAGCGCCTTGTTTGCATAGCCCGCGGCTTTGTCGAGGGCCGTTTTCTTTCCGGCCTCGTCAGCAGGGAGTTTCGCCGGAAGAACCGCGGCAAGGGTCATCAGAGTGTTCAGGTCATTCGGATCTATGGATAGTACCTTATCTCCGTAGGAGAGTACTTTGTCCACGTTGTTCATGTTCTGTGCCGCGATCATGGCGTTCCCGTAAGCGTAGCCCTTCAATGCGGTCGTTGCATTCGGAAGAGCGGCAGCGCGGTCGGCGGCTTCCATCACCTTGGCCCAGTTCTTGTCCGCGGCGTAGGCGCCGATGATCATCTGGTGCGCATTTGGAACAATGAAGTCTGATTCCTTGAAGGCGGGATTGGCGATGAATTTTTCGCCCAGGTCCGCCTTCTTCTTGGGGTCTTTCTCATCGTAGAGGGCTTTGTACGCGTCATACTCGGCCTGAGTCTTGGCTTGCTGTTGCTTTGCCGGTGCAGCGGGCGCCTGACTGAAGCTTGGCAGCGCTGAAACCGCCAGGATAAGGATCAGCAGCGGGGATACTCCTCGAAAACCAGTTCGTCTCATTTGAACGTTAACCTCCTCACAAACTTCAAGTCAGTCGTAGTACTCCATTCCCAGATGGGTGATTAGATCTTCTCCCTTTAGATACCGCAAGGTGTTCTTAAGTTTCATCAACTGAATAAATAAATCGTGTTCCGGGTACAACCCCGCTGCGTGCATCGGGCTCTTGAAGTAGAAACTCAACCATTCCTGAATGCCTTTCATGCCGCATCGCTGGGCCAGATCGAGGAACAAGACCAGATCGAGCACGATCGGTGCCGCGAGAATGCTGTCTCGGCACAGGAAGTTGATTTTGATCTGCATGGGATAACCGAGCCATCCGTAGATATCGATGTTATCCCAACCTTCTTTATTATCTCCCCGCGGGGGGTAGTAATGAATCCGAACCTTATGCGTGAAATCCTTGTAAAGATCCGGATACAGCGCGGGCTGAAGGATCTGATCCAAAACCGATAACTTGCTTTCTTCCTTCGTCTTGAAGGACTCGGGGTCGTCCAGGACTTCACCGTCGCGATTCCCGAGGATGTTCGTCGAGAACCAGCCATTCAACCCGAGCATGCGCGCCTTCAAACCGGGGGCAAGAATGGTTTTCATCAGTGTCTGGCCGGTCTTGAAGTCCTTGCCGCAGATCGGCACGCCTTTGTCCTGTGCCAGTTGAATGAGAGCCGGGACGTCGACGGTGAGATTCGGCGCTCCGTTGGCGAAGGGAATGCCCTTGCATAGAGCGGCATAGGCGTAAACCATGCTCGGCGCGATGGCCGGGTCGTTGTCGCGAAGCGCCTTCTCGAAGGCCGGAAGCGACGCGTGCGCGGGTCCGGGCTGCATGTAAATCTCGGTGCTCCCGCACCAGACCATGACTAACCGGGAAAGGTTGTTGGTCTTGCGGAACCGCTCGATGTCATCCATGACCTGTTCAGCAAGCTCCATCTTGTTTTTGCCGGACTTGACGTTGGGGCCCTGCAGTCTTTTGACGTAGTCCTGGCTGAAAACGGCTTTCCACGGCTTTATTTTTTCGATTTCGGGCCGAACTGCATCCAGGAGAGTCTTTTCGAGAACGCCGGCCTTCGAGGCGCCTTCGTAGCAGTTGTCTTCATAGATGTCCCACCCGCCGAACACGAGGTCGTTGAGCGTCGCGAGGGGAACGAAGTCATGAATTTTCGGAACCCGGCGCTCGGTGCGTTTGCCAAGCCGGATTGTTCCGAGTTGGGTAAGGGAACCGACCGGCTGGGCAATCTTTTTCTTAATAGCTTCAACGCCGGCGATGAACGTCGTGCTCACCGCACCCAGTCCCGGAATGAGGACACCCAGCTTTCCGGACGGCGTTTCGATCTTGACACCTTTCTTTACCACTCTACCTCCAATTAAGACCGCTTATATTAGCCACAAAAAAGCACAAAATCCCGAAAAACCTTTTTGGGAATTTTGTGCTTTTTTGTGGCTAGTCTTCTGCCCGTGCCGCATCCCCGCGCTCGGTCCAGCTCGCCTTGAGGTAATCGCGATTCATTCTGGCAATCACCTCGAGTTTAATTTCCTTCGGGCACACCGCTTCGCATTCCCCGATATTGGTGCAGCTCCCGAACAGTTCCTGTTTAACCTGGGCAACCATACTTAATGCGCGCTGATACCGCTCCGGCTGGCCCTGCGGAAGAAGGCCGAGGTGGCTGATCTTCGCGCCCGTGAACAGCGCGGCCGCCGCATTCGGGCAGGCCGCGACGCATGCGCCGCATCCGATGCAGGCCGCGGCATCCATTGCGAGATCGGAGTTCATTTTGGGCACGGGAATCGCGTTTCCATCGGGTGCGCTTCCCGTCGATACGGATACATACCCCCCTTTTGTGATGATGCGGTCGAATGCGCTGCGATCGACGACCAGATCCTTGACCACAGGAAACGCTTTCGCGCGCCACGGTTCGAGATAGAGCACGTCGTCATCCTTGAAATGGCGCATGTGGAGCTGGCAAACCGTTGTCGCAGGCTGCGGGCCGTGAGCGATTCCGTTGACCATGAATCCGCACGAGCCGCAGATTCCTTCACGGCAGTCGTGATCGAAAGCGACCGGTTCTTCACCCTTTGCAGTGAGGTCTTCGTTGAGCACGTCGAGCATCTCCAAAAACGACATGTGCGGATTCACTTTCGTGTGCTCGTACTGGACCATGCGGCCGGCAGCGTTTGAACCTTTTTGCCGCCAGATATGAAGAGTCAGTTTCATTACTTGTAACTCCGTTGTGCGGGATGGACATAATCAAATGTCAGCGGTTCCTTGTTGAGGACTGGTTGCTTGCCAGGGCCCGCGTATTCCCACGCTGCCACGTAGGAGTAGTTCGCATCGTCTCGCAGCGCTTCGCCGTCGGGCGTCTGGAACTCCTCGCGGAAATGGCCGCCGCAGGATTCGTTGCGCTGTAATGCGTCGAGGCACATCAACTCGCCGAATTCCAGGAAGTCCGCGACGCGCCCGGCGTTTTCGAGAGCCTGATTCAACTCCTCACCGGCGCCAAGCACATTCACGTTCTGCCAGAACTCCTCGCGAAGTTCCGGTACCCTCTTCAACGCCTTCTGCAGCCCCGCCGCGGTGCGGCCCATGCCGCAATCGTCCCACAACAATTTGCCAAGCTCCCGATGGAAGGATGTGACGGTTCGTTTGCCGCGGATTTCAAGCATGCGTCTTGTCGTTTTCGTCACGCTGGCCTCCGCATCAAGGACGGCAGCGTGCGATGCTTCGGCCTTTTCAAACTTCGTGCTCGAGAGGTAGTCGCCAATCGTGTAAGGCAGAATGAAGTAGCCATCAGCCAGGCCCTGCATGAGCGCGCTGGCCCCGAGCCGGTTTGCGCCATGATCGGAGAAATTCGCCTCGCCGATCGTATAGAGTCCCGGGAGCGTGGTCATCAGGTTGTAATCGACCCACAGTCCACCCATTGTGTAGTGAATGGCGGGATAGATTCGCATCGGGACCTCGTATGGATTTTCGCCCGTAATGCGCTCGTACATTTCGATGAGGTTGCTGTAGCGTTCGCGAATGCCGTGCTTGCCGAGGCGCTTGATCGCGTCAGCGAAATCGAGATAAACGCCCAGTCCGCCTTCGCCGACGCCGCGTCCTTCGTCGCATACCTGTTTGGCATTGCGCGAGGCCACGTCGCGCGGAACGAGGTTACCGAAACTCGGATACTTCCGTTCGAGGTAATAATCGCGCTCGTCTTCCGGAATCTGATCCGGCCGCCGGGTGTCGCCTTTCTTTTTGGGAACCCAGATCCGGCCATCGTTGCGGAGCGATTCGCTCATCAGGGTGAGTTTCGACTGGTATTCGCCGCTGACGGGGATGCAGGTTGGATGGATTTGCGTGAAACATGGATTGGCCAGCGCCGCGCCGCGCTTGTACGCCCGCCAGATTGCAGTGCAGTTCGAACCCTTTGCATTGGTGGAAAGGTAGAAAACGTTTCCGTAACCGCCGGTGCCCAGAACGACAGCGTCTGCCAGGTGGGATTCCACTTTGCCGGTCAGAAGGTTTCGCGTAACGATGCCGCGCGCCTTGCCGTCGATGACGATCAAGTCGAGCATTTCCGTTCGCGGAAACAGCTTTACCTTGCCCGTAGCGGCCTGCCGCAGAAGCGCCTGATATGCGCCAAGCAGGAGTTGCTGGCCCGTCTGTCCCCGGGCGTAGAACGTGCGTGAGACCTGCGCACCGCCGAACGAACGGTTCGCCAGCATTCCGCTGTATTCGCGCGCGAAGGGAACTCCCTGGGCCACGCACTGGTCGATGATGTTCACGCTGATCTGCGCGAGCCGGTACACGTTCGACTCGCGAGCGCGGAAGTCGCCGCCCTTGACCGTGTCGTAGAACAATCTGTAAATGCTGTCGCCGTCATTCTGATAGTTCTTGCCGGCATTGATGCCGCCCTGGGCGGCGATACTGTGCGCGCGCCGCGGGCTATCCTGGAAGCAGAAGCACTTCACGTTATAGCCGAGCTCGGCCATCGATGCCGATGCCGATGCGCCGGCTAATCCCGATCCGACCACGATGATGTTGTACTTCCGCTTGTTCGCCGGATTAACCAGCTTCATATCGAATCGATGCTGGTCCCACCGTTTCTCTATCGAACCGGACGGGGTCCTCGACTTCAATTCCATGCTTACCTCACCAAACCAGTCAGCACCGCTACCGGCACGGAAATGAATCCGCCGATCAGGACCCATGCAAAGACCGCCGCGAATGTTTTGATCATGGGTGTGTATTTCGGGTGGCTGAATCCGATCGACTGGAACATGCTCCAGATGCCGTGGCTCAGATGAAATCCAATGAGGACCATCACTATGATGTAAACCACGGCAACTGGAATCACGAGAAAGCCATTTACCAGATTCTCATACGCATGCAGCTCGACGAACTGCGGATGAAACGTTCCCGTCGTCAGATGCAGAAGGTGAAACACGACAAAGGCTGCAACGACCGGCCCGCTGAGCATCATCGTCCGCGAGGCCCACGTCGAGCTGACATTCGCCTTTCTTACATAAGCAACCGGCCGCGCTTCTTTCTTAAGGGACCAGAGCGAGACCGATGCCCAGATATGCAAAACCACTGAAACGAAAAGGATTGTGCGGACCGACCATAGCAGCGCCGGATTGCCGTGCAGCGTTTCGGCGTAGTGATTCATGACCGCCGGTCCAAGGAAGATTTGAAGATTGCCGAGCATGTGCGCGATCAGGAATCCGAACAGGATCAAGCCGGTCACCGCCATGATGGCCTTCTTGCCGATCGTGGATTCGTAGAATCGCGCCACTCTTATTAATTGGGAATTCGCAATTACAGTGCTCATCGATCTACCGCCTCTCCAAACAGAAAACAGACCATTGTATCGGAAAAATGTATCCGCGTAATCCGTGTATTCCGCGGGCGTGCGCGACATATTTGTGAAGGGCACGGTCGAACATCGAGGGATACGATAAGGAGTCGCGGCGAAGGTGCTCCTTATAGAGCCGCGGAGCGGCGGAAAGATCGTAGCCACGGCTGAAGGCAGTTGACCAATGAGATGCTCTACACGTGGGGGCTGCCGGGGCGGAGCGATGGGAGGGTTAGGGCAACGGCAGTCGAATTCGAAGTAGATGAAGCGAAGGATTTCTGTTGGAAGCCGTCCGTGACCTCGATATCTTGGCCTTTGGCTCATGTGGAACATTGCTCACTGTCGCCGATTTTTACTGCCCCCGATTTATTATCCGGATTGAACGATGGCGAAAACCTATTCGTGGAATGAGGTGAAGCGGCGCATACAGGGATCCGGCGCTGAGCAGTTGCTTGCAGTGATTGGTGATCTCTACCAATTAAACTCTGACAATCGTCGCTTTCTTGAAGCGCGGTTTCTGACGTCAGAAGCGAATCTTGAACGATATTGCCTCCTGGTCAGTGAGGCCATATTCCCTGATCCATTCGGCCGCCATAAGACAAGCATTGCGGAAGCCAAGCGTCTAATCCGTGAGTATGAGAAGGCGACCGGTGATGCAGCCGGCGTCACCGAACTCAAGCTGACATTTGTAGAACGGGGAACCATCCAGGCCGTCGAATTCGGGTGTGATGACGAACACTATTTCGGAGCGATGGCTTCAATGATCAGTTCAGCGATTGCATCGTTACGTGAATTACCTGACGATATCAGACGCCGTCATATTCCCCGGCTAGAGACCCTTCGAGACCGAGGCAGCAAATTGGGTTGGGGCTATGGCGATTTCCTCTACGACGCTCTCGAAGAATTCATTCTTGCGGAACGGCCTGACTGAAAACGCTGCCGATCGCAGACTATTGGGCAGACGGAGGGAAGCATCACATCCATGAGCGCCGGGGTTTACGTCGAGACCAGTATCGTCAGTTACCTGAGCGCCCGAACAAGTCGCGATGTCGTTCTCGCCGCACACCAACAGCTCACGCGGCAGTGGTGGCGAGGACGCCGCATTTACAGCTTGTTCGTCTCACAAATCGTTCTCGATGAAGCCGGTGTCGGCGATCCAAGGGCGCGCGCTCGGCGGCTGAGAGCGCTTCGTGGAATTCCGATTCTCACGCTAACTGACGAAGCTATCCACGTTGCAGATGAATTGGTTCGGCGTGGCGCCCTCCCGAAGAAGGCAACAGTGGATGCTCTCCATATTGCCGTCGCCGCTGCTCATCCAAGTCGAGTACCTCCTAACGTGGAATTGCAAGCACATCGCGAACGCAACAATGCGTGGTACGATCGAAACAATTTGCCGCTCAGCGGGTTTGTGGCCTCCAGTCATCTGCACGCCCGAGGAGCTGCCAACAGGGAGTTCCGTATGAAGCGTCACGATCCCATCATTGACGAACTGCACAAGCTCAGGGAAGCCATTGGCAGAGCTCACGACTTCGATGTCCACAGAATCGCCGCGACCATCCGTCAACATGAACAAGCAAACAAGGACAGTATCCGTCAAGTATCGAAACGGGCGCCACGCCGGAAAAAAGCGTCGTAAATGACAGGGCGGCCAACGTGCGGCAGGGCAGCCATCGCGCCGAGACGTATGACCGGGTTTGGCAGGCGGTCTACAAGTTGCAGAGTATGAGCGAAAAATTGGGAACCTGAACAAGGATCTTGGCCAATGCTGAAGAGAGATCGTAGCGATTTTCAACCTATACATCTGGGAGCACCGCGGAAAAGAGGGACAGTGAGCAATTTCAAGGCGAATTGCTCACTGTCCCTCTTTGCCACGCCCTCTCATTTAGAATGGAACGCGGGTATAAAACCCGCGATTACATACTCAGCCATTTAGGGGAGCACTTCGATTCGGGTGGCGCGATTGGCCAGCGCTTCAATGTGAAAAGTGATCTTCAGGTTTGCACCGGGTTTACCCATGAGGCCGCCTTCCACATCCTTTGCCGGCCCGAGTACTTTCGTGTCGTCGGTGTAAGTGAAAACCCACTCCTTGGCGTCGGTCGCTCTCACCGTGATCATGTGCGTATCGGCATCGACCTTCACCAGGGTTCCCTGGAAGACCCTGTCGTCCTGAGGTTGGGCCGGGGCCTGAGGGCCAGCCGCAGCGTTGACGCCTACGCCGATAACCAAAATCACCACTGCCATCGCCAGACACGTGGAAATATTTCTCATTGAAAAACCTCCCTTAACGTCGAATCCCAGATTTTCAAAAAAGAGCAACGGCCATTCCATACTGGCGGTGCGCATGTCAATTTGTTATAAACGCGGCAGTTGTTTTGAAATTGCGGAGCTTTCCAGATGCGAGATAGATCGAAGAGGGCCTTCGGCCGCGGAAATCTTCCAAGGTAGAACGGCTCCGTTGGTTCAGCAGTAATATTCCACCGCTCCTAAACCTCGAACTGCGGTCCACATCGCTACCGGATTCCAAATCAATAGAGCCCATAGAAAGGTGTGTTTTCAAACTATGCGAATAGGCCTGAACGTCCTGAATCGATGGCGGCTCCTTGCGGTTATCATGTTCGTGCTGGCATCCTGCAATCTGCTTAACGGGGCGAAGGATGCCGGCGCACATCGGATCGAGGACATCCTGGATAGCCTAAAACGGCAGTTCGGCATTCCCGTCAATATCCGGGTGAAGGTCGTCCCCGACAATCGGCTTGCGATGTCGACTGAGCCCGTGGATG
>Ga0207099_1089_pt1 | contig 18958 bp, 16 predicted proteins | sample Alteio_BWMinHeat_85_FD_153521 | JGI IMG/M metagenome (GOLD analysis project Ga0207099, IMG submission 153521) | Enriched cells from forest soil in Barre Woods Harvard Forest LTER site, Petersham, Massachusetts, United States -... | ecosystem: Environmental > Terrestrial > Soil > Temperate forest >... | reverse complement strand
TGCACCCCATGGCCTCGTCTATCGGTTGCAACAAAACAGCGATCGCCTTGGTCAAATCTTTTGAGGATTTTGTCCTCGAACCGCGACGAATCGTAGGCCTCTAGTATGAGGCCTATATCACTAGAATCCGCCTGCCGGATGGAAATATCGATATCTGGCACACATATCGGGACGGGTCTTTCCAGACTGCGGCAAAAGAATTCGACACTTCCATATTCAATCCAAGAGGAAATCAATTTGCGGCAGGCAAGCTTCGCGATGCGAGGCAACCCGCCTTCATCAAAGGCTTCCTCTATCCTAGAGGCAAAAGAAAAACGCCAGTCCATAGCGGTAATACCAGCCCCTTGAAATCCTTCAGAGGCCTCAGTCACTCGATGCTGATCGTCTATCTAATCGGGATTAGATTGGCAGCCTGTTTATTACAATGTTCGAAGTACACCGTCTGTTCGGCGCGCAGCGTGTCACAGAGGCGGCCTGCGGGCAATTCCACATCGGCGTATGTGATTGGTTGGTCTTTTTGGATATCGTATTTGAGAAGGCAGTCCTGAGACAGGGTGATTGGTAACAAGTTTTCGGCAAGGCAGATCTCATACGTGTCGATCAGGCCATAACAAGTAAATCCGCCCATGCCATCGAGGACCTCGCCCGCCTTCAAGTCGCGCTTGGCAGCCGCAAATGTATCGCAAACCGGGGCGCCCGCCGGCGCTATCGTGGCGTCGTGAAACAATACAGCCCTGGCCACGCTCAGGGGTGCCTGCACGTGAGCCAGGTGGTACGGAGTGTAAAACACGTGGAGTGGGCCATCACCCATCTTAAAGTGCGCCAAATACTCCCGCTTGACGGGGTGGTCGTTGTATGCAACAACGAATGCTCCGCTGCCCGGTTCTGCTCCCAATACATAGTCCACCCAACCCCCGCCGTGCAGCAGTTCTTCGGTTGAAAAATGATTCACGATGTCTCTGACGCTTTCGCAGCGGGGACCATACATTCCGCGTTTGCCGACTTTGAAACCCGTGGCGTTAGCCATGATGGTCCCTTCCAGGGAAAGCTTTGTGCCGTCGGCATAGGAGGCGATCATGGAGGGCTTTTGATTGCACTTTTCAGCGAATTCCCGCTGTGTCTCAGGGTTGCGGTAGCGATCCAGAAATCCTTTGATCTGGCCCATCAGGACTGGTTTATATCCGGTCGTTCTTAGAAAACGATAGAGGTTCATTGCCACTCCGGGCTCGTCCCCATCGGTGTATGTCAAAACAACTCCTGCACGGTCCGCATACACCTTTAGAATCGGCCCGATAGTAGCGTCAACTGCCGCATTCATCAGGACCACGTGTTTGCGATTGGCGATGGCCTCCATCACTACACGGGCGCCAAAGTCGATATCAGCTGTTGCTTCGATGATAGCGTCGATGTTATCAGCCTGGCAAAGCAACATTGGATCATCGGTTATCGCGTACTCACCAGTCGCAACGCACTCTTCCAGCTCGGCAACCGTTTCAACAACCTTGACGGAATGAACCCCCGCCGCCTGAAACGCCCGCCCGGCTTTTGATAGAGTGCGGTTGGAGATGGCGGCGAGCTTGATACCCACAATGCCTGTTAGTAACTCAAGCGCAATGCCAGCCCCAATATATCCCGCGCCGACCATTGCGACCCGAATAGGGTTGCCTTCCTGGTGCCGTCTTTGCAGAGCTTGGTCGACAATGACCATGTAAATCCTTCCGAAGCTTGATGTGTGAAGCGCCCACAGGGGCGCGCACCCACGCTATCTCATGCGGTCACTTGAGTCTCATATTCGATCGGGTTCTTTCGATCGATCCAACGCAGACTGGGATTGAGCCGTCCTGCTGACTGCAGCTTCTGGATAGTTTTGATTCGATGATACCGCGGCCCAAGAAACTCATCCGCTGTCAAAGCATGATTCTTGAATGCGGAACACAACTCTTCGATGCCATCGCGCACAGTCCATCGTGGCTTGAACTGCGGCAGCACGCTGGCGAGTTTGTCGCAATCAACCCGATAGCACCGGCTGTCGGGACCTGCTCCAGCCGCGTATCTGATCTTACTGCCATGCACGGCCTCCCGGATCATTTCAGCCACATCGCGAACCTGGTAATTTTCTCGCGTGCTGCCGACGTTCAGAGCCAGGTTGCGCACAGACTCTGCAGGAGCATCGAGCACTCGAAGGAAGGCCTGGCTGATATCTTTCACGTGGACAAGGGGTCTCCACGGCGTGCCGTCGCTCATGATCAGGATCTCACCAGTTGTAAACGCGTAGCCGACCAGATTGTTGACGACGACGTCCGCGCGCAGCCGCGGCGACGCACCATAAGCCGTCGCGTTGCGCAAGAACGTTGGGCTGAAGGTTTCATCGGCAAGCTGAGCAACCTCCCTTTCAACGTACACTTTTGACCAGCCATATGCGGTGACCGGATTGAAGGATGCCTCTTCCGTAAGGATCGCGTCACCTGCCACACCATACAGACTGCAGGATGAGGAGAAGAGAAAGCGGCCGACGCCCGCCTTTTTCGCAAGCTTCGCGAGGCGAACAGAAGCGCGATGGTTGATCTGATCTGTCAGTTCCCCGTCTAGATTTCCTAAAGGATCATTAGATAAAGCGGCAAGGTGTACTACCGCATCGAATCCTTCGAGGTCCGCCACTTCGACATCCCTGACGTCTTTCCGCAAAGCCGGAAAGTCCGGGGAGGCTTCTCCGAAGGTGCAGTCCTCATAATAGTAACTGTCCAATCCGGTGACGGCATGCCCTGCTGCGTGCAGCATGGGCGCCATCACTGAACCTATATAGCCGTTGTGGCCGGTGACGAGCACTTTCATATGATTTATGCCTGTTGTAAATGTCGGATGTGGAGATGATTGACTGACTTCAGCCCTTCGATTATCAGACCGTGTCGAAGTATGCGCTGCGGCAGGCGGTGACTTGTCGCAAAATTATGAGCAGACCCGCACCTCTGGGATAGGCACAATGAACTGTCCGCCCCATTCACGGATATAAGAGATCTGTGACATGATTTCTGCCTTCACGTTCCAAGGCAAAATCAGCACATGATCGGGCCTAGTCTCGAGAAGCTTGTCGGGACGGTGGATCGGAATGTGCGTACCTGGAAGAAACTTACCTTGTTTGTAGGGATTCCTATCCACGACATAATCCAGGAAATCGGTCCGAATTCCGCAATAGTTCAGCAGTGTATTTCCCTTGCCCGGCGCACCATACCCGGCGATCCGTTTCCCCTCTCGCTTTACCTGGATCATGAAGTCAAGGAGTTTCCACTTGGTCTCCTTTACTCTTTCTGCAAAAGACCTATAGCACTCCATGTGATCCAGGCCGAAAATCCCTTCCTCGGTTCGTAGCTTCTCTAAACGGTAGGTCGCCAACTTGGAGTCAGCCCGGTGGCAGGCATAGATCCGCAATGAGCCGCCATGGGTGGGCAGTTCCTCGGCATCAAACACCCTCAAACCGTGTTCAGAAAACAATCTTTCCACGACTGCCAGTGAAAAGTAGGAGAAGTGCTCATGATATATCGTGTCAAATTGATTCGATTCCAGAAGCCGCATGACGTGTGGAAACTCCATTGTTATGAGACCATCCGCCTTCAGCAACAGCCGCATGCCCTCAACAAAATCGTGGAGATCAGGTACCTGGGCAAGAACATTGTTGCCGATCAAGAGATCGGCCGGCCCACTAATCGCAATCTCTTCTTCAGCGGTCTTTACACCAAAGAACTTCACCGTCGTCGGGATTCCTTTCTCAACCGCGGCCCGCGCTACGTTGGCTGCCGGCTCTATTCCCAAAACCGGCACTCCGCGCTGGGCAAAGTATTGCAGGAGATATCCGTCATTGCTGGCAAGTTCGACAACAAGAGAATGCGACCCCAATGCGAATCGCTGGATGATCATCTCGGCATACGACCTTGAGTGGCTCAGCCAAGTATCTGAATATGACGAAAAGTAAGCATACTCGGTGAAAATGTGATCGGGACTCACATATTGATCCAGTTGCACGAGTTTGCAGTCCCTGCAGACATAAACCTGGAGAGGGAAGAATGGCTCCATCTGGTTTAGCTGACTTTGTGTCAGAATACTCTCGCAGAGCGGTTGTTGCCCCAAATCTAAGAAAGGTTCGGCTAATGTGGTCCCACAAAGCCTGCACGATGGACCATCCGCGGGCTTGGACGCGCTAACAGGCAGGATCTGTATAGTGTCCGACTCTTTGTGCATGTCTCGTATCTCCTGGCCTATGTTGTACAGCTTTGGTGCGCGGTGAGAATGATGCTGTTCTAACGCACGGCTCTAAAGGATTTCCGCTTACCTGAACGGCTCAGAATTTGCTTGAGGGCTGAGGCGCATTCAGCCGATATTTCTTTCAGCTCCCATCTCAACCATTTCGCCATGTGCATGTACGACAGCGCTTTCTGGCAGGACCCAATCCGGGCGCGCCGAATTGATGCAAGGTACTCTAGAAACAGCCTTAAGTTTCGCAACTGAACCGAGCCCTTGTTTTCCGGGCGGTACCAGACGGCAAGCTCTTCAAGCGTAGGATTCGCACGGTCTGATTTTTCGGGATGATCTCTCCGGAAGAAGAGATACTCGGGAATTCTATGGAATTTGCCGAGAAGAGCAAGTTCGGCAAGCAACACCATATCGGACCCTATGTAGTTGGAGACTACGGGTGTCATTCGGAGCGCTTTAGCCCGCACGAGTCCGAACATCGGATTGGACAGTCCCAAATTTTGGATAAGATCTTGAAACCTTTCATGCGGCGTCGGAGAGCCGATGTTGTTGCACCGGTCGATATAGGGCCTTACGCGCTTGCCGTGTTCATCGATAATGACCGTTTCGCTGTAACACAAAACTACCGAAGGGTCTCGATCAAGGATCTCCACACACCGCTCGATATAATCCGGAGCGCACAGGTCGTCGTGTGCAGCCCACTTAAAGTACTCTGCGCCGGATAACTCAAAGACACGATCCCAATTCCATACAGCGCCCCGATTTCGGTCGTTGCGATAATAGCGGACGCGGTCGTCTGCGGCCGCATATGCCCGGTAAATTGCCTCTGTGCCGTCAGTGGATGCGTTATCTGATATGACGAGCTCAAAGTCTGAGTACGTTTGAGCTAAAAGCGAATCCATTGCCTGCCGAAGGAGTTGTTCACCATTAAAAACCGGCAAGCCGATGCTTACACGCGGTGTCCGGTTATGCATATTTCCATTTTTTCGAGGTCGTTTGCAGGCTACCGCCCCTTGGGTCCCAGAAGGAAGGAACCGCTACAGACGAGAGGATGATTCTCTACGTGAATAAGCATCTGTCAAAGGCTTTGTGACGGAGAGATTCACGTTACTGCGCCGCTGCGCTGGCGCGTTGTAGACGTAAGGGAATCGAGACGTCGCGCATGAAGTCCTCTGTGCATCCACGAGAACGAATCAGGAAATCTTCTCCACGATCGACCCAGACTTCCACTGGGGTATTGTGGCTCAGAAAGCCCAGTGGACTTGCACTTCGCGCAAAAGCTCCGGATTGCAAAATTCCCACCAACTCGCCGACTTCAGCCCTTGGTAGATTGAGATTCCGGCCGAGAGTATCCAGGGGTGTACACAGAGGTCCCACTATCTCCACTTGCTCCGAGCGTTGGTGGTCGAGCTTTTCCAGCAATGCAACTGGGTAGTTCCGCTTTATGGCCGGACCGAGATTGCCTGAAGCCGCGAGATGATGATTCATTCCGCCGTCGAGAATCAGGAACTTCTTTCCGCGCGATTCCTTTATGTCCACGATCCGAGCCACATAAAGGCCGGCTTCTCCAATGAGGTATCTGCCCGGCTCGATCACGAAACGAGTTCCCTGAAAAGCGGGATCTTTGTGCACCTCATCCATCAAAGCTGCCACGTTTCTGGCAAGGCCGTGTAGATCCAGTTCGGCCTCGCCCGTGAAATATGGAATGCCCAGTCCGCCTCCGAAATCGATCGTCTGAAGGGGTCTGCCGATTTTCGAAACAACCCTGCGGGCCGTCTGGATGGCCTTTCGAAACTGATTTATGAGTACGGAACAATCCAGGACATCCCTTCCCACAAACATATGAATACCGCGGAAGTCGAAGGACTCCGTCGAAGAGATGATCTGAACCAAGGAGTCGAGCGTCTCCTCATCCACACCAAAGGGCGCCGGCTTGCCTTCCATGCCCGTCACCCCTCCCGGTTCACCTGTCGGGTTGACCTGAATCCCTACCCGTCCCCGAATTCCAAGCCGTGTGCAGATTGCCGCGATACGCGCCGCTTCACTCGGTGAATCGATATGGATTTCGCCAACGTTGCCGCTGAGCGCAAGTTCCAAGTCATTGTCCGTCTTACCCGGACCTGACATGAAGATTCGTTTCGGCCGGCACCCTGCGGCCAATGCTTGGATAAACTCGCCGCCTGATGCGGTTTCGAGACCACAGCCGCGCAGCACAAAGTGACGCAGAATAGCAAGATTCGGGTTGGCTTTAACCGGATAGTAGACTTCGAATTGCGGCATGAACCTTCGTAATGCATTGAGCTTTGCGTCCATCGCATCCCGGTCATATACAAAGAGCGGAGTGCCGTATCGATTCGCAAGCCAGGTGATGGATTTCCCCCCCACATGCAATACTGAATTTTGAGAAGTGAAGCACCGCGTTAAGAGTCTTTCCGATAAATCCATTGTGATGAGTCTCAGACTATTGCGTTTACAGGCGTTCGCCTGTTCGTAATGTCTTGTAGTCCGCCTTCGGTTTCGACGTCCGCGGCAATTCATTATTCAATCGTCTATATCGGTCAGGACGAGAAAGTTCGCGTTAGCCGGCCGACGACTCTTTCTTTGACGCAGTTCGTCAAGCCTGGCCGGAAACAGCCTGGTCCCAAATAATTATGGGTGATCGAAATAGTAGCGTCGAGAGAAACAACCTCATGAGCCCAACCGCCAGGCACAAAGATGACATCTCCAGGGCCAATCGTACATTCGAGAGGTCTTGCCTCACGAAATAGGGGAAATTTTTCGAGATCCGCGTCACCCGGTTGCACCTTATAGTCATACAGGAACCTGCGTTGATCTGGAGAGAATAACAACCAGCGCTTTCGCCCTATAAGCTGTGCCAGCCAAGCATGCGTTTCCCAGATATCGCAGTGAAGGGGCGTAATTGCGCCCTTTGGCCCTATAAAAATTCGGGGATATATCAGCCTCATAAAGCCTGGGATGAAAACATACCAGTCAAAGAAGTATTTGGGCACACGATAGTCGGCCAGGAGCTCTTTGTAAGCAACGAAGATCCGCCAGTCGTCCCGGATGTAATAGGGGTATGTAGCAAAATCGCTCGCCTCAATGGCATCTATGAACGATCCGAGGGAGGCAGTTTCAACAGCCTTAGCTCGATAGTGCTCACCCTCATATTTAGAAAGTGTGATTTGGGTATCTCCATACCGCGACCTAAAGTAGTCTAGCGTCCACAGGTGGCGTGCCTTCCAATCATCGATGGCATTGGTAATGACAACGGGCTTGCCTGGATACAAGTACTCGCTGCGAAACTCACGCACTGAGAGTCCCGCACGGCGATCCACCTGCGTCAGACGATCTACTGTTAATCGTTTCGATGCTGTGCTCATAAATTCTTGCCTTGGAATGAATGAAGAGTCTTTGAATTTGTTTTGTCGGAACTGACGGGTACTGTGACTGATTCCTATCGCGCCTTGCCGAGTGATACGGCAAAAGCTCTTCCCCTAGGATCCTTTTCTAGAGCAAATTCTTTTTTTGAAAACTCTGTTAAGACCGGGCCATCATTAATGCGCTGAAAACCGCAGGGTGCATCAGGATTGATTCTTAGATTGGTTATATAGGCTCTTCTGGGAGGGATCGGAATCAGCCCAAGCTTCCGAATTCCCCGGTAGCCAAGAGTCTTGAGAGGAGACGAAATGCCGGTCTCCTTTACGGACCACGTTGGGAGGTGATAACTGCGCCGAAACAGCCGATTGGCGCAATAGATCAGTTTGCGGCGGGAACTTTGGTCCGTTTCATAGATCGCGCTCAGCGAGACATTCAGTCCAGCGAGGTTAGTGACACGATGTGGCGAGTTTTGCGGCCATGATATGGCATCGCCCGGCCCGAGATCGAAAACCGTAGCCTTTTCGTCGAAATTCGGTTTGTAAGGCACTTCCTCGTCCATGTACGACGCGAAGATATCCTCCATCAGTTCCTGATCTATGAGATCTCTATCACCGGCGGGATAGACCCACACACGCTTTGAGCCGCGGACGTGCAAAAGAAAGTTAGGCTGGGCATCGGCATGGTAATACACGAGAGCCTGTGGCGACGAGATTATTAAGGTCGTGGTCTGGCTAAAGCACTGAAAGCCCGGGTAAAGCTCCGACATTTCGCCAAATAGCTGGTTGAGCAAATCGCGAAACCGGGAATGAAAGAGCTGAACCCGAAAGACATTGAACCACAGATGCCCTCGGGCTACTGCGGCAAACAAATCCCTGCCAGAGGCGCTCGCGGTATCCACAGGCTGCCATTCGTGTCGATTCTCGCAATTCGTACCCATCGTAAAAGCTTGCAACTGATCTCTAGGATGACTTTCTAATAGCTCTATCAACTCGGAGTCAGAAAATAGATCAAGCTCGTGAAGCCGGTGTTTGGTTACCATGGGCATCAGGCCAAATGCCGAAGCCTCGTTCTTCGTCGAGAGTAGTAGTCTGCTAGATTTTGCACTCATAGTAATGTGGCAGTGATGGCTGAGAAGGTTATGTAGTCACAACAGAGCTCAGCAAAGCCGCTAATTCTCGTGTTCTCGTTTTTCGCGAGTGGCGATCTGGAGATCGCCGGTCCTGCCGGCCGTTGCCCGCTGAGAGAAACCGCATGAAATTTTCTGCAATCTCCTGTTTGCAGTCCAGAGACACTACAAACTCCATTCCTTCCGATCGGAGGACCGCAGCGGTATCGCCTGCTGGGTCGGTCATAGCGAATATGGGCCGCTGTGCGCGCAGGCATTCGTACAATTTAGCCGGAATTTGCATATTGCAGCTAGATCCTTGGAAAAGCAGCAATCCATCTGCGCTCAACATCTCGACCAGCGCCTCGCGATACGGAATCGGCGGCTCGAGAAATACGATGTCTTCAATTCCATAATCGCGGATCTGCTGGCGGTAGAAATCGTCGTATCCAGTGGCACGCAGGATGATCTTCACCGCCGATGCCGATATTGCGCGGGTCCGGCGCAGGTCCGCGAGAGCCGTGAAAAAGGATTTGGGATCGCGAGCGTGCGGGTAGAGCAGTCCACTATGCACGAATGTGGCGGGATTGCCTTTCGAAGTCCGAGGAAGCACCTCTCGCTCGGCGGCAGCAAAATCCTCCTCGTCATAGCCGTTCGGAATGACGGTCCAGCGCTTTTCCGGGATTGCGCGAAAGCGATCAACATACATCGATAGAGTCCCCTGAGTTGTAACTACAGCACGCGCGCAATGCTTGATAGTCGGAACCTCGATCCATCGATTAGCTTGGCGAATACGGGGGTCAAGCGGATATTCCTGTCCTGTTTGCGGGTCCGTATCGGTCATGGGATCCCTGAAGTCTGCAACCCACGGAATGCCCGTCAAACGGTGCAGCGTCAAGGCGATCAGATGAGCGGTAGCTATCGGATATGTCGACCAGATTACCTTTGGACGATGTCTACGTATCAGTGTTAAGCCGACGGCCACTGCACTAGGCCACCAGCTGATCCATTGATCTGGAAGGGCTAGAGACTGTAGATACTTCCCACGAAACGACAGGTGACGCTTGGTATCCAGTGCAAATGCGCGCGCGATCTCAATGCCGTGCGGTATTTCACGCTGTCCGTTGAGCTGAGATCGATACGCCTGCCGACTTGCCGTGAGAACGATAGGCTGCCAACCGAATTGGGGAAGATACCTGGTAAACTTAAGAGTCCGGTGAACGCCGCTTCCACCACTAAAGGGAGGATAATGGAAGGCAACCATCAGGACTTTTTTCATTTTGTCCATCGAAGAGACTTAAGCTTATTCACCCACTGCTGCGGTGACGTGTGCCACATGCGTCGCAGGCTCAGAGCCGATCCGCTGACCATTCCTCTTGTGAAGGGACCGCTCCTGCAATTTTGTGGAAGCAGGTCGCTCAATTTGCCGGAGCCGTTTTCCAAGGCCCGTAAAGCTTCATCCAGGATGCCAACCGCGAGATCGATTTCTTTTGAGGAAATGATCAGTGGCGGAATAATCCGGATCACCGGCTCGAAATAGCTGAAGGTAATATGAAGCCCCATGCGCTCGCAGAGCATAGCCATTCTGAAAGCGAGCGTGTCGATATCGCTACCCTCAGCAAGCAGTTCCATGCCTATCATCAATCCGCGGCCTCTAATATCCTTAATCAGCCTGTGCCTTTCCTGGAGGCCGCGCAATGCGGCCATGAAATACTGCCCCATCTCACGACTGTGCTCAACCAGCCGTTGTTCTTCAACGATGTCGATCACCGCCTGAACAGCAGCAGCCGCCACGGGGTCATTCTGGTGGCTGGAGAGATGGGTAAAATTGGCGGCCTCCAGCTTTTCGGCTACAGAATCCGATACGATTACGGCCGCAGCCGGATATCCGTTGCCGCCGGTTTTGGAGATCACCATGATGTCCGGCTCTATCTCATAATTTTGAATGTCGAACCATTCGCCACAGCGGCCGAATCCGGTTTGCGCCTCATCGACAATAAACAGGGCGCCAAATTCGTGCGCGGCCGCATACAACTTCTGCAGGTAATCCTTAGGGGGGAAAATCATTCCTCCTGCTGAGAGGACTGGCTCCACAATGACTGCAGCAACATTCTCCAAATGCGAAGACAAGAGTTCCAAGGAAACGGCAAGACAAGCGGCCGAGCAGGAGGGATATTGCTGCTGAATAGGACACCGGTGACAGGTTGGAGTTATGAGTTTGTCCTGGTGGGCTGGCACCGGCTGGAAATCGGTTTTGCCTGGGTGATCGGAAATCGAACTCAGGTTCCGGGTGGCGAGCGAAATTCCATAGTAGCCGCGGTTAAAACCAAGCATCCCGGTACGGCCCGTTATGGTCTTTGCCATGCGCATCGCGCACTCGTTGGCTTCCGAGCCGGTGGAGAGGAAAACGACTTTGCTCAGGTTGGCCGGGGCAACGCCCGCCAGACGCGAAGCCGCCTTTAACACGCCCGGCGAGATATACTGATCGCCGATGTGCAGGAGTTCCTCGATCTGATGTTGCAACTGCTTTACAAATCGCGGATGGCTGTAGCCCAAAATACTGCAAAACTGGCCGGCGGCAAGATCGAGAATACGATTTCCGTCCGCATCCACCATATAGCAGCCATCACCTCGCACGATGACGCTATCCATGAACGGCTGCAGCAGAAGCAGGTTCTCGCCATGGCGTTGCCAGAGCCCGAGGCTGCGTGAATTCGATCGAGTTTTCGGGTTATCGATTGATTGCCGCATATCGCGTAGTCCGATCCGTTAAGATGTAGCGAGCCACTATTCTGAAAAGTTCTCGGACGGTCCGCAGCGTCAGCAATACACCGGGCATCGGATCGCGCCTGTTGAAAACCGCGAACATCTTCTGTCCTTTTAGAAGGAAATGCGTTTCAGTAAGGATACTTCGGACCAGGGCTCTATGCCGGCCAAGCAATTTCGTTGACCGCGCTGCGGACTTGCAGCTAGTTTGCAGTTGCAGGTAGCCGTTGCGTAAAATCAGCATTAGTGCCTCTGTCTCGGCAATCCATTTATAGCCAGTTGCGTTCTTATAAGCGGGAGCCTGGGCTTCCGGACGCCTGCCGATCATGTCCTGATAAGCCAGCCATGATAGATTGACTCCGACGAGCGTGCCTAGCTCGTGTTGATCCCAGTGTCTCGGATTTATTTCGATCAGGTAAAACGTATTTGTAGATTTGTCATGCTTGAATTCGATCTCTGCCAGCCCGGAATAGCCGCAAGACTGGATTAACCGCTTCGCTAAGGGAATAATTTCGGGAATATCGGCCGCTTCGATTGCGCAGCCTGTGCCAAAAAGCGGCGGGTTCTGGCGGAGCTTCTTCGCGGTAAAATACCCGAGTAAACCTTCCTTCTGACTCATGTAGCAGCAACAGACGACGATATCGCTATCGGAACCAGCCACGTATTCCTGGATTAGGATTTCGGGAGTGAGGACCGCAATGCGGCTGTACTCGCTTTGCAACTCATCATCGGAGTGGACAAGAAATGCTTTTCGTGCACCTACCGCTTCCCATGTGCCCTTACGTCTCCAGAGATAAGCAAAGCGAGGTTTGACAACTACAGGGAATCTGAGTTTACCGATCTGCTCTTGCAGTTGCCGAGTAGAACTGCATGCAATAGTTGGGGGAACTGCAATGCCAAGGTTGTGAGCGACACTGGCCAGTTCCAATTTGTCCATAAGACAGCCAAAGCCGTGATCCTGCGGCAACCGATAAAAAGGCCTGAGCTGTTCGCCGTATTGATGGAGAAACAAAACATCGAAATCGCGAGTTGGAAAGATAACCGGCGCCTCGATGTGCATCGATCTCAATTCGAGCAAGCGTCTGTAGAGCGCTTCGGGTTCGTCTCGCCCGTTGGGTACTTCGTAGATTCCCTTGAAAAAACCCGATTTCAATCCAGGTGCATCCGTCTCGGAAGAAAGGCCGAATACATCAACACCATGACCATGTAGACTCCGTGCGATTCCAAGGCCACTGTAATAGACATTCATTACGAATACGGCGGGAAGTTCGGAAGGCATTGTCAGTGCTAACTTTCTGCAATTACTGCAACGAAAAGGGATCGGATTGTTTGAGAGGCCAGTTCGATGAATTTGAACTATCTGTCAACAATGTCCCGCTATTTGGGACAGAATTGGACAGAACTTGAATGCGGAAACTGCGGCCTTCGCCGGGCTATTACTTCGGAATAAATATTTAGAATCTTTGTTGCAATGCTGGACCAATCATGGGAGCGGGCGTGAGCAACGATGCCATCATGGTCCCATGGACGGGGAAGCGCCTCGGCCATGGCCTGTTCGAAAGCTTCGACTGTCCGATCTACCAACGTACCCACGGACGGGGAAACCACGGCTTCAGGTATGCCTCCGACCCGAGTCGCTATCACAGGCCGGCCACAGGCCATCGCCTCCAATACGACGTTTGGGCAGCCTTCCTTCGAACTCGGCAAGCAAAACAGATCCGCAGCGCTGTACCAGAGCGCAAGCCGCTCATGCGGTTGAGACCCGACCAGTCTGACGCTGTCTGAAACTCCCAGATCGCGGATTAGTTTCTCAAGCACTGGCCGCTGCGGTCCCTCGCCTACTAACAGCAGGAGCACGTCCGGGCGGTGCGACCGAAGACGGGCCACGGCTTCAATGAGGATGTGAAAACCCTTGCCGGCGGTCAATTGTCCCACGCCGAGAACTATTGGCCGATCGGGCGGCAAAGCCAGAATGTGCCGGGCAAATAGAACTGGCCGCGGCTTGAACTTCACTGGATCTACGCCGTTTCGTAGCACGGTTATCTTTTCACTCGGACACCCGAGATCCAACATACTGTTCTTGAGAGACTGCGCCACGGCAATCACGGCGTCCGCTTGGGCCAGGACACGGCGAATCATTGGCCTGATAGTCTTCAGTTGAGGAAATACATTGATGTCGGTCCCCCGCGCGGAAACGACCACAGGTTTGTTAAGGGCTGCTCCTAATAGCGTTGCGGCCAAGCCATCTGGATATACGTAATGGGCGTCGATCAAGTCAAAATCGGTTTCGCGCAGTCGTGAGCATACCTGCCTTAAACTTCCGGCAAACATCGAGACGCCCTGAGTGGCCATTCCGAGTTTTGGAAGCACGATGTACCGGGGGTGATCGACATCGAATCCGGCAAATTGCTCATTGTGTGGAACAGTGGCGAACTTAAACCACCGCTCGTTCAAATTGACGCGGGGAAAATAGGGAATGGGCGCCACGACCGACATATCAATGAAAGGAAGCAAGTGACGCATCCGCTCCAGCACGAAATTCCCCTGGAGGGGGTGCACCGAGTTGGGGAAGAGTGTCGTATAGATTAACACCCGAAGCCGCCGCGAACGTTGCCGGTCAATCAATCCTGCATCTGCTCTATCGAACCCCAGCGGGCGGTCCTCTGTAGAGGGTTGCATGCTATGAATATGCTGTCTCATTTGGCGGAACTACCAACGTGATTCCTAAATAACATTTCCAACTTCAGCCGCGGTCTAAGACGAACTTAAAGAAGACAGCCGCTTCTGCCACATCTCAAGCACTTTGGCAGGAAGAATCGCCTTCGCCCGTTCCTTGATGGCCGCGATAAGAACAGGTGTTTTGATGAACACCATATTCTGAAGCGTCCGGTGCGCCAAGGAAATTTTTTCGCACCCCTTTACCTGTCCGCCCCACTGTGTCTTGTGCCGGCCAACACCGGCGAGAAAGTCGTACCTCTTGATGCCATCTTCAATGGCTTTCCGGAAAACCTTCGCGCGGAGTGCGATGCCTACGCTCTCGGAGCCGAATTCCGGATCAAAACCTTCCTGCAACAAAAATTGAGTGCCGTTGTAACGGAAACACAACTGACAGGCTGCCACTCTGGCATCGATTTCAAGAAAATCGAATGACAGCCAGCCCCGCCTCAGAAACTGAGGCGCAAAGCTGTAGTAGAACTGGCGCTTTGCCGAATTATGAAATACGCCTTCACGTTTCTTTAATTCCCATCGTTTGGAGTGGAGATCGAACAGGGTGTCGAGACCGGCTGCCAGATCATTTTCACTCTCGATCGAGTAGAAACGGACATCGTGACTCTCGTCGAGTTTGCGCACAGTGCTACGGATCTTGGTACGAAACCGGGGACTTAACGAGGTCATGTATTCGTCCCATGAGCCGGGTAACTGCGCCACTGTACATGGGATGTACTCGTTACGAAGCATTATCTGATCTCTGGTGGACAATTGTGTCAGCCAGCGGAGGGTCGAGGAATCTTCAGGAACGGGTGGCAAATCCATGACGTCCCAAGCCCGATTGTCGGCGCGCAAGTAATTCCACAATAAGTCCAGAGTCTCTTCTTCCTGTCCCCTCGCCAGGATCATGTCCAAATAGTCACTGTCCCAAGATCCGTCCCCAATGAAGTGAAATGTTTTCACCTGGAACAAGGACAGCCAACGCCGCCTCCTTCGGAACAGCGGAGCAATTCCCGTGAGTGTTCCAGCGGTGTTGTGAACTAAAATGATATGAAGATCGTCGGCCGGCTCCGCATAAGATTCCCACCATGACGAAAGCCACTCCCAGGTGAGGAAGACTGTATCAGCCGCGCTCTGCGACAATAGATCATTCCATTGCTTCCGTAGAGCGAAAAACTCGGTCTTTGTCTTGACAATCTGAATGGGCATCTCTGAATCGTCTGTGGAGGACTTATAGCCGAGTCACTATCTGAATTTCTTGATCTCTGCGCGAGAAGGCACTGGCGCCGGATCTGCCGCCACCTTTGGAGACTGGGATTGTTGAGTGAGCGCGGCCAGCTGCTTACGAGCTTCCTCGGCAATGTTCTCGTCCGGCATCATGTTCATGAGATCCTGGACCAGCAAGGCGGCCTGTTTTTGAAAACCGAGAACGGAATAAAGCCGGGATAGTTCGATATACACGATATAGTTACGCGGGTTCCACTTTAGGGCTGCTTCGAAATCTTCCTTGGCTGCGCTATAACGGCCGAAACCGCTGGAATGATAGAAATAAATCATCCCGCGGAGGTAGTAAGAGACGCTCATAAACTCATCACGCCTTGGATTTGCGTTCAAATACTGAGGCCGCATTATCACGTAGCTGAACTCTTGTTCGGCGCGCGTATATCGGCCGCCGTTATAGAGGTTTATCCCGGGAAAATAATGAGCGTTCAACATGTTGCCCTGGACGGGACCGCCGTCGAAATGTGTTTCCACGTACGGAAGATATTTGTCTGCATCGACGATTTCTATTTTGCGTTCTTCGGGCGTGAGGTTTTGGGCTAGGACGAGGAAGAGCAGGACATGTCCAAAATACGGCATCGGGCGTAACCTTTCTGGACTAAGTAGCTGCGAAATGGACTGTATCGCGATCGCTGACATACGGCGACTCGGCCCGGTCTTTCGGCGACTCGGCCCGGTCTTTGGACAACTCGCGGGAAACGATGACTTTCATGCTGGCGATCACGGATACCCAATGATATGGCAAGTCGAAATACTCCATATTGACAAACATGCCGTTTATCACGAAGGCAAGAAGGCTCAACTGAATCATTTCGGAATACGTTCTTACCCACGCCAGATCCGGAACACGGCGAACGGCCCATTTGAGCTGAGTACAGCTGATCAGGCAAAACACAATCATCAGCACGAAGGCAATTAGACCAGGAAAGCCATGACTTGTCAGCATGCTGAAAAAGACATTGTGCGTATTCCAGACTTTGCCGTGATACTTTACGAGAAACTCGGGAGCGAACTTTTCGAAAATTTCCCGCGACTGAAAATCGAAGCCGGCGCCTGTCAGAGGATACTCCTGCGCAACGCGCCAGCAGAATTTCCAATTGTCAACCCGCGACATTGCCGATGCGTCCTCACCAAAGGCGACTACGCTCTGCTGACGTTCCAGCCATTTCTGTGGAATGAACGGAAGCGCGGCCATGCCGCCAATCAGCACAGCAAAAATGAGCAGGAATCGGTATTTACTTTTGAGGATTATCAAAAGCAAAACTACGGTCAGTGCAAGAGTGCTGCCGCGTGAATACGTAAACATCACGGCCGGAATCGTTAGAAAGAAAAAACCTTGGAGCAGTCTCTTGAGCCAGCCTTTTTCCTCGGATGCCAGGTACCAGAGCAGCGGTACGCACATATCCAGAGCGAGTCCTATCGCATTGTTGGCGCCCATAATGGAGGGTTCCGGGCCGTACACGATCTGTTGTCCGCCAGTGGCAAGGCCAAACAGTCCACCTTTAAACCCCCAAAAGCCAATAGATAGGGCAATGACCAGAAGAAACAATTTTATTTGCTTCTGCTCGCGCAGCAGCATGGTTGCCAGTACGGACATGACAATCAATTTTGAAGCGTCTTGCCACTTGATCCACGCCTGATCGGGGTAGATCGCAAACACGCTGGATATTGTGAATGTGCACCAAAGGAGCAGCATCGCAATGTTTTCTTTTTGACGAAGCGCCGCGCCGTTTCCAGTAGGTGAGAAGAGCAGGCCGCCCATTACCGAGAAGGCGCTCAGTTTCGCCACCGGGAACGTTTGAGCGAAAGACCACGCCAACTCGTGCGGGTACATGTAGCTGATCCATGCGTAAACCAATAACCCATAAAAGGGGCGAAATAAGCCAATAGGTAAACTCGCTAAAACAACCAGGATGATGACGTAATCGCGCACGGCGGATCAGGCGGCCGACTCGTAGAGGGAGACATACCGGTGGATCATTCGCTCCAAGGAGAAATGCTCTACGATAAAATGGCGAGCGTTGTGCCCATGAGTTGTCCGCATTTCCGATGAGCCTATGTACTTTTGAATCGCTTCAGCGAGTGCCATGTCATCACCGGGTCTGACGAGCGATCCGCGTTGTCCGTCCGTCACAAGCTCCGTGTTGCCGCCCACTGCGGTGCAAACCGTTGGCAGACCGGAAGCCATGGCCTCAAGCAACGTATTCGACATACCCTCGCCGAAGGAGTTCAGGACAAACAAGTCGAAAGCCCTGTAAAGCTCGTCGACGTCCGCTCTGGCGCCAAGCAGTAACGGTGGGGGAGCGAAGGGCGAACGCAAGAGATTCTCGATCTTGACGCGTTCAGGGCCGTCGCCTGCCATGACCAAGCGCACCTTGTATCCCCTCGCGTTCAGCGACCGGACAGCGGCCAGCAGTCCTTCGTGGTTTTTGATAGGATCTAGCCGGCCAATGGCGCCGACTACGAACTCATCGTCGGCCACACCCCAGCCTCTTCTCAGCTCCAGGTTCCGGCCAGGACGGAACCGATCCGTATCCACTCCATTGGGAATGAACACCAATTTGTTTTCCGGAACGCGAACCGTCACCTTAAGCCAGCGGTAGAGGTCGTTCGACACTGCCACAAACTTGTTCGCGCGAAATGCCATCGCCCGCCTGGCCAAATTTCTGCGGCGGTTCTGGCCGGCAGTATCCCCGATATCACGGCCGTGCTCGCCGTGTATTACAGTGGGTCTCAACAACAGAGAGGCGGCTATGACTCCATCGAAGCCCCCCCCAGTTTCTCGTGTGTATGATGTCAATATCGCGCCGCCGGAAAAGCTGCCGAAGCCGAAAGATCAGTCGAACGTCATTGCCCGGCTGCTTGTGCAGTTCATGGTAGGGAACCGGCTGCGTAAGCCGCTGCAAAAACTCTCCGCCGCTATGCAAGAAACAGAGCTCATGCACCAGGTGATCCGGCGAGCGATTGATAATGTTGACTATGCCGTTTTCGAGGCCGCCATGCGAAAAGGCATGCAGTACGTGCAGGATTCTGATGCTGCGCGGCATTGGTCAGCGCGAGTGCCGGTCCAGCCACAGCCGGAACATCAGGACGTTCCAAAGTTGTGTTGAGCGGTCTCGATACCCGGCTTGGTGCTGATTCCAGATCTTTGTAACGAAGGAACTCGAAAGATAGGGATCCTGCCGATCGAGGATATGCGCGCGTGCAAAGTCGCGAATCCCGTTGCGGAACCAATTTGCCAGCGGGATGGCAAACCCCATTTTGTTTCGATAGATGATGTCGTTTGGCAGTTGCTTCTCCATCATCTTCTTAAATATGTATTTCCCAACTGTTCCCTTCAACTTGAGACTTGAAGGCATTGAAGCGATGAGCTCCATCAGTTTGTGATCCAACAGTGGACAGCGAACCTCGAGCGAATTGGCCATGCTCGCCCGGTCGACCTTGGTCAGAATATCGTCCGTGAGGTAGGTT
>Ga0207099_1070_pt2 | contig 19138 bp, 13 predicted proteins | sample Alteio_BWMinHeat_85_FD_153521 | JGI IMG/M metagenome (GOLD analysis project Ga0207099, IMG submission 153521) | Enriched cells from forest soil in Barre Woods Harvard Forest LTER site, Petersham, Massachusetts, United States -... | ecosystem: Environmental > Terrestrial > Soil > Temperate forest >... | reverse complement strand
AAAACGCGCTGCTTGATAGACAGAAGCGGGCACGCGAAGTGTTCGAGAAGATAGCCAAGGAGGGCAGAAAATTCGGTCTCAGCCTGCTTGTTGCCTCGCAACGACCTAGCGAATTGTCCCGGACGGTATTGGCCCAATGCAATAGCTTCATCGTGCATCGGATTCAAAATCCCGATGACCAGCAGTATTTTCGCAGCGTCATCAGCGGCATCAATCGCGAGCTTCTGGATCAGTTGCCAGCACTTGCGCAGCAGCAGGCAATCGTGATGGGCGATTGCGTGACCCTACCGCTACAGGTCCGGATTAAGACCGTGCATCCTCGGCCACGAAGTCTGGATCCCGAGTTCGTGCGTCAGTGGTCCGATCCAGATGCGGTGCCGCCGGACGTAGAGGTAATTGTCGCGAAGTGGGAGGGGGCACATACCGGGCGCGGCAAGCCGGACTGATTGAGGGTCCCTCTAGCTGCGGGTAAGGTTTCGGTTGGGTTGAGCGATCTTCAAGCCAGGAATCCTTATTGAATGCAAGAGGACTCGGGACCCGGCCATGACAAACGTGAGACGCCAACTTTGGGGCGGAGCAATCCAATTTGAGGACGAGGACGTTCCATCGGACCTTCGGGCATTCAACTCATTTGGCAAATCCGTTCTTCTGTGGTTTGAGCACTCGCGAGAGCTATATCGATCCTCGTGCTATCTAATGGAAAAACGGGCGAGGGTATGGAACGAAATCACGCATTTGCTGCAGGCGCCGATTGCCCTGATGCTGGGCGCCTATGCGATAGAGACGTTATTGAAAATGGTCATCGTCGGCGAATACTGCGATAGACATGGCATCACGCTTGACTCGAAATCCGCGAAGGACTTTCTCCCCGCGACCCATAATCTGCTCGACCTCGTGAAAAGGGCGAACCTACGGGTTAACCAGGCCGACCGAAAGTTGCTCAATGAGCTATCGCGGTATTCGACCTGGGCGGGGCGGTACCCTATTCCGCTAGGGTATCTTGGATACGCGGGACCGGCCATCGGCGAAGCGGTTCCGGCGCCTCCAGCGGAGGTTCCAGAGCAGCACCCGACTTGGCCCCGATTCGTCGCTTTGTATCAAAAGCTTCACGCCATGTCAGTGCGCAAAACCCTAAAGGGCAGCGTGATGCTGAAGCCAAAAACATAGAGCCTACATCTATGCGCAATTTGTTTGATCAGTACAGGCACCCTGAGAATCAGCTAACGCACGCTCTTTTTTCTGCGCTTGACGCGGATCGTCCATTGCTGCGGAAATTCCTGCATTGGGTCCGTAAGAAGCCGCAGCCCAAAGGACGGCTAAGTGTCATTGAACAGTCTTTACCCGGTGATCCGATGATCGGCCGGCGTGAAGAGGAAGATGATATGAGCGACGCACGGGGTCTCCCTGACGCATGCGTGCATACGGCTGAATGGGCCCTACTTGTTGAGAGCAAGCTGGCAGCAGCGTTGACGCTTGGGCAGCTGAGACGTCACGACAATACGGTCAGGGATAGAGGAATACGTTCGATAGACTTGCTGGCGCTGACCATAGAACCCTACGGGCATCGATTGCCCAGGCGTTGCAGCAATCTCACCTGGGCACAGATCTACGACTGGCTGCACCGGAACAGCAAGTCGTTATGGGCACAGCGAGTCGCTCGGTATATGGAAATCGCGGAGGCCCGCGACATTGAGGAAGAGTATATGACGAGAGGCACCATTACTAGGTTCGCCGGCATTCCGTTTACCAAGGACAATCCTTACAACTACCGTGAAGCCAAGCGCACCCTAGAACTGCTGCGCCGTGAATTGATTGGACGACGGGATCTTCGACAAAAACTGGGCGCAGACAAAAGCAGCGACGGACGCGGCGCGATCACCGGACGAGAAGCGAGCGCCGTATGGGATTACATTGGCCTTAGGCGTGCCAAAGGCGCCAGCACGTTCACACAGTATCCCCATCTGACTCTGGGTGTGCAGAGCCATCTCCTGGATGCCTATGTCACCGTTCCGAATGGCGTCAAGTCACGATTTCGTACCGCAATGTTGGGGGATACACCGGAGGAATTCGAAAACCTGGTGAGGATGGTGACCCGGCAGTTGGTGAGATCACTCAAGCCGTTCAAGGGGGCCGTTCCGCGGGTTACGGTTGTGCAGCGGCACTATTTGACCCAGCGATCTCCCGCGACCATCGATTGTCTGCTGCAATTTGACCCAAGAACGGCCATCCAGCTCAAAGGTTCCGCTCGTGGCGGTGTGAAGCTCCAACCCCAGTGGCTGGCCGCGTCCCGAGAGACGCTGAAGTCGCGGCGATCCAATTTGCAATTGCAGATCGGTGCGGTGTTTCCGTATGCCACATGCCAGAAGACGCATACGTCAGACATTGTGGAAGCCGTCGCGTTGACATGGCTCGCCGCGCGACCCCTGTTAGAAAAGTGTCGGTAACGAATCTTCCATGGGGCCCACTGAGGGCGAACGGGTTCTTGTAACTGAATAATTTTTGTGTATATTGCCTGATGGCTGAATTTGAGAGGGCGTTTCACTTATGAGCAGCCGGCTTTTCGACCTTCTGGTGGCCGACATCCCCAGCGGATTCTGCACTGCAGCACTTGACCGGATGCAACGGATATATCCCGAGGCATATGAATCCGTCAAAAACGACCCCAGGTTCGGAGAGCCCGAGGTCAAGTATATGCACGGGCACACCAGGCGCGCCCTAGTGGAATTTGGGCTGCGCGAATTGGCCGTCGCCCACAAAGTTAAGGTCGAGATGAAGCGGGCCGAGGGGTTTGGCGGACCGGAGCACGTAATGCTGTCCTCGGGAAGATTCTGCTTCACCGCCTGTCATGTCCCGTCGATGTCGACCTTTCCGAGGGACTCGCGGTATCGGGAGCAATATTCGGCCATCAACGAACACGTCACACAGGGCCAATTGTTTGCCGTCGCCTCCAACCCGGCTGAGGCCGACATTTACGGGATCATCATTCATTGCGAGGCCGTTGGAAGTAAGTCGAAGCTCGGTACGCTCTCCATCGGATTTCCGAACCAAAAGTACAATGATTGGATCGACGAGCCGATAGCCTTGGTGGACATTGCCGATGCACAAGCTCGCCTGCACCAGAAGGAACAGCCGGGATCGGCGGAGCCGAAGTGGAAGAAGAAGAAAGATACTGGCGAAAAAGGGGATTAAATGCCGGCGGGGATAGCAGCATTTCGACCCGAGAGGCTCACGCAGGCTCGGGACGCTAGAGAATTGACGGCGATTACGCTGGCGGATCTCGCCAGTGTTTCTCCTGCGACCATTTCTCAATACGAGAATGGCCATCAGAAACCTCGCCAAGACGTGCTTGACCGTCTTTCGAGAGCTCTGAATGTGGGCTCCGATTTTTTTCTACGCCCGTTGCTCATCGACAAGCCAACCCGGTTGTTCTACCGTTCGATGAGTTCGGCTACGAAGAGTGCGCGTGCACGAGCCGAGGCGCGCTTCCAGTGGTACTTAGAGTCGATGGATTATCTGCTGTCGTTTTTCGATTTTCCTGATCTCAATCTTCCCTCATTTGACGTCCCCGACGACTTCCGAAAGATCACTCGGCAGATGATCGAGCGATGGGCGGAGGAGCTTCGCGAACATTGGGCGCTGGGACTGGGACCGATAGCAAATGTCGTCCAGACTCTCGAAAACAGCGGCATCGTTGTATGGCGCACGCTGATCAATGCCGAAACGCTAGATGCATTCTCCGAATTTCGTTTGCCTCATCCGGTCGTGATCTTGTCATCAGAAAAGGAAAACTACTTTCGTTCTCGAACAGATTCCGGTCACGAGCTGGGGCATTTGGTGATGCATAGGAACGTCGATCGCAAGGCTCTGACCAGATCTTCGGATTTCAAGATCCTAGAGGACCAGGCACATTATTTCGGCGGTGCATTTCTACTCCCGGCAACGGGGTTTCAGAACGAGCTCTGGGGCGTGTCGCTTGATGCTTTCAGATCGCTGAAGCCGCGATGGAATGTCTCCATTGGCCTGCAGATCAGGCGTTGTCACGATCTAGGACTACTGAACGAAGATCAGGAAAAGAGACTTTGGATTAATCGATCACGCCGCGGTTGGCATCGCAGCGAACCTCTGGACGAATCGACGTCGCCAGAGCAGCCGACACTGATGATGAAGAGTTTTAAGATGCTGCTGGAATCAAAGGTCAGGTGCCGAGAGCAGATCGTAAAGGAGTTGAATCTGTCGCCCTCCGATCTGGAGAACTTCGGCGGGCTACCTGAAGGCTACATCAGCGGCAGGGCGTTAGAGGGCTCACCGCAGTTCAAAGCGCAGATAGCGAACGTTATCCCGTTCAGACGTTAAGTAACTCCCTCCAGGTGCGGGTACGATCTACTTAGCGATGACCATGCGCCATGTCAAACACCGTAAAGGCCACGATGATGGGTATAGAGATCAAATTCCCCTCATGGGCGCATGGCTCGGAAACACCCGTAAACCGGCATTTCGTTAGTTAGGCGCTACGCCGACAGCTCTCACGCAGCAACGGATTCGTACGTGTTTGTCCCTTCCGGCTTCTGGCTCATAACAACGGGTCCCGCGAATCAAGAATCGTGGCGAGGCGCGCCAGGAACGCCGCGCGCTCAGCCAGATGGCACCGATACCAAGGGGGAACGCCATGCCCCCGGCCGAGGTACATGAAATCACCGATAGGAACCTCGCCTCCCATCGGCACCAAGTTATACGGATCGCGCTCGCGCGGATCACGTTCAGCGTAGCGGGAATTCGGACGGTAGATACCGATCGACTCCGCAAATTGTGGGTATCCGGCGGCGTCCAATTCTGCGCGAGTCACCGGCACACGATGGCCGCGCCATATATCACCGTGTTGAGTGACGGGGTATGCACCGCCGCCGTGCTCAGCGTAGTCGTGATACTTAAACATCGCGAGTCCCTGCTTTGCTGGCAGCTCCGGACGTCCCGAGAGCAGCTGTTCAGCCAACGAGCGCAGCGCGGCCACGAAAGGCTCGACAGGGGTATCGAGTTGCGTGCGCGCCTTCACCAGGGCTGCGAGCAGGGGTCGCCAACCCCAATGCCGCTCGCCGTCTGTCAGCTCGCGGTTTGGCATGATCTGTTCGCGAGAGGGAAAGCGCCTGCCTCGAATCAGCGCGAGTGCTTCACTCGGCTTGATTTGAAGCCACTGGGCAGCCTGATGATGCCACCGACGCGGATCGTAGCGGGTCATAAAAGCCTCATGCGCCTGTTACGCGCTGCGGCGGACGGCGCAATAAGCCCGCAGCGGGACGGCGAAAGGATATCCCTCATTCCGGCTGCCAGGCAAATTTGACCAAAGGCCTCACTATCGTGATCAGGCAGGGGCCTTCGGGGCCGGGATCTGATCGGCTCGACCGCTGAAAATTGACGGCAGCGCAGTAGAGCGCATACTGAATCCCATGAAGCGCTTCCGCTCTGCCGCCGCATCGTTGCTCGCGCTCTGGATAGGCCATGAGGTGCTGCACCATCGGGCGCCGCAAGCCGATCAGCAGCCGCACCTCGAGCCCGCACCGCTGGTTCCGGCACAGACGCTTGGCCCGAGCAACACGCGCATCACCCCTCTGACCGGTCGCCTGAGCCTGACGATGGCCTAAAGAGGAATTGCCTTTGGGATTCCTGTTTGACACCTCGGCAGTTGGTCGCATCTGCGAGGGCGCGGCCATCCCTGACCACTGGTGGCCCATCTACATCACCGACCTCGTGCTGCAAGAATTGTCTCGCACCCCTGACGATACTCGGCGCCACGAGCTGCTCGCAGTGCTGCTCAAGCGGCTTGGTCCTGGTGGCATCCTGCGCTCAGATCCGGTTGACGTGCACTACACGCCGATCGACGACTTCGACATACCCTTCGAGATAGCCGCTTCGCAATCGCTCGGGCGCCCGTTCCCGCTCATCACGCGCGCGATCGGCAGCAACTTCCGGCGCCACTGGGAGGATGGATTCATCGTGCAAGCGGCTTTGATGCGCGGACTTACTCTCGTAACGGCTGATAAGCAGCAGGCGAAAGCGGCGCGCGCCTTCGGCGTGACCGTCGAGTTTATCAATTGATGCATTTCGCTGTCGGCACGCCCCGGCGGCGCGCTGCATCGCAGCGCACACTTCGTGGAATAGTTCTTATGACAAACGTGCCACGAACAGGCGGCCGGACCGCCGCTCGCGGTCGATCAGAGAGCCTTATCGTGACTTGATGACTTAAAATGTTTGCCTGATCGAAAGGCCGGCTTAGCGAAAAGTGCAACCTGGTGTGGTTTGCTGTTGAAACTGTGTGGGCGACCCCGGATGAGATGATGAGATCATGCCGGGTGAGCAGCCGCGATGGAGTCGTTACGTGCATTGCCCGCACATACCCAGGACTCCCCATGGAAGGACGGCTTTCATCCCCCGCCCGCCTTCAATGCACCTAACATCTTGAGCCTATCCAGGGTCAGATGGACCGACTCCTCGAGCTCGGCCTCTCCCGTTCCCTCCACTGAGCCAACATGAGCCGCGAGTCTCTGGCTCAATTCTTCGGTCCTTCGCACGGCCTGACTCAAGAGCTCCTCTAAGGGGTCAGCCGTATCTAGGCTTACTCCAGCCACTTGGCCGTCCCACAAACCGCTGTCTCCTCGAAAGAACCTCCTTGTACCATCGGTAAGGTACGATTGAGCGAGAGCAATCTCGGCAAAGTCGTTGAGCAGGGTTTTGGAGATGCCAAGTCGTCGCGCAGCTCCTGCTAAGTCAATGTCGTTCGAGAATGCACTTCTGAGAAAGTCATTTAGTTTTTTTCGTACATCAGGGATATCTGTCTCGTATGTCTTCTTCTGGATGCCAGGCTGAACTGCTTGTAGATCCTTCGTTTCATCATCCGTCAGACGACGGGCCGGGTTCAAAGAATTCCCTAGCTTCTCGCCATCCTTCCAGTTTGACGCGAGGAATGCGCCCGGGTCATAAAGTGGAACCATCGGAGCAACGCTGCTTCCCAGATAAGTCCCAGAGACCGCGGGGAATTCTCGGGACTTGACGGTGCTTCGATATACGGTATGTTGCTTGCCCTCCCACGATATCGTTCCCACAACTTCTATGATCGTTTGACCCCACGCGATTACAGATGCACAGCTGAACCCGCCCCCAGATTGACAAGCGAGGTTTCTGGTCCCTTGATAGCTCGCCTTGTAACAAAATTTCACCGTGTCGGGAGTAAGCGCATTCTTAAGAGCAATGTCGTATGGCAGCAGGGCATTCGCGATATCGAGTGAACCTACATTCAGCGCTGAGCCTTCGCACGGGCTCGCGGCCGCTGAGACTCCGACCTCATCGCTACCTCGAAAGTCGCTGAGTACTGCAGGCATAAACCTGCTGTCAGAATATTTGCCTGCTAGCCAGCCTGACGCTCGATTTCTCAGAGTCTGAGACAGGCGTGACAGGTCTGTCTGATACAACGTCACCAACTTCTGGAAGAGTTCGTAGTTGCCCACACTCGTGCCATCCGGGGAGACCTTCAGTGTCAGAGATCGTGACAGGCCAGCGATCTGCCCTCCCGTCCTTATAAGATCACTTTCAACAGAGGCAGACTGGTTCTGAAATTGCTCGGGCCATTGTGTCGAGAGGGCCACAAACGCATCCGCCGCCGCAACCCAAATCAAGGGATTCGGCACAGCTTGCGGCAACGGCATTCCCTGCAACCTTGCTGCAACGCCCGCCAACGTATTTATGCTCTCGTCTACGGAGCGGGTGAGAACTGCACTCCCGTCTCGATACAAATCATCTATGTTTGCATCGCCGGAGAGCGTCTTCGTTCTTGCGATCACAGTGCCCCATGTGAGGAAGCGACTAGCGCAGCGGTCGTACTCGTTCGCACTCATTTTGCCCGTGGGGTTTCTGGCTCTGAATCCCAGGCATTGGTCCGCGTCCGACAGGTACGGCGTAATCAAGTTGTCAGTCGAATATTGCAGCATCTCCCGACGAAGAACATCGAAATCTTGCGACTGTTGCAATAGTTGTTGACGGACGCTTACCAAGTCCGTCTTTATGTTGTCCAATTTTGCAAGTGTGGCTTCAAATCCTGAATTGACCAAAGCGATCGCTGCGTCAAGTTTAGCGTCTATGTGCATGAACGAGAGCCGCATTTCCGCGTGCATCGCGGCTACATCTTGTCGTAGCTGCTGGAGCTCGACCTTGATGTCTGCAAGTTGCTTGAGCGTCGCCTGTGACGAGTCCTCAAATGCCCCCCCTAGAGTAAATGCCGCGCCCAACAGCCCATTTGCCAGTGCCGCCGTTCCGAGGACGTTCCCGAAGTCTCCATATTGTTCCTCCAAAAGCGCGACATCGTGTCCATACTCATTGATGGCCGAAGCCGCTTGCGCGACCCCGTTACCAAATTGCGCAAGCCGCCCGGCCAGCTCTTTGTCCTGGAGAGCTATTATCTTGCTGAACAGCTCTACGGTTGCCGCGCCGCTGCATATCGCTATCCTGGATGCCTCGAATTGACGTTGTGCCTCTGCAGCTGCCGTCTGTTGCTGCCAAACATCCGCCAACTTCTTGTTGAGCTTCTTTAGTTCGGCGGTATCTGCCTCTATAGTTTTGTTGGTCTCCTTGGTGGTCGTTCGCACATCCTTCTTCAGATCGTTAATGTTCCGAGTTAACGAGCCATCAGGCCTAATAGCGTTGTCCATGTCGACAATTGCAGCGTGCTCTGCAAACTCCGGATTCCTGCTAATGATCTCCTTTGCCCCGTCGTGGACGGACGACTTAAACTTAGATCCAAAAAACGCGTCAAGTGTTGTCGCGACTTCGGGATCTCGCTGCGCAAGGTCCCACAAGTCTGATGCGGTTTTGTCGACATAGCTGCCTGCGCGATTTTCCAGCTCCAGGAGACTCCGCTGGGCCGATATCTGCGTACCGGCATGCCAAAACGACTCGATACCTTCGTAACCGAGAGTCAACAGAGCCTGCGTGGTTGCTACACCAGCTTTTATGTTTGGTGACTTTGAGATAGATGCTAGATCCAAGAGCGCACCGGCTGTATTCTTGAATTTCGGCGAAACCTTGTAGCCCTCCACCACGTGGGTCTCTAAGGAATGAAGATTCTCGCGGTAACTATTCAAGTCCTTTAGTGCCAAGTTTGCAGGAAGGCCGGGATTTTCCCTGAAGAGATGATAGGAATATACGAGGAGGAGTGTGTCCGAAGCACTATTGGAGCGATAGCTGTGATAAACGGCGTTTGAAGACCACGTCGCTCGGTCGAGCTGATATTTGGAAACACTTACGTTCTGCGCTTCAGCCGGGTTGAGCGGCAACAAGACTAGTAAGGCGACCGAAAGAGCACCTATCGTTGTCAGGTTTGACGCCCTTCTATCGATGGACATTGGAGTCTCCTTGTCCCACGTGATGCGTGCGTTTTTGGCAACGTCCGCAGTTGGTTCTTTCAACGCTTTGATGGCGTTCTGGAAAGCGTCGGAAAACGCTTCTCTGATCCTGTATCAACCGTACGCCGACTTATAATTTTGCGCATTCGTGAGGCAAGACCGTTGCGGGCTCGTGTCAATGTGGGCTCTTCGACTGCCGCGGCCGTATGCGCTGCATTGGTGGCCATTGACGACGGAAAACCATACCTGGCGTTTACTAAGATCGACGTTTGAGTTATTGAGGCGCTCGATTTACGGTAGAACCCACCCGTGATCGGTGATTGTAGTCGGTTTTCCACAGATGGCGACGCCTTACCGATTCCTTACCGTTCTTCCGATCGGTTCGCGAACACCGAGGGAGCATTGCTCGAGGATAAATCCATTTCTCGTTACCCGATTGTCGCTGTCTCGAGGTAGTGAAACGCTTTTTTTCCACCCGCATCTGCTCCGGCGTAGGGTACTCGGGTTCAAATAGGAGAGCATAAGGAAGTGTGCTCAACCAGCGAACCAGCGATCGCCTCGCGAGGCTCTGTCGTCACGTGCGAGAGATCGAGGACGGTGAGGGACGATCACCGTACTTTCAAAACGTGCCAAGATCACTGCCGACCTCTAGTGTTGGCCGCCTAGGTTCGTTCCTCAATTACGCGGGGTTTGGCCTCGTGTCATACGCTCGGCGGTGGCCCTCCCGATTGCTCCGAAGAGATCGGCTGCTTGGCGTGAAGGAACTCGCGCAGTTTCTGCTTTGAAATCTTCCCCAGCCCAGAACGCGGGAACTCGTCCAGCACGATGATCTCTCTTGGCATCTTGAAATCGGATAATTTCTGCCGACAAGCAGCCATGATTATCTGTCGGGCGCGCGCCTGCTGGGCGCGCCACTCGTCTTTCAGTATTACGAAAATGACGGGCACTTCACTAAATACGGTATTTTGCTTACCTACAGCGGCACTTTCGTCTACCACGCCGCTCTCATATGCTGCACGTTCTATTTCGGCGGCTGCTATGTTCTCACCGCCTGTCTTTATTATGTCCTTTTCCCTGACCTGAAAAATTAGTTCCCCCGATGGGGCCTCGCAAAATCGGTCTCCGGTACGATACCATCCATCATTACTGAATGCAGCAGCGGTATCTTCTTTGTTGTTTAGATACTCTACAAAAAGCGTTTGACCGCGAACACCAGCTATTTGAAGTTCGCCGGATTGTGCATTTGCCAGCGGCCCCTCGCCTGCAGTCGCATCGGTTAGACGTACTTCATATCCGGCTACCGGACGCCCCACAGAGAGATTCGTTCCCTTGCTTGTGCCGTTCTCAGTGATGCAGCCAATGGCAAACAATTCCGTCATGCCCCACCAACCTACCGTCGGTACTCTGAACACGGCTTCTACATCCTCATAGCGACAGGGGAACGCCCAGAAGCGAAAAGTGTGCGATTGGGGCACCTCGACTCCTCGAAGCGCAAAGCAAACGTACGGCAAGACTGCCGTCCAGGTACAACCGAATTCGTTCGCGTCTTTCCAAAAAAGAGTTGGGTCAAACATGCGGCGGAGCACTATCCCCCCACCGGCAAAAAGCGACGCCAGGACTTGATATGAGAGCCCCATTACGTGCCACAGCGGGCAAAATACCAAAGCAACGTCCTCGACGCCAATACCCAAGGCACGAGCATTGCTTTCCCCGGCCCATACCATGTGGCTATGGGATATAACGACCCCTTTCGGATGGGCTGTCGTTCCAGAAGTGTAAAGGATGAGTGCCGGATGTTTGGGGTCCGCGATCTCCAGCTGTTCATGCTGGAACGTAGTCGAGCATAGAATCTCGATAGTCGGTAGCCTCTCGCCGGCACTGCATGAGTCCTCGCCACCCAATTGACACGATATTACCTTTACTTCGCGAATGCTAACGGAGGCGCCTTCGATTAGAGCCCTGTACTTAGATATTGTCACTATGATTGTTGGCCCTACATCACTAATCATGTGTTCGATTTCGCTGATCTTCAGTCGAGTACCAACAATGGCTGGCGTCGCATCCAAATACATACACGCGAACGCCACAATCATAGTGTCCACGGAGTTATCGAGACATATGAGTATCCGGTGGCCCGCCTTCACGCCCGTTTGTCGTAGCCATGCCGCCCCGGCGCACACTCCACGAAAAAACTCGCTGTACGTCACTTTACAATCCCTTGCTACATCGGGAAGATAGAACGCCGTATGCATTCCATAGCGCTCGCACAGCAAGCTAAGCGTACTACAAATATTCTGCTCTTCTTGGCCACTACCATTGTTGTTGATTAGCCCGGTCTGGTTAACCTGCTTGGGCCCTCCCCGGAGCCAGTCTTGGAGATTGCCGCCATCCGGCTCTTCCGCTGGTGTGTCTGGCGGTCGCTGCGTCATGATCACCTCCAAATCGTCACTACGATGCGAGCCCTGAGCAGAGGGAAGTCCCGAAGAGGATCCTCATATCGCGCCCAGCTGAGACGCACCAGTTGACCGCGACGGTTGAGCCACTTGAACCAACTACGACCGACCTGCAGTAGAAAGCGCTGAGGCTCGCGATGTTGCCATCTACGCCGAAGTAGTTGATGTAGCCTTGCACTTTCTCGCGAGCGTTTCGTATTGCTGGTTGACCGGCTGATGCCGATGCTCTCGACACCACGCATACACCCTTCGAGGCTCTGGGAAGCTGGGGCGCCCGATGCGGGCGCGATTCATCTCGGCACACTTTTCGTTCTCCATAGGCAATTTCGTAAGCGAGATTCCTTATGATCCAGACCTCTACTTCATAGGAGAGGAGATCACGCTTTCAATTCGCGCTTTATACGCACGGATACCTTCTTTCGACATAATTGTTGCCGGCAATTCAAACCCGAGGTTCCACGTCCGGGATCCAGTGGACGATGGTCGGTCCTGGTGCCTGTGGCCACGACGGCTGCCTGCTTCGTACGTTTTGGCGCTGGCAAACAAAGTACCTGATTACACAACCGAACCGGTCGTACCTCTTCGAGAGCTCGTCCCAAGCCAAAGTGGCGCACAGCGGATTATAGGTCTGCCAATATAACATCGACCCTCAATCCTTCGAATTTAATACCATTTGTAGATTTGCTAGCGTTTGCGCTTTAAACAGATCCGCCACGGTTAGTTCGATACCCAGTTCCTGCTCAATCCGAATAATCAGCTCCATTGCGCTGTGTGAATCACCACCGAGATCGAAAAAATTATCGTCTCCTTTTGCAGTATCAACGCGGAGTACTTGCGTCCATATTTTACTAAGCGCACTCTCGATTAGGCAGGTGGAACGAGTTTCCATGCTATTCATCCTGAATTTACTCTTCATCGTGCAGCGCACGTCCTCGACATGACCGACGGGATGTCTGCGAGCTGGCGCGCCGCGCGATCATCGCGCGGACGTACCTTCACCCCGCCCGCTCACGTCGCCAGCAGCAATCTGCAACTTAGCAAGATGTGAGTCCCGAACCAATTGCCTTTGTATCTTTCCACTCGTGGTCCGATTCAATTCAAAGCGCCTGTGAAACGTCACTTCTAAGACGCGTATGCCAAAGCGCCCTAGAACCAAGCGGCGTATATGTACGGCAGCATCTTCCTTGTTCACACTTGATGCGGCCTCTATGGAAACGACCATTTCCTCCGCTCCCGTTGGAGAATCCAAAGGGTTCACTCCGAATACACACACAGCATGTACCCCGTGTTCTCCAAACGATCGCATTATCTCGAACTCAATATCACTTGGATAATGGTTCTCGCCACGAATTATAATCACGTCTTTCATTCGTCCGACGACGTAAAGTTGCCCGTCAAAAGCAAATCCAAGATCACCTGTTCTAAGCGGTTTGACCACCTCCTCTTTCCGCGCGTTATAGTTCTCGTGAAGATAGCCAGGCGATACAGAGAGTCCAGTTACAACGATCTCGCCAACCTCTCCATCCTGAAGCGACCGGCCGCTGCCATCAATCGAAAGAATTGTCACTTGATTACGTCCGGCGAGCGGCCCACACGACGTGATCACCTTGCCGTCTATATCCGCGGCAAATGCGCTCGAGGAGGTCTTCCGGCTAAATCGGGGGACATCTACATCGATGATGTGACTGCCCGTCACAAATAAAGTGGCCTCGGCCAATCCGTAGCATGGAAAGACGCTTTCCCTCCGAAATCCCAGCCGTGAGAATCGCTTCGAAAATCTTTCTATGACAGTGGGGTTAATGGGCTCGGCGCCATTGAAGGCAACACGCCAAGTCGCGAGGTCAAGGCTACGAGGAACGCCGTCCGCTCGCGCTACGCAGTGCTCATAAGCAAATGAAGGGCCCCCGCTCGTTGTGCCACGAACCTCAGAAATCAGCTCGAGCCATTTTGTTGGCCGCTGAACGAAGTCCTCCGGGGACATGAGGTGGCAGCTCAAACCCGCGTAGACCGATTGCAGTACGTTCCCAACGAGGCCCATGTCATGGTGCATAGGCAACCAACCGACGACAACTGACGTTTCGTCGTGCCCAAAAGCCTGCAAAATGGCTTCTTCGTTCTCAAGAAGATTTCCGTGAGTGACGAGCACTCCTTTCGGCTCACTCGTCGAGCCCGATGTAAATTGTATGAAAGCGAGGTCCGTATAGCGGCGGCGTACAATGCATGCCGCACTGGCCGCGCTAGCAAACTTCGTGTGGGATATCAATTGCGCCGCGAGCCCCGAATGTTCACCTAGCAACTCCATATCTCGTTCATCTAAGCATAGGACAGCCACCGGACGTGCGGCGCGAAGCACGGCACGGACGCGATCTATTGATGGGCTAACGCTCCGCTTCCCTTTAATGTTTCCCACTGGAACTGGGACCAATCCGGCTTGGATGCATCCCAGGAACGCCACGATAAACTCTATAGAAGCGGCATAGACCAGACCAATTCGAGCGCCGGCAGGAAACGTCTCACTCAACGCTCCGCCAATATGACTGACGGCGTGTCGCAGACTCTCGAATGTTAAACGGGTCACACGGCCACTCACGTTAGTTTGAAACGTAAATGCATCTTTTTCCGGTACCCGATCTGCATGCGTGTCAAGGTTGTCTAATATTGTAACGACCTCCGAGCACATTGAGCTTATCGACACCTCTGTTTAACTGTTAGAACGTCGTCTCCATCTGCATAGTCAAGTATCTCACGCCTGCACGCGATGTTCTCCCAGCGTTATCGGGAGGCCGTCGGCCGGCGCAAGAACTCCCGCGTATTTAATCCTATACCTGTAATTAGGGAGCAGTCCGACCGTGAATCTGCGTAAGAGATGGACGATGAACACCTTCGTCTGCAACGCGGCGTAGTGCATTCCGATGCAGTAGTGATCGCCGCCTCCAAATGGAATCCAGCAGTGCGAATGGGATTTGTGCTCGCTTCTAGGAGGAAGGAATCGATCGGGCGAGAAGTCCTGAGGGTGTTCCCAGAAGTCGCTCATGAAGTGCGTATACCGCGGCGCCAAACAGATGAACGAATTTCCCGGTATATTAAATCCCTCTATCGCGCACGCTTGTTTCGATTTACGCAAAATCACGATGCTAGGCGGGTACATTCTCAGTGCTTCGCGATAGGCTGCGTCGAGACTAACCATGGATGAAATGTCCTTAAACCCCGGATACGCGTCGCCATACGCCTTAATCTCGCTTCGAACTCGGGCTTGCCATTCGTGATTTGCACCCAGCAAGTATACAAGGCTGGACAATACACTTGAAGTTGTGCCGTGAGCGCCATTGAGAATCGCATTGATGTGATCGACGATAGCCGCTTCTGGCATGTTAGTCCCGGACTGCCGCGACCCATACAACATACGGCTTAGGAGATCTTGGGCAGCCGACATATTGCGATCCGCGCTCATCTGATGAAGCAATCGCCCTCGCAGATACAGTCTTGCTTTCTCCCCCCTGCGATAAGCTGATCCTGGCAAGGATATGCGAATCAAGGCTCCGGCAGATTCGATCGCGTCCGTAAATGCCATCTTTGCGACTTCGGTTTCGGTACCGAGATTCACTCCGGTAAGAAGTCTAACGGCAATGTTAAGATTTACGGACTTCGCGAAATCGTGGAATTTTAGTGAGACGCCAGCCCTTAAGCTGCGGAGGGCGCCGTCAACACCAGCGTTCATTTCATGTAGATATTTATCCAGGGCGTCTCGCGTAAATGACTGGTGAATAAGGGAGCGATGGTTCCGGTGCTGTTCCCCATCCATCAATAGCAATGACAGACCGAATTGCTTCAGAAAGGGAAGATAGCCTTCGCGACAAGAGAAGTTATCCTGACTATTCTGAAGGACGGCTCGATTGCAGTTGGCCCCAAGGAGCGAATAGACGCTTACCCCGAGTACCTTACTTTGAAACACGGGGCCATAGATCTGCGCTGTTCGATCGTGATAAGCAATCGGATCTCTGATAAAACTCCACGAGTCTCCTATCAAGGGTAGTCCGCGGACTTTGGGTGGCTGTTTCACGCCATGTCCTCAACGGCGCTTGCGATGGCTTTCGCGGTAGTGGCGACGTAAGGATCTGCCAAGATCGAAATGTGATCTCCCGGTATCATTACGAGATTTCGATGTTCTGCTAGACGCTTCCACCCCCAGCAATCTGAGCCTCTAAACTCCTCCAGACTGTAGTCTTGGGCGTGTCGCGGCTCACTCGCCTTCAACAGTGTGAGCGGAGTTTTGAGGTTTGCCTTGCCGACGAAATAGTCTTCCCGGGCTTTGTATGATGCGCGTGTAACCCTAAAGAATCCTATGGCGACTTCGGCCGGAATGTCCCCCGGAATATAGCCCTCGCGTCTCAGTTTGGAGATTGCCTCCGTCTCTGACACAGGAGATCCTCGCTCCCTAAAGTAGTGAGCGTCGAACTTGGCGTCTCTTCCAAGAGCCCTCGCTATTGTCGTCGCTGTGTTGCTAAACCACTCCTCTTCAGTCCAGTCCTTCCACGCATTGTCCACCCCGAATCTGTACGGGGGTGGCGCCGGTGTATCTAACAGGATTAGGTGACGGGGTACCAGTCCTCGTCTATCCAGCTCCACGCATAACTGATACCCGACCCAGCCGCCTAAAGAATGCCCCACGACGTCCAGCGTAGGTACATCGGATCTCAGTATGGTCTCCGCATATTCAATAGCCATATCAACGATTGAAAGATGCGGCTCCTCCATCCCGTCTAGACCTTTAGCCTGGAACGCGTAGATGGGTCCGCTGTCTTTAAGAAGAGACACGACTTTATTAAGATAAAATGGACTCCCGCCCGCGCCTGGAACAAAGACCATTGGCACCGATCGTTTCTGCCTTGAGAGGGTAACGAGCCGGGACTTGGATTGATGTATAGCGCCCCGCTCAGGCGCGGTTCCAACCGTTGGGGTCGGTGCTTCAGGAAATGCTTTCAGGGTTGATCTGATGTCCTTTAGGAAACCGCTGGCATATCCTTCGTCGTATTCCTTTGCATTGTACTCGAGCTGAAGTATCAATTGGCCCGCGAGGATATGGCCGCTCAACTCAAAGACGTGAGGTCGGTGTTGCCGTAGACTCCGCGGCCTGCTCAGCGGCTCGGTCGCTGGCCGCAGCCCACTTCCTCCCACGAACTGGTCTAGACGACCGAGATAGTTGAACCCTATGGTCGGTGCGTAGCTCGGATCTAGCGCGCTCTTACGTCCCCTAGCACTCAGTAGCGCGCCATACGAGACACCACCGGATGGCACCGAGCGCAGAATCCTGCGTACTTCCTTAAGGCTATGTGCTGCTGAATCTGACGCACAGGGCAATACTACCGGGAACATGCACGTAAACCATCCCACAGTGCGAGCGATATCCCCGTAGTTAGAATCAGGCTCTCTTCCGTGCCGCTCCATATTGATTGATAGCTCCGCCGTCCCGACCCAGCGTCGGGTGGCGCTCGCCAGAGCAGCGAGAAGAATCTCGTCAAATTGCGCACCAACGCTCCGACCAAAGGACGCTAGCTGGTCTGTGTCGTTACGATCCAAAGAAATCGTCTCAACCGCGCCGTCACCGACCAGACCGGCAATCCCTTGGCGTCGCCATTCAGGGCGCCGGATTGCCAAACCGCGCCTCTGCTGTTGGATCCAATAGATCTCGTCTCGGTCGTACGCACCTCTCTCAGTGTGCCGCTCGAGCTTGACCGCCCAATCCCCAAGTGCCGTTGTCCGAGGTGGAAGCACTACTGCGGACCCAAAGGTAAGATTACTGTATGCTTGCGCAAAATCCTCAACGAGTATGCCCCAAGACACCGCGTCGACGACCAGATGATGAATAATCAACAATAGTCTGTATTCTTTCAGGCGCTCATGAGTGAGAAGCCGAGCACAGACAAGTGGCCCAGACAGATTGATATGCTGCGCTGCCGCCTCCGAAGCGTCCAATACAGCGCTTTCTATACGCTCGCCGTCTTCCAACAGAATCTCTTCGAAATTAAACAGGCCCTCGTCGGAATCAGAGATAAATTGAGCCCACTCCCCGTGATCATCTTTAAAAAACATTGCCCTCAAGGCGTCGTGATGCGCAACTAACTCGCTCAAACTCTTCCGTACCAATGATGAATCCAACGGCCCGTCGGCGCCGAGTAGTACGGCCTGAGTAAAATGATCGGGGTCCACGAAATCCTGTCTGAAAAACCATCTCTGAATTGGTGTGAGCGTCGCAATTCCACTAAATCGCGGCTGCGCCGGTGTACGGATATCGTTTCCGATCGCAGCCGCAAGTCGCTCAATCGTTTCATTCTCAAAGATGTCTCGGGCATGTATATTTATATTGTGGCGAGACGCTAGCGAAACAATCCTGAGCGCGGATATCGAATCTCCCCCGAGGGAGACGAAGCTCTGTGTGATGCCGATCGGCGCCATCCCCAAGACGCTTTCCCATATTCTTGCCAAACGAATTTCAACAACGCCATATGGCGCCTTGTAGGCTGGCACCGTAGGATTCGTAACATGCAATGACTCAAGTAGGTTCTTACGATTTACCTTGCCGTTCGTCGTCATGGGAAGCGAAGAGACGGGTACAATCACCGTAGGGACAAAGGCCGCCGGCAAATACCTGCTTAACTGCTTTCTCACAGTCGCTGCGTCAACCGATGTTCCTTCATAACCAACAATAAACGCCACCAGATTTGTGGCTCCATCGGGCGCTCGATGCAGCGCTACCACGGATTCCTTCGCGATTTGCAGGTCTCGGAGTTTTGCTTCAATCTCTGATGGCTCAATTCTCGTGCCGTGCAAGTTGACCTGACTATCGAGCCGATCGATGAAAATGAGCTTGCCTTCGGGCGAAAAGCCCATGACGTCGCCAGTCCTAAACATTCGAGCGTTTGGCGCAGGTGACCATGGATCGGCCACAAAGCGCGCGTTGCTATCAGTTGCACCAAGATATCCAGCGCTGACGCCGACTCCCGCAACGCAGGCTTCGCCGCAGAACCCCTCTGGTATCGGTGACCCAAAGGGATCGAGGAGGTAGATGGCTCGGCCCGGTAACGGTAAACCTACGCAGTTATTAGGTTCCGATCGCAGATTTCCTAATGTTGTGCAAACTGCGGCTTCGCTGAGCCCGTATGCGTTGAGTAGGCGAGCCTTCGAGGATGCTAGTAAACGTAAGAGGCCCTGGTTGGAACTTTCCCCGCCAAGAACAAGTACTTGCAAGTGATCGGTGGCCGTAGCTGATACGCCTACTAGACAACTGGGCGTGCTCTGGAG
>Ga0207099_1067_pt2 | contig 19183 bp, 17 predicted proteins | sample Alteio_BWMinHeat_85_FD_153521 | JGI IMG/M metagenome (GOLD analysis project Ga0207099, IMG submission 153521) | Enriched cells from forest soil in Barre Woods Harvard Forest LTER site, Petersham, Massachusetts, United States -... | ecosystem: Environmental > Terrestrial > Soil > Temperate forest >... | reverse complement strand
AAATCGGAAGGCAAATCGGAGGGAGAGGGGAAGGCCAAGGCGAAGGGAGAGTGGGAGGCCAAGGCCGACCTTGGCGTCGACGTGATCACGATTCCGATGACGCCCTTCAGTCCATTTAACGATTCGCCGGCGAAAGTCGAGAAGCGCCCGGGCGGCCCGTATGTGGCGGACTTCGAAGAAAAAGGAAAGAACTACTCCATCGTCTGGAGCGCGAAACAGATGGGGGGCGAAAAACGCGAGGCGCCGAAACTCACGCCTGGAATGGAGCAGCAGATACAACAGTTAAAGAAGATGTTGCAATCAAAGCATTAGACATCGCGGCGCTTGATCCAACGGCATTTTGGACAAAGAGCATTGTGGTTTGAGACCACGAGCCCAAGAAAATTAACATGAAAAAAGGATGCCTCATCGCGCTGGCCGCCGGTCTTGCACTGGTCGTGATCATCATCCTCCTGGCCTTCGGGTTGACGCGCGGCGCGGTCAAAGCTGGAAACGAGTTTCTTGGGTTGATCGGCTCCGGGAAAATCGCAGCCGCGTACGAAAGCTCGTCACCGACTTTGAAGTCGCAACAGAGCGTCGAGTCTTTCGAGCAAGTCGTAAAAAATCTCGGTCTGACCGATTTCACTTCTGCTTCATGGTCGAGTCGCGAAACGAAAAATGATCGCGCACGTCTGGAAGGCTCGGTCAAGACCCGCTCGGGCGGGAAAATTCCGCTCACGATGGAGCTGGTGAAGGAATCGGGAACGTGGAAGGTGATTTACCTCTCCGCGCCTCAGGCCGGCGTCTCCGTTGAGCAAGGAGGCAAACAATTGCCATCCGATGAGAAATCGAAGGCCTTAGCTCTCGACTCGCTGCTCGCTTTCAACAAAGCCGTTCAGGACAAAAGTTTTGTTGGCTTCCACCAACAGATATCAAGGAGGTGGCAGGAGCAAATTACACCGGACAAACTCAAGGAGGTATTCAACCAATTCATCGAGACGCATCTCGACATTTCTCCGATCAAAGAAGTGCAACCGATTCTGAGCGCAGCGCCTGAGATTAACTCAGACGGAATACTGGTCTTGGAAGGTTATTATCCAACGTCTCCAACCAAAGTGTACTTCCGGCTGAAATACATCTACGAGCATCCCGCCTGGAAGCTCTTCGGGATTCAGGTAAACGTGAATCAGTAGCCGCGTTTGAATGGCAACGGCTCACCCGTTAAATTTATCAGGTACAACATCGATCATGAGCGCAAATACTCTCTGCTGGACTGACATTCCTGTCACTAATCTTGATCGCGCGATCAAATTTTATTCCGCTGTTTTAGGTAACGAGGTAAGCAAAATGTCCGAGGCAGGATTTGAATACGGACTTTTGCCGCACGAAGAACAGAATTCATCAGGTTGTCTTTGCGTGGGCAGTGACAGCGCGGGGAGTGAGAATAAGCCGTCACAAATCGGGCCGCTCATTTATCTTTCGGTGGAAGGCCGTCTTAACGATGCAGTGAAAGCCGCGCGTGCAAACGGCGGAAAAGTTTTGCAAGACAAACATCAGATCGGACCGCACGGTTTTCGCGCCATCATCGTCGATTCCGAAGGAAATCGCATCGCACTTCATTCATCCGCGGTTTAATATTTGATCTATGGGAGATCCACGAAACGTCGCGCACGCCAAGAAAGTCATCCAAGAGAAGCATCACAAAGGCAACGGGCAGCTGGCCAAGAAAAAGCAAGGCGTCTCCCAGGAAAGTTCTGCAGTTAAGACTGGTCAAGCTGCGAAGCCAGACCAAAAGCCGGACCCGACACAGCTGGAAAAGTCGCTTGCCATCCTGGCCAAACTCAGAGAGATGGAGTTTCATTCACGCGGCAATATCGAAAAGCTCGCTCAGCTGAGCTTAACGATCGAAGACGAGCTCAAGCAAAGGGCTTTCGTTGAACTGATCGGGGCTGTCTACTCCGCACAGGACGCTTTTCAGTCCAAGATCTTAGCGTTGATTGAAGCTTACCAAATGGAGTGCGAGCGTTTAAAACCGGCGGGGTAAGTTTCAATCGAAACGCGTTGCTAGCCGCGCGCCGAGAAAAATGAAAAGCGAGCCGACCGCGCGATTTAGCCATTGCGCAATTGTCTGATTGGACCGCAATCGCGCACTGAAGCCCGCGGCGAACCACGCGAGAACGAGACACCAAATAGTCCCGGTCGTCACAAACGTTAGGCCGAGTGCAATAAACGCGGACACTTTGGAAGTTGAGGAGGGTTCGATGAATTGCGGCAGAAACGCCAGAAAGAAAAGGGCCACTTTCGGATTGAGCACGTTCGTCAAAATGCCTTGGCGAAACGCGGCGGCGGTTGTTGATCTTCGAAATTGCGCCGGCATGCCCGAATCACTTTGGCGTGCGAGAAACATTGTGATTCCTAGAAAAATAAGATAAGCGCCGCTGATCAATTTGATCGCGCCGAACGCAACGGCCGAGGTGGCGAGAATGGCGGACAGCCCGAGTGCGGCGGCGCATGTGTGAAACATACTGCCGATCGTGATTCCGAACGCGGACGCGATTCCGGCAGCGCGACCTTGCGCGATGCTACGTCCCAGAATGTAAGCTGTATCGGGCCCGGGTGTGAGATTAAGCAAGACTCCGCTGGCTAAAAACAGCGGGAAATCGTGGATGCCAAACATTATGAACTCGCCTTTATCTCAACGCGCATCCGCATCTACCTGAAAAAGATGCTATAAATTAACCCGAGCAGTCCGCTACCGAGCACAACCGGAATTACGTTCCATCTCCAACGCAGCATTCCAACAAATGCGACTGCGCTGGTGATGCACGCAAACCAGTCAATTGCGTCCGGGTGCGGGAAGAAGACGCGAAGCCCAAACCACACCGCGAGATTAAGGACGACGCCGACAATCGCCGCCGTGATCGCGGAAAGCGCAGTCGCCAACTTTACGTTGCCGCGCAATTTCTCGATGTGCGGCCCGCCCAGAAAAATCCAAAGAAAGCACGGCGTGAACGTCGCCCAAGTGGTAAGCAACGCGCCTAGAGTTGCGGCGAGAAGCGGGGGCAGACCTTCCGGATGCTGCCACGCGCCCATGAAGCCGACGAATTGCACGACCATGATGAGCGGGCCGGGAGTGGTTTCGGCTAGACCAAGTCCGTCCATCATCTGTCCGGGCTTGAGCCAGCCGTAATGAAAGAGCGCTTGTTGCGCGACGTATGGCAGCACGGCGTAGGCGCCGCCGAATGTGACGACCGCGGCTTTGCTGAAAAACAATCCTTCATTAAACAATGTGCTCTGCCAGCCCTTCGCGATGCCGGCGATTAGCGTCGGCGCAATCCACAACGTAACGCACACGGCTATAACGCGTATTGCACGCGCCCAATTGGGCCGAGTGTGCGGCGGCGATTCTTGTTCGTCGCTAATTATAGATGTCTCCAGCTCACCACCGTCACTCGAGAGAACTTGAAATTTGTTTTTCCAAAAGAGGCCGCCCAAAAATCCGATCACGCCCGCGCTCAGTACGATGATCGGAAATGGCACTTTGAAAAAATAGATCGCGATGAATGCGAGCGCAGCCAGCGTCCACATCACTTCGTTGCGGAGCGCTTTTCGACCGATGCGAATGACCGCTGCCATGACGATGGCGGTGACGGCGGGTTTTAATCCGTAAAAGACGGCTGCAATCCATGGGATATTGCCAAATGCCGCGTAGGTATAACTCAGCGCCCAAACGACAAAGATTGAAGGGATGACGAAAAGCGATCCGGCGACAATGCCGCCCCACGTTTTGTGCAAAAGCCAGCCGATGTAAATCGCCAGCTGCTGCGCCTCCGGCCCGGGAAGCAGCATGCAGTAGTTCAACGCGTGAAGAAAACGCGACTGACTGATCCATTTCTTTTTTTCGACCAGCTCGGTTTGCATGATGGCGATCTGACCGGTCGGTCCGCCGAAGGAGATGAAGCCAAGCTTCAGCCAAAAACGAAGCGCTTCGCCAAAAGTCGGCGCAAGATGTCGATCTCGTTTGGCGACATCTGGCATTTCGCGATTCATGAAGATCGAAGCGTCGAATAAATTCGCGCCCGGTCAGTTTCGTGCGGCTAAACGATCTTTCAATTTCGAACAGTAATTGGCCGGTATCGGTCAAAAATAAAGAACCATGAAAACAACCAACCTACTAATGGCAGCAGCTGTGAGTGCGAGCTTGGCGTTCGGCGTCGCCGCGCAAGCAAAGGAACACGAAGAACAAAACATCAGCAGTTCTGATGTTCCGGCGGCGGTGCAGAAAGCAGGCGACGCGCAGGCAAAAGGCGGCAAGATTGTCCGCTGGGAAAAGGAGGGCGTCGACTATGAGGCCGTCATCGAAAAAAACGGCAAAGAATGGGGCGTCAAAATTGATGCCAACGGCAAGGTGCTAAGCAAGCACAACGAGAGCAAAGAAAAGGGCGAGAAGGGCGAGAAGTATTAATCAAGATGTCTCGGTTCTGGGGCGCACAGCCGCTCCAGAACCGATGACGTTGCAAATGAAAAAACCTTTCTGCGCGGTCGCGATTTCACTCGCGATTAGCGCAACCGGATCGGCTGCGCTCGACACCGCGAAGATCGATCAGATCACGGGGCTAAAAGGCAAGCTCAACGAGAAAGAAGCTGTTTATAAAGTCACTTCCCCGCGCGGCGACGTGAAGGTAGCCGTCGATGGCTGGACGATGCCGCCGTTCATGGGACTCGGCACCTGGGCCGCGTTTACCGGCGAAAACGACAAGGCGATGGTGATGGGAGACACCGTTCTGTTTGAAGATGAAGTAAACGCCGCGATCTCAGCCGCGCTCGACAACGGACTCAGCGTGACGGCGCTGCACAATCATTTCTTGTTCGATCATCCGAAAGTTTACTTCATGCACATCGAAGGCGAAGGCAGCGTTGATAAATTGGCCGACGCTGTCCGGAAGCTTTACGATAAGATCAAAGAGATTCGCGCAGCCAGCCCGCAGCCGAAAGATTCTTTCGGTTCAAAATCGTTGCCGGAAAGAAATTCAATCTCGCCCGAGCCACTCAACGAAATCTTCGGGATGAGCGGCGAAGTGAACAGCGGGATGGTAAAATTCACAATCGGTCGCCCGGCAAAAATGAACGGCGTCAACATCGACAAAGAAATGGGCGTGAACACATGGGCCGCATTTGCCGGTACGGATAACAACGCCGTCGTCGATGGAGATTTCGCGGTTAGCGAAGATGAACTGCAACCGTGTCTCAAGGCGCTCCGTGTCGCCGGAATCAATATCGTGGCCATTCATTCGCACATGGCACGCGAGCAACCGCGAATTTTATTTTTCCATTACTGGGGACGAGGTCGGGCCAAAGAATTAGCCCAAGCTATTAAAGGCGCGCTCTTGGGTAGCGGCCTGCTTTAGGGTTAGTTCGCCGATCAAGTGAACTCGTTCTGAGAACAATCCTTCACCCAAGTGTTGGGCTGATGCTTTGCTGCAGTATAGTCACCGCTCCGGCACAAGATCACACACCGCTCCAATTAAAACAGACTATCGCGCTGCCTGGAGTGGAAGGACGCATAGACCACTTCGCGCTGGATCCTGCGGGTGACAGGTTGTTCGTCTGCGCGTTGGGCAACAATACCGTCGAAGTCCTCGACCTGCGTAAAGGGCAACGAATCCATTCCATTACCGGCCTCGGCGCGCCTCAGGGAATCGCCTATCTCCCTGAACCGGATCGTCTCTTTATTGCCAATGACAAAGGCGGCATTTGCAAGATCTACGACGCAAAATCATATCAGGCGGTTGGAGAAATAAATTTCAAAGACGACGCCGACAATGTCCGTTACGACGATGCGTCGAAGCGGATTTACGTGGGCTTTGGCACTGGAGGAATCGGAATCATCAGCGCGTCAGAGGGCAAAATCATTGGAGCGATAAGACTCCCAGGGCATCCGGAATCTTTCGAGCTGGAAAAACAGGGGCATTGTATTTTCGTGAATGTCCCCAACGCTCGGCAAGTGGTGGTGATTGATCGTGAAAAAGGCGAAGTGATTACAACTTGGAAAACCGACGGCGCGCGTGGAAATTTTCCGATGGCATTCGATGAAGCCAATCACCGATTACTTATCGGATGCCGCACGCCGCCAAAGCTCGTCGTGCTTAACACGGAATCAGGCAACGTGGTCGCGAGCATCGACATCTCCGGCGATCCCGATGATCTCTTTTACGACAGCAAGCGCCGTCGCATCTACGCGATATGCAGCGCGGGCAAGATCGACGTCATCGAGCAAACTGACGCAAACACCTATAAGGCCTTCGCTAAAGTTGACACCGCGAATGGCGCTCGCACTGGGTTTTTCGTGCCGGAACGAGACAATCTGTTTATCGCTGTTCCCCATCGCGGCAGTCAGGCAGCGGAAATTCGCTGTTACCAAGTCAAATAATCTGCGGGAAGTCGTCGGTTGATTTCATGTGGGTCATTGACGCTTTCAGATCCTCCGGTTACTCCTCAGCCGCTTTGCGGGGAGCGACGAAGGGAGTGTCATTTACTTGAAACATCGCGAGTAATGCGGGCAACACGATGAGCACAAGCGGCAGCGAAAAAATCAGCCCAGCAATAATGGCAATGGCCAGTGGCTGTTGCATTGCCGAACCCTGACCAATCCCTAGTGCGAGAGGCAATAAAGCCAAAATTGCCGCGAACGTGGTCATCGAGATCGGGCGCATGCGGTTGATTCCGGCGAGGATGAAACGGTCGTCGCTCGCGGGAAGATCGCGGAACTCTGAATAATAGAAAATCGCAATCTCGGTGACGATGCCCACGATCATGGTCATGCCCATGCGCGAGGTGATGTTGAACTCAGTCCGCGTGACCCAAAGGCCAAGAAAAACTCCGGCGACCGCAAACAACGGAATGAGCAACATGGCAACCGCGACGCGAAAACTTTCGTAGAGAAAGAGCAGGAGCAGAAACACGAGGACGATGGCGGCGAGTAAAATGATCGTGAGGCCTCGAAAGGCGATCTGTTGCTGTTCGTAAAGGCCGCCGAAGGTGTAAAGGACGTTACTTGGAATCACTCTGGAACTCGCGAGCTTGCTTTTGACTTCCTTCACGGTCGAGCCGAGATCGCGTCCGCTGATGCGAGCGGTTACCGCGACCATCCGTTTGAGATCATCGCGCATGATCTCGGGTTGGCCGCTCAGGGGAGTGAGCGTGGCCACGCGTTTAAGTGGAAACACATGGCCGTCGGGCGCGCGCAAAAGGAGATTGTCGACGGCGCGGATAGTTTCCCGCACGTCGCGCGGGATCCACACGCGCACGCCGATCAACTTCGGGCCCTGTTGAATGTGGGTGGTGACGTTGCCCATCAAAAAATCATTGAGCGCTTTGGTCACCACCTCTGGGTCCATGCCTTCGAGCGCGACCTTTACCCGATCGACTTGGATGTTGAGCGCATCGCCTGCCGGCACGATGCCGTTTTTCACCTCGACGACACCGCCAACTTTCGAAATCGTATCAGCCACCCGCGGAGCGAGCGTGTGCAAGAGTCGCTCGTCGTCAGAGTAAAGTTTGATTTCAATTGGCTGCGGCACACTCGTGAGATCGCCAATCAAATCTTCCATCAATTGCAAAGTCTCGATCTGAAGGCCGGGGATGTGTTTTTCGATTTCGGTGCGGACATCGTCCATCACTTCTTCGATCCCACGGCGCGGAAACGGTTTTAAACGAATGAAAAAGTCGCCCGTGTTCGCTTCGGTGACGCCGCCGCCCAGCTGCAGTCCAGTCCGGCGCGAATAGGTCTGCACTTCCGGCGTTTCTTGCAGAACCGATTCCACCTGGCGAAGAAGGCGATCGGTTTCCGCGAGCGACGTGCCGGGCGGCGAAATGTAGTCGAGAATGAATCCGCCTTCGTCCATCACGGGCATAAATCCGGAGCCCACATTTTTAAATGCGACAAAGCCGAGCAAGAGAAGCGGAATCAAAAACACGATTACGAACCGCGGTTGATGGAGAAGGCGCTGCATCTTCTCGCGATAAACTTCGTGCACGCGACGCGTGAAAGTCCCGCGCTCTTCGATCTCGGCGTCTTTTCTTTTCAACAACGTCGCGCACAGGATTGGCACAGCCAGCCACGCCACAACGAATGAAATGATGAGACTCGACGCCATCGTGAGGGAGAGCGCCTTAAAAAATGCCCCGGTCACGCCGGTGAGAAACGCCAGCGGCGTAAAAATGATGATCGTGGCGGCGGAAGAACCGGCCAATGGGCTAGTGAACTCGCTCGCTGCGCCCAGCACGCGCGAATGCGGATCGGTTTCGCGGGTACCGCGGACGCGCCGGACGATATGTTCCACCATCACAATAGCATCATCAATGATGAGTCCGATGGCAGCCGCCATACCGCCGAGTGTCATGATGTTGAAACTCATTTTCAGCACGTAAAGAAGCAGGATTGTGGCAGCGAGCACGACAGGTACCGTCAAGGTCGCGATCAAGGTGACTTTCCAGTCGCGCAGAAAAACGAGCAGCACGAATGCGGCGAGAATGATGCCGATGAGGACCGCATCGCGGGTGCTGTGTTCTGACGCGGTGATGAGATCGCTTTGATCGTACCAGCTTGCGATTTTCACTCCGTCTGGAATTTGTTTCTTCATTTGGCCGAGCTTCGCCTTGATCCCACCTGCAATCTCCACTGTGTTTCCGCTCGGCTGTTGATAAACTTGGAAGAGCACGGCGTCGTGACCGTCGGCGGTCACCCGAATCCATTGCGGCTCGGACGAATGTTCGACCTTGGCCACATCATCGAGCAAGACCACGCCATCTGGCGTTGAGCGCAAGACGGTGTGCTCGATCTGCTCGAACTTTTGAAAACGCGTGTCCGAAACGACCAAGTAAAGTTTGTCGTATTGCTCGAGACGTCCGACCGCGACAAGAACGTTCGAGGCGGAGAGTGCGCTCGCCACTTCGGCCAACGTCATCTTAAACGATTGCAACTTGTCTGGATCGACCGTCACCCGATATTCTTCGACCCGCCCGCCTTGGACGCCGACGCGCGCGACTCCCTGAACGGTGGAAAGCGCCGGACGCAAAGTGTAAAGTGCGAGATCGCGTAGCTCGACCAAAGAATGCGAATTCGAGGTGAGGCTGTAAGCGATCACCGGAAATACCGTCGGATCCATGCGCTCAACCTCGAACGACGTGCCGGGAGGCAGGCTCGGCAGAATCCTATTCACCTGCGATTGGGCCTGGAGCATAGCCGAAACCATTTCTTCGCCCCAATCGAAGTTGACGGAAATTTCCGCCGTCCCGCGGCTGGTTGTCGATCTTACGTTGCGCACACCGGGAATCGCGCGCACGGCTTCTTCGACCGGCGTGGTTACTTCAACCGCCATCTGCTCGGCTGGCCGATCACCCGCATCGAGTGTAATGCGAACGCGCGGGAAACTGATTTGCGGAAAAAGTGCGACCGGCAGGGAAAAACTTGCAAACGCGCCGGCCAGCGCGAACGCGCCGAGCAAGAACAAAATGGAACGCGCATGGCTGTGCGCCCACGCGGTAAAGTTCATTTTTGAATTTCCACCGCCATGCCGTCTTCCAATTCGTAATTGCCGACGGTCACGACCGGATCACCTTCGTGCAGATCTTCCGCAATCAGCTGTATTTCCTTTGGAGTTTCCGCGCCGATTTTGATCGCGTGCTTAACCGCCCGATTGTTTGCCACCGTGAACACTTCGTAATCACGGGACTCGTTAGGCAAAATCGCCGATCGCGGTACGACGAGCGCATCTTTTTCCGTGCGCTGAATCTCGCCGCGAACGTAGCTATCGAGTAATAGCTTCGTGCCTTTCGGCAATGCTACGTAAACATCGACAAGGCGCGTCGCCGGATCGACGCGCCGCGTCACCAGGCGGATGGAACCTTCGACTTTGGCAGCGGTCGGATCATTGACCGGAAAAATGATGATCGGTGCGCCGTCTTGGGCGGCCGAAAGATCTTCCGGTTCCAGGCCGAGTTTCACTTCAATCTCGCTTTCAGCAACGATCTCAATCAGCGGACTCCCCGCGGCGACAATTTGACCGTCCTGCACATTCACTTTGGCAATCACGCCGGCCATGTCGGAGTGAATGCGGTTATCGCCTCCGGCTCCGGCGCGTTGCAAAGTGGTGAGCTGCACTTCGGCGTCACGCGCTGTTTTTTCCGCCGCGCTTAAATCCTGATTTGTGGCGAGCTTCAAATTGAAACGTTCCTGCGTTTGCTTGAGTTCCTTCCGCGCAGCTTCCGCGGCGTTTTTAGCTTGTTGAAACTGCACTTCTGCCCCGGGACTGAGCTCAATCTCAGTCAAGGGATTGTTCTCTTGTACGAACTGGCCGGGAGCGACCAGAATGTGTCGCACGCGCGTTTCAAACGCGACCGAGACCGAATGCGTTTTGCCCGGCTGCGCAACCACGCTTCCGTAAACGGTCACTTTTTCGGTGATTGTTTTTTGTTCCACTTTTGCAACCTGCACTTTCGCGACCGGACCAGCGGCCTTCTCCTCTTTCCCGACGCCGAATCGCTGCGCGATCCAGACGAGCGCAGCGATAACGATAAGCACAACCGCCGTGATGATAATTCGCTTCTTGTTCATCTGGCGTTTAATGCGGCGTTCGATGGCAGATAACGGCCGGAGGCAATCTCAAGCGCAGTGTGTGCCTCGAGCAATTGCTCCTGCAACTTGATCAGCTGAATTCTTTTTTGCAGCAAGTTGTTGCGCGCAGTGTAATAACTCAGCACATCGGCGTTACCCTGTTCGCGCGCTTTCTGCGCGGAATCGACCAGTCGCTCGAGCACGGGCAACGCTTCCTGCCCAGCGGCTACTTGTCGATCTAACGCGCGAATGTCGGCGATTGCCACGGCAATGTCCGAACGCGCTTCGAACACGCGCTGGTTGTATTCGTCCAGTAATCTTTGCCGCGTGGCGCGCTCAGTCGCGATAACACCCTGGTTCCGATCAAAGATTGGAACGTCAACCGCGACATTGAAACCGCTACTCTGCACATTCGTATTGTCCTTGGCGCGCACGAATGCGACCGACATTCTCGGAAATTGGGCGAGGATGGCAGCACGGACGGTCGCATCCTGGCTCTCGTAACCTTTGCGCAAACCGAGCAGATCAAGCCGGCGCAATACGATATTCGCAAGCAAATCGCGTTCGTCGGGTGGATCGAGATGGGTCGGCAAACTCAGGCCTTCACGCAAAGCCACCTTCGTTTCCGGTTCAACACCAAGTATTTTATTCAAACCCAGACGCTGGTGCTCGAAGTCTTGCTCGAGCGAAAGCATGGTCGCCCGCGAATCCTGGCTGGCCGCTTCGACGGCCGCGAGATCAAGCACCGTTTTTTCATGTGCGTCCACCGCCTGCCGCACGGCATTAGTGCTTTCCTGCAATCCTCGGTTTCCTTCACGGGCCCTCGCAACCTGAGCGTCCAAGGCAATGACGCGGTAAACGGCTGTTCGCGCATTTTCCGCCATCTGCCACTCCTGCCATGCAATATCCAGATCCACCGAGCCGAGATTCTTCCGCGCAGCCGTCTGTTTCGGCAAAAAGGGGACGAGCGCGCTGAATTCCCAGCCTGCGCTTAAATTGTAGGCAGTGACCGCACCAGCGGTGTTCCCTCCGGTGACGTAGTCGCGCGCGTAGGAAACGACGACATTCGGCAAAATCCGAGCTTGGATCAATTGCGCCGTCGCAAGCCCGCGCCGATCGCGAATGGCCCGCAACGCCGGATTCGAATACAGCGCGATCGCCGCCGCTTCGTCTGGTCCAACGCCAACCCGCGGATTAACTACGACCGGATCAGGCGCTGCACTGTCAATGCGCGAAGAGGGAATCCGCAAAAGATGCATCGCTCCCGATTCGAGCGGCTGCTCGGCCAGCGCTAAGCACGTCGCCCAGCCGATGATGGCAGAGCAGACAATCACGAACATACTTGTTTGTCTGGGACACACGTTCGAAGCCACCATACGATGCAATTTGCAGCCCGGCGACATCAGCTGGTAAAATTCGAACCTCTACGGTTAAAATCCACCTTTCCAAGATGAGATGGGTCACTCGCGAGAAAATTAAAGTGGACCGGGTTGCTTGTCCCTGGCTGATCAGAAACTTCGTCGATCAGCAGGCGGAATTTGTTTTCCTTCCGCGCGACACCGATTGGGCAAGGATTGACAACGGAATTGTATTCGACGTGCCGAATTGCGAGCTTGGTCATCATGGCGAAGACGTTTCGTTCAATTCGATCTTGAAAAAATACAAACTCACCGATCCCGCGCTCGTTCTGTTGGGCGAAATTGTGCGCGCGGCCGATTCCCATCCGAGCAATCCACATGCAGCCGGTGAAGGGCTGCGCTGGATTGCCGGCGGCTTCGGCAAGCTCGGGCTGAGCGATCACGAAATTCTCGAGCGCGAGTTTATCGTTTACGACGCGCTTTACGCCGAATGCAAACGCCAGGTCAATCAGGCGTAAGTGGAGGAACGAGCTCCAACAACTCCATCGATTCGCGTCGCAGAGCTCCGCCCTCCAAGGAAGGGCGATCTCCGGATCACTGCGGCTGGTTGGGCGCCGCTCCTTGTAATTTGAATAGCGCCGTCGCATTCTGAAATGCGAATGCAGACGCCGGACCCGCAAAATGTAAGTCGCTCCCGGAAGTTCGCGGATTTTTTCGGCCTTAGACGCAATCTCATCGTTTTGCTCGTCGCCATTTTCGTAATTGGCGCGGGCGAGGAACTGTGGATGCGTTTTGTACCGAAGTATCTGCAGGCGCTCGGCGCGGGGGTTTTTGTCATCGGTCTCTACGACGCGCTGAGGACGTTGCTCGGCGCGATTTACGCTTATCCCGGCGGAGTCCTTGCCGATCTTTGGGGACATCGGCGCGTGTTCATCCTTTTTAATTTGGTTTCAATCGCTGGCTACGCGCTCGTTCTGCTCGTTCCGCATTGGGGCGCCGTCATCGCCGGAATGTTTCTGTTTCTTTCATGGACTTGCTTTTCGTTGCCCGCGACGTTTTCACTGGTCGGCGCGACGCTGGCCCCAAACCGCTACTCGATGGGCATTGGCGTCCAGTCGGTGATTAAACGCTTGCCGATCATGATTGCACCGTTCTTCGGCGGAATATTGATCGACCACTTCGGCGTCATCGTCGGCGTGCGGATCGCGCTCATTATTTCAATCTTGCTCTCCGCGGGCACACTTTTCGTGCAATGGCAGTTGCGCGAAGAGCCAAAGGATGAAGTTAAGAAAATCGAGCGCTGGAATTTTCGGCGAAGCTTGGGCGAATTCAATTGGCCGATGCGGCAATTGCTTTTGAGCGACATCCTGATCCGCTTTTGTGAGCGAATTCCCTATGCCTGGGTGGTGATCTTTGCGATGGATTATATCGGCATGAGCGGGAGAGAAATAGGGATGCTCACGACGGTGGAGATGGCGGCGGCCACATTGTGCATTATGCCCGCTTCTTACTTTGCCGATAAGTTCCAACGCGAACCATTCGTCGTCATCACGTTTATCATGTTCGCGCTCTTTCCGATTAGCCTGCTGCTCTCGCACGGTTTCACAACGCTTGCTGTCGCATTTGCCATCCGCGGATTAAAGGAATTTGGCGACACATCGCGCAAAGCACTCATCATCGGCTACTGCGAACCGGAGCGACGCGGACAAATGGTCGGCGCGTATTATCTGGTGCGCGATCTGATCGTGAGCGCAGCAGCAATCGTCGGTGCATGTCTTTGGAAACTGGGTCCGAGGCTTAATTTCCTCGCCGCGGCGGCTCTCGGTCTGGCTGGGACACTTTTTTATGTTCGAAGCGTCCGCCAAGCGCGCGTTATGGCGTCGCCGATTATGTTGTACGGTCGGAAGCGATCGCGCTCAGCGAACGAAAACAGGTAGAGATGTGGATTCATTCGCTCCCGCTCATTCGGTCTGCGGCTGGCCCATCCATGTCGCGCCGACTCCGCTCGCTCCGTTCTCGGCTCGGCGCGATGTGACAAAGAGGCGTTCGACATGACATATTAGACGAGATGTCTGTCATGCTTTTTCGTCTTGCAGCAGCGCTTTGTTTTCTGGCAGTCGCGCTCGGCGCGTTTGGCGCGCACAGCCTAAAATCGACAATCGAAAGTCACGGTATGATCGAGGTCTGGAACAAAGCGGTGCTTTATCACTTCCTGCACGCGGTCGCGCTGTTCGTGCTCGCGCTTCACGGCGCGGCCAATCGCGGCGCGTGGTGGCTGCTTTTCGCCGGCGTTTTTCTTTTTAGCGGGAGTTTGTACATGATGGCGTTGACGAATCTTCGCTGGCTCGGCGCGATCACGCCGCTCGGCGGGTTGTGTTTCCTCGCCGGCTGGGCGTGGCTGATTGTTATGCCGAAACTGTAGAGGCAGCCGTGTCCGCCAATCGCACGGACTCGTCCCGTGGCAAGCCCGGGCGGCTCTGTCACGAGTTTCGCAGGCGACACGCCCATTCGACTTCGCTCAGGGCAAGGTCCGTCGCTACAGGAGAGAACTTGTTTCGGCGGCCCGTTTCTTTGATATAATCGCAGCAGATGTTTAGCGCTTTGCTCGAGACGCGAAATGCGGCCGGGGTCACGGTGGTTGTATTCATCGGGACATTCCTTATTGCGCTGGCGATCGGCCGTTTGCTCAAGCGGCGCGCCGGCGTGCGGCTCGGTCTCCTTTTCCGGCTCTTCTGCCTCGCACTTGCATTTTACACAGCGATGTGGGTGTACGGAGTGCCGCTCCAATTTCGCACACATGTCGCCTCGGCCGCGGTGCTGTTGAGCACTGCTTTCATCGTCGCGCTGGTCAATCGCTATGTTTGGGATTTTTATTTTGAGAAAAAACGGCAGACGCCGATCCCACATTTTCTCCGTGAAGTTGTTGCCGGCCTCATTTTCCTGGTCGCCCTTCTTCTCGTTCTTTGGTACGGCTATCACGCCCAGCGTTGGCTAACCGGGTTGCTGGCTGGCTCCGGCGTGGCCGCGATCATTCTCGGCTTCGCCGGTCAAAATCTTTTCGGCGGAATCATCGCCGGTGTATCGCTACAGATCAACCGGCCCTATCGAGTGGGTGACTGGTTGCAGCTTGGCGAGCGCTTCGCCGAAGTGATGGAGATTAACTGGCGCTCGACCCGGCTGCGCACGAACGATGCCATCTATCTCGACATTCCAAACAACGAGATCGTCAAACAGACAATCGTCAATCTCCATTATCCGACAGAAGTCCACGCTATGCGTATCCGTGTCGGGCTCGAGTATCGTGTGCCGCCCAATCTGGTAAAGGACGTGCTGGCGCGCGCGGCTTCGAGCGCCAACGGAGTCCTGGCTCATCCGCCGGTAAAAGTCTTCCTGGTCGATTTCAGCGAGTACGCCGTTATTTACGAGATCAAGTTTTACATGGGTAATCACGCCCGAATCAACGAGATCAACGACGCGGTGCGCACCAACGTTTGGTACGAGCTTAAACGGCAACGGCTTACCGTCCCTTTCCCCATTCGCAAGCTGCAGTTAGAGCGCCATGTCGGATCCTTGGTGCAAGAAGATCACGCAGAGGCGCGCGCCCTTTTGCGCAACGACCGGCTCTTTCAATGCCTGCCGGACAGTCATCTCGACAATTTGTTGAAGAATTCGAAGCTGGATCACTTCGGACGCGGCGAGGCCGTCATCGAAGAAGGGGCGGAGGGCGAGTCACTGTTTATCCTGTTGCGCGGCACGGCCCACGTGACCGTCGTAAAACAGGGAACAAACGTTCGGGTAGGCGGTTTGCGCCCCGGCGATTGCTTTGGAGAGATGTCGCTCCTGACCGGCGAACGTCGCAGCGCGACCGTGCGCGCGGAGCGCGATTGCTACGTCATCGAAATCAGCAAGCCAGTGATGGCCGAAGTGCTGCGCGATTCTCCGCAATGTCTGGAGCAACTGAGCGAGTTGCTCGCCCGGCGTAAAATGGAAAACGAAGGCATTCTGAAAGACGCAGCTATCCCGGCTGATCAGGCAGGAAAAGCCCGCGAGTACAAAGCGTCATTTTTGAAGCGGCTGCAGTCGGTTTTCGAATTATAACGTGCCAGGTTCGCCGCGGCGAGCTTGGCATAAGGCGTCCGAGAGACATCTGCACGGCATCGCCCAAAGAGCGACGGCTACAATAGCCTTTGCCAGCGAGCCAATTCTTCATAGAGTCGTGCGCTTCATCGCGAAGCGGTCATGATGCTGTTTGCCCTAAGCCTTCTCAATTCCGGCGTGCCATTGTCGATGTTGTGCGCGGTCATCGGTCTCGTCTTCGCGTTCTTTTTGATCGCGACCGTCATTCGCAAGTCGGCGGGCAACGAGCGCATGCGCCAGATTTCGGCCGCGGTGCAGGAAGGCGCGAAAGCTTACCTGAATCGACAGGTAGTCACGATCAGCGCGATTGCGGTTGTCATTTTTCTTCTTCTTTTCTTTTTTAGAGATCATCCGACGGCAATTGGTTTTGTGATCGGCGCATTCTGCTCGCTCTCGGCCGGTTTCATCGGCATGCGCATCGCAGTGATCGCAAATGTGCGCACGACGCAGGCGGCAAGTCAGTCGCGCACCGCAGCGTTGCGCATCGCGTTCAATGGCGGAGCGGTCACCGGTTTGCTTGTCGTGGGGCTGGCCCTACTAGCGGTCGCAATTTTTTATACGATTGCCGGAAAGATGGTTGGGCATGATAAGGCCGTGCGCAGCCTGGTCGGACTGGCGCTGGGGGCGAGCTTGATCAGCGTTTTCGCGCGACTCGGCGGCGGCATTTACACGAAAGCGGCGGACGTGGGCGCCGATCTCGTAGGCAAGATCGAGAAAGGCCTCGAGGAGGATGATCCGCGCAATCCGGCAACGATTGCCGACAACGTGGGCGACAACGTCGGCGATTGCGCGGGCATGGCGGCGGACGTTTTTGAAACGTATGCGGTGAGCTTGATTGGCGTGATCCTTGTGGGCGCGTTGACGATTGTCGGAAATCCGGCGGCCATCGTTTATCCGTTCGTGCTCGGTGGAATTTCTGTTCTGGGTGCGATCTGCGGAGTGTTGTTCGTCAACGTTGCCAACGCCAAGCCAGCCGGTGTGCTCATGGGCGCTGTCGGAGCGAGCGCGCTCGTCTCCGCGATTCTCTTCTGGCCGGCAACGCACCAGCTTTTTCCAAAGGGACTGACCATCGCAGGAGTCGCGCGTTCCCCCACGCAACTTTATTTCGCGTCCCTGATCGGCCTGGTCATGACGGCCGTCGTGGTCGTGATCACGAATTATTATACCTCGATGCGCTACCTGCCTGTGCAGAAAATCGCACATGCGTCCGAGACCGGCCACGCCACGAACATTATCGCCGGGCTGGCTGTCGGGCAACATGCGACCGCGTTGCCGGTCGGTTTCATCGGCATCGCGATTCTGCTCAGCTTTCACTTTGCCGGTCTCTACGGAATCGCCATTGCCGTGATGTCCATGTTGTCGATGGCCGGTATCATCATTTCGCTTGATGCGTTCGGGCCAATCACGGACAACGCCGGTGGTATCGCCGTGATGAGCAATTTGCCGAAGGAAATTCGCGCGGTCACTGATGAACTGGACGCGGTCGGCAACACCATGAAAGCCGTGACCAAAGGCTACGCCATCGCTTCGGCTGGTTTGGCCGCACTCGTTTTATTTGGGTCGTACGTGGAAGAATTGAAGATTCACAACGTCGCGTACGCGGAGTTCCATTTTTCGCTCACCGAACCTAAGGTAATCATCGGACTTTTTATCGGCGGATTGCTGCCGTTCATTTTCACGGCATTCAGCATGGACGCGGTGGGCAAAGCGGCCGGCGCAGTGGTGCGCGAAGTGCGCCGGCAATTGCAGGCGAAACCGGGAATTCTCACTGGGCAAGACAAGCCCGACTACGCCACTTGTGTGGACATTGTGACCAAGGCCGCGCTGCGCGAAATGATCGTGCCGGCGCTTTTGCCGCTGATATTTGTGGTCGCGGTTGCCGTTATTCCACAGCTGGGGCCGGTCGTCCTCGGAGGTTTGCTCGTTGGGACGATCGTGACCGGGCTGTTTATCGCGATTGCGATGACATCTGGGGGCGGCGCATGGGACAACGCGAAGAAGTTCATCGAAGAAGGGAACCTCGGCGGTAAAGGTTCATTCGCGCACGCTGCGGCGGTGACGGGCGACACGGTCGGCGATCCCTACAAAGACACCGCCGGGCCCGCGATCAATCCGATGATCAAAGTCGTGAACATTGTCGCCATCTTGATCATTCCTATTTTCTTTTAAGGAAGGTCGATCAGTAGTAGGATCGACAATCGATTTCTCGCCTGACGAGTGATTGAGACCAGATATGGAAAAAAATCACGATTTCCAGATTGTGGCGACGGATAAAAAGAGCTTGAGCAAACGAAGCCTGGCCAAGCCCGACCACGCTGCCACGCCATTCAAGATTGTAATCGATCCGAAGATGCGAATGGATTTGCGCCGCGCGCTGATCGATCTCATCGACTATCACGATGAGGCGCTGGCTGAGCATTTTGCCGAAGGTAAGCTCGCGCTCGAATCGTACAAAGAGTACATCGAGCTCTTCGCGCGCAGTCTGAAAGAAACGATGGAGAGTCGCGAAGGCGTTTCCTATTTGTTACGATCAGTCGGTTTCGACGTCCCCGCTCACGAGATCAATCTGGAGCCGAAACTGCGCTGGAAAAAAGGGCCGGGTGCATTCGGTGCCAGTTTATTGTAGAGAACTGTAGCGGCGGGCGTGTCGCACACAAAAGGTGCAACCGGCTCGCCACGGGGCAAGTCTGTCCAATTTGGCGGTCACAGTTGGCTCTACAGGTCACCGAGCTTCTTGAGACGGCTCAAGCAGTGCTCGTTCTTCCGGGCTTAGGCGATCGAGCGGAATGGTTCCGATCATTTCGCGCGCTTCGTCATTTCGATCGTTAGCGAGAAGAGCCGCAGCGTAAACGGCGCGCCAGGCGGGTTGAGCGCGCTTCCAGTCAATCGGCGCTGGGGCTTTGAACTGAGCAAGCGCCGAGCCGGCATCGTGATGTCTGAGATAACCCAACGCAGCGGTTACGCGAAACGAAAGCCGGTTCGGGTACTTTGCCGCCAGCTTCTCTGCTGTCGCGAGATTTGCTTCGACATCGGTCTCAAGGAGGAGGTTGAGATAAGCAAGCTGAGCGGCGGCATCTGGATCGTCAGGCGCGAA
>Ga0207099_1085_pt1 | contig 19259 bp, 16 predicted proteins | sample Alteio_BWMinHeat_85_FD_153521 | JGI IMG/M metagenome (GOLD analysis project Ga0207099, IMG submission 153521) | Enriched cells from forest soil in Barre Woods Harvard Forest LTER site, Petersham, Massachusetts, United States -... | ecosystem: Environmental > Terrestrial > Soil > Temperate forest >... | reverse complement strand
GATGTAAGTCAGCTCATAGATATCTTCAATGCCGCGCGAAGCCTTGAACACCAACGCCTCGAAGCCCGGCGTAATCGGGGTTCCGAGCTCGATGCTCAATACTTTGGCGCGCGCGATCACTTCCTGCGGATCGGAAATGTCGGCCGGCGTGATTTTGTTCATGACTTCGGCGGCGGTATAGCCCAGCATCCGCTCCGCGCCGACGTTGAAGATCTGAATGACGCCTTTGGCGTCGGTGGCGATGCTCGAGAAATTGGCGCTGTTGAAAATCGCGCTCTGCAGGGCCCCCGCCTTGAGCTCGGTGACTTGTTCAATCACTTGGTCCTTCCTTTCAATCCCCAACCCGGCTCTGAAGTGTCCCCGATAATCATGCCGCAGGCTGTACAGAACTGCACACAATGGCCTTTATCAGGACCTGTTAATTTTTTTTGAAAAGTGTGCAATTTTGCACAGCTCTCCATTTCGGAAATGCGCACAATTTCAGATCCTATGAGCTCGTCGACTCATCTTGAAAACAAGACACTGACGTTCATCCTGGCAGGAGGAGAGGGCGAACGCCTGTATCCCCTCACTGCGGATCAACCAAAACCAGCCGTGCCGTTCGGGGGCGTGTTTCGGATCATCGACTTCACGCTTTCGAACGTTCTGAATTCCGGACTTCGGCGCATCTATATGCTCACTCAATACAAACACGAGCGCCTGCATTCGTACGTGCGGGAAGGCTGGAGCCAGCTTTGTAATGAGTTCCGGCAGGATTGCGGCGAGGACATGATGTGTTTGCCGCCAAGTAGCGGCAAGCGGTACCGGGGCACGGCAGACGCGGTATACCAGAATCTGGACACGATCGAGAAAAGCAGCGCCGAGTACGTCCTGATTGCTTCAGGAGATCAGGTCTATCATATGGATTACGGCGAGCTGCTCCTTCGCCATGCCACAAGTGGCGCCGACTTGACGATGGCTGCCGTTTCGCATCCTGCCGGCAAGGCGCCTTCGCTTGGCGTTATCGAGGCGGATTCGGATGGCCGCATCCTCGGATTCGCAGAGAAGCCCTCGTCGCCGCAGCCGCTGCCTTCCAATCCGGGGCAGGCTCTCGTCAGCATGGGCGTGTACGTGTTCGGTAAAGAGGCTCTCGTCAGAGCCCTTCGTAAGAACGCTGACTTCGACAACAGCCACGATTTCGCGAAGGACATCCTGCCTGTTTTTATTCGCGCGGGCAGCGCGGTTGTGTTCCAGTTCGGCGGGTACTGGCGAAACGTGGGCACTCTCGACCTCTACTACGAAACAAATCTCGACCTTTTGCTGGCCGGTACGTTGGATCCCTACGAAAATGCGGCATGGCCGACACACACGTTAGGCGGCCCGAAGTCTCTTCAGCGCTCGTGGTTCGCGTCCGAATCGCGAGTTTCCCTGGATGCAACGCTCAACGCGTGTGAAGTCTGGATGTCGATCGTTTCGGCCGGCTCGCGCATCGATGTGGGCGCCGAGTTGGAGGCTGCCATCGTGCTGCCTGGAGCCCACATTGGAAGCGGCGCGAAGATACGGAAGGCGATCGTCACCGAAAACGCGGTGGTTTCTCCAAATGCCCGCATCGGGTACGATGTCGAAGCAGACCGGTTCCAGTTCCCTGTCAGTAAGAACGGCATTGTGATTGTCGAGGCGCCCGACCCGGCCCGCAAGCGCGCTCCGCGGCAGACGAGCCGCCTTCCGTAGGGAATTTAAGCCACAAAAAGGTTTCTTGAGTGTTTTGTGCTTTTTGTGGCTTAAATTCCCTCTGCTGAGCGCTTTTGCACAGACACTTTAATTCCGTTCTGTCAGTGTTACATCATGTTCGTCATTTCGTTGGTTTTGGGTTTTTGCCTGTTGACCTCCGTGCCGGCGGTTCAACTGGATGACGTCCCGAGCGTGGGCGAAATCCTGAATCGGATGAAGGTCCATGACGAATGGCAGCGGCGGTACCTGATCGAGTACCGGGCGCAGCGGAACTTCTCGGCAACAAATCTGAGATTTGAAAAAGACGCGACGTTGGAAGTGATGACGACGTTTCGCCGGCCGGATACCTTCGAGTCTCAGGTGCTGCGATCCGAGGGCTCCAAAGTCATACGGGAGCGAGTGTTCGACAAAATTCTCGAGGCTGAGAATGAAACTCAAACCACATCCGTCAAACAACAGATCGACATCGTGCCCGCGAATTACACCTTTACCTACATTGGGCGGGAAGAGTGCGCAGGCCGGGAGTGCTATCGTCTCGGTATCGCTCCGAAACGGCAAGAGAAGTACTTGATAGACGGCCAGATCTGGATCGATGCCGAAGACTGGGGCATTGTGCGGATCCAGGGTTCACCCGCAAAGCGCCCGTCATTTTGGGCGCGGCAGACTCAGATCGATCGTCGATACAAGCGTATCGATGGCATGTGGTTGAGCGACAGCCTGGAATCGATCAGCGATGTATTAATTGCCGGGCGCTCTTCCCTCAAGATTCGGTACTCTTACCAATCCATCCAAACCGACCCGCATTATGGAGCGGCAGCGAATTCAGCATCTCTGGTCCAAATCGCGAAGTAGCGAAAAACGATTCAATCGTGCAAAACCACATCGGTGAGCAGCTCGGCTCTCACGGTGATTTCGCCGTTGTAGTCGATCAGACCCAGCGCTCTGAATTTGTTCATGAAGTGTGTGATCCGGGACCGTGTGGTGCCCACCATTTCGGCCAGGGCCTCGTGACTCATCCGCGGCATTTTGGCAGACGGCATCGTGTCGTGCTCTCCGAAACGCGCCAGTTTCAGCAGGACGCGGGCGAGCCGTTTCTCGCTATGGTTGAAGAGCTGATCGCAGAGGTCTTCTTCCAGATCGATATTGCGGGCCAACAATGAAGCGGTGAACCTCTCTGAAAGCTCGGGCTGGGCGTGAAGAGCCTGGAGCATCGCCCGTCTGTCGACACGGAATAGTGTCGTCGACTGCATTGCTGTGGCAGTACTTACCCGGATAGTCTGGCCGACCAGGCAACCTTCACCAAAGAAACCATGAATGCCCAGCACCGCCAGGACGGCCTCTTTTCCTACAGACGACACGACCGTGATTTTTACTTTGCCGGTCTGAATGAAATAAATAGCTTCGGCGACATCCCCTTGAGAGAAAATCGTCGCGTTCTTTTCCAGTTGCAATGTCGTTTTGCCGCCGTTGATTTTTTCCAGCATGTCGGTGACGTAAGGAATGGCGTCCGATTCGACCTGTCGGACTACTGCCTTTTTGGTTTTTATCGCTTTCATCGTGAACTCTCTTGCATGGGTTTTCCTTTCATCTATTCCTATTGTAGGGCGAATTGTGTCGGAACTGCCGCAGTGAAGATGTGCAATTGTGCACAGCTATTGTTCCGGCCAAGGTTCAGTCTGATTGAGACAATTCGAAGGGCGATGGAATTGTCCAGCCGCTCTCCAGATCATCTGAACTAAGTCGGGTTATCTGTCCTTGTCCAGGTTCTTAGATTTCAGATAAATTAAGGAGTTAGTAATGTCGAAACGTTTAAGTCGAACTTTGGTGTTCGCTTTCAGCGTCACCGTTCTTTGCATGATATTCACGAACACGGCGTCTGCGCAGACGAAGTGGAATAAGAAAACCGTGGTGACGTTCAGCGCACCGGTAGAGATTCCAGGTGTTGACGCGCAGGTTCTGCCCGCCGGTACGTATGTTTTCAAGTTGCTGGATTCACAATCGGACCGGCATATCGTCCAGATCTTCAATAAGAATCAGACGCACGTCTTTGCCACCATCCTGGCCATTCCGAATTACCGGCTGAAGGCAACCGACAAGACGGTCATGACCTTTGCGGAAAGAAGAGCGGGAGACCCGCAAGCAATCCGCGCCTGGTTCTATCCCGGCGACAATTTTGGCCAGGAATTCGTATATCCTAAGAAGAGGGCTGTGGAATTGGCGAAGATCACAAATGTGCCTGTCGTCTATATTCCCGACGAAGTAGCGACAAATTACACTGCTCCAGTTACTACAGCCACCGAGCCAGCGGTTATCGTCTTGAAGGAAGTGCCTCTTAAGGCGGTTCAACCAACTGGAGAAGATATTGAAATTGCGCAGGTTATTGAGCAGCCCCCTGTGCAGACCGCAAGCCTGCCGAAAACGGCAAGCGAGTTGCCGTTAGTGGCATTGATGGGCTTTATGTGCTTAGGCATCGGAATCTCGATGAAAGCGTTGTGCGATCGCTAACATTGTTCGCGCTTATCAGCCTGTTGATCGGCTCCTCAGGTGTTGCCTTCGCCCCGCCCCAGGAGGGCCGGGGCGAAGGCCAATACACCATTGGTGTGGATGTCGATCTCGCGGTTTTCAATTTGACGGTTACGGACGGCAAGGGCCGGCACGTCACCGGACTGAAGACAGGCGATTTTCATGTCTACGAAGACAATCGTTTGCAGGACATCAAGCTGTTCATCGCTGAAGATGTCCCCGCCACCGTCGGATTGATCATCGACAACAGCGGCAGTATGCGCCCCAAACGCGCGGATGTCGTTCAGGCTGCGCTCGCATTTGCAGGCGCGAGCAATTCCGAAGATGAAATGTTCGTCGTCAATTTCAATGAGAAGGTCTATCTGGGCTTGCCATCCGCGATCCGATTTACCAATGATGCGGACCAGATCCGTTCCGCGCTGTTGGGAATGGATCCCGCTGGCCTGACCGCGCTGTACGATGCCATGGCCGTGGGCCTCGACTATTTGAAGACAGGCACGCGCGAACGGAAAGCTCTCGTTGTGTTGAGCGATGGAGGAGATAACGCGAGCCGCCGCCGCCTGGATGATGTGCTTCACATTGCGCAACGGTCGAGCGCAACGATCTACACCATCGGGATTTACGACGATTCCGATCAGGACAGGAATCCGAAGGTGCTCCGGAAGATCGCGGAATCGAGCGGAGGGCGCGCGTACTTTCCGGATACCCTCAAGGATCTGGACCAGGTCTGGCGCGACATCGCCGGTGGGATTCGCAGCCAATACACGATCGGATATCATTCCAGTAATTCCAATCGTGACGGTACATATCGAAAAGTGAAGATTATTGCGGGCCGCAACGGTGGCCAGGGACTGCGGGTGACGACCCGCGACGGCTATCTGGCTCCGTCCGATAAACCCGCTTCGAGGTGAACTTGCATTCTTCAGTACTGCGATTTACTCAACGATTCTTCTTGTGCCTTGGTGTAAGCGCACTGGCCTACGCCGGTGGCACAATCGCGTATGCGAGCATCTATCAAAGCTACCAGTCGTGGAAGTTCGGGCAGGAGGTCGCTGCGCCGGAGTTGATCCAGGCAGCGCTCGTGGAAGAAGCTCCCGCTTTTCACGACGGTGACCTGGTCGGCAAGCTCAATATTCCCCGGATCGGTATATCGGTGATGGTCCTCCAGGGGATGGAGGAATCTGCTCTGATCCTCGGCGCTGGGCACGTTCCCGGGACCCCATCGCCTGGTGCCGACGGTAATGTCGTCATCGCAGCACACCGGGACACGTTTTTCCGCAAACTCGAAGGGATACGGCCTGGCGACAGGATTCAAATCACAATGGTACGCGGAACCTTCGAGTACGTCGTCGACTCGACGGAAATTGTGGATCCCGCAGACACGGAACCCATGGAATCCCGAGACCACCGTGAACTCACGCTCATCACCTGTTTCCCGTTTTACTTCGTCGGAGCCGCGCCAAAACGATTCATCGTGCACGCCCTGCCGCTGAAGTGAGCTGGCAGAAACTGTAGCGGCGGTAGAGTTTAGCCAATGAATTAGGCCCGGAGGGCCGACAGAGTGTAGCCCCGGCCGCGAGGCCGGGGATCTCAGGACGAAGCGGCACCAGCCCCGTAAGGGGCGTAAGAGACATTAGCTGAGAATTTTACGCCCCTTACGGGGCTGGCCTTTCTGACTTAGCTTCCCCCGGCCTTACGGCCTGGGCTACACTCTGTCGGCCCTCCGGGCCTAATTCTCACACTCTGTCGCCGCTCCGCGGCTGGCGGTCGTTAGGCTAAAGGCGCTCATGTGCAATTGCGCACAGTCTTTTTCCTCATTATCGGCAAGACTATTACCATGAACATAGAACACGCGGTCGTCATGGTTCCAGTAATTCCAGAGTGCGATGCGGCTGTGGCGGAGCTTCGGAGGCAGGGACTCACGGTCCGATTACATAACCGTCCTAATAATACCTGGCATATCGCCGACGGGGGGTTGTACAGCGGTTACATCGCCAGCGGCGACGAGTTGGTTGCGCTGAGAGCTGCAAACAAGTTGAACATCAGGGGTATCAAAGACCTTGGCTAAGCCATCAATCATGCCGTCTATCAACCGGCCGAAATGGCTGCTGCCGCTCACATCGTTGCTGTTGATTGGACTACTTTGGTATTCGTTTCAGCATCCCATCGGCGGCCCGAACTCGAGGCAGATTACTTACAGCGAGTTCCTATCGGAAGTCCGCAAGGGTCATGTGTCCGAAGTCCGTATCGATGACCAGCGTTTCATGGCGACACTCAAGACGGACGCCGCTAAGAAAGAACCCGCACAGCAGATCTCAACACAGCGCCTTCCGGGCATGGATGAGACCTCCCTGTTGAAAGATCTCGAAGACCAACAGGTGACCTTTTCGGGCGTCGAAACGTCATGGTGGAGTGCGTTGCTTCCTTGGTTGGTGCCGATCCTGTTTTTCGTCTTTATCTTTGGCTATGGCAATCGCAAGCTCGCCCAAAGACCGGGTCCTCTCACCTTTGGCAAGAGCCGCGCCAAGATTCACGACCAGTCGACCGAAATCAAAGTCAGTTTCAGAGACGTGGCCGGAGTGGATGAGGCCAAGGCCGAACTCGAAGAAGTGGTCGATTTTCTGAAACAGCCTCAGAAATACCAGCAACTCGGCGGAAGAATTCCGAAAGGCGTGCTTCTGGTGGGACCGCCGGGTACCGGCAAGACTCTGCTCGCCAAAGCCGTCAGCGGCGAAGCCAACGTTCCGTTCTTTTCGATCTCGGGCTCGGAGTTTATCGAGATGTTCGTCGGCGTCGGTGCGGCACGCGTGCGCGATCTGTTCGAACAGGCAAAGCAGAAGGCTCCGTGCATCATCTTTATCGATGAACTGGACGCCATCGGCAAATCGCGCGCCGGCGGGCGCGGAGGGATTTTCAGCAATGATGAGCGGGAACAAACGCTCAATCAGCTATTGGCTGAGATGGACGGCTTCGATACTTCCAGGGGTGTCATCATTGTGGCGGCTACCAACACACCCGAGGTGTTGGACGCGGCGCTAATGAGAGCAGGCCGATTCGATCGTCAAATCATCGTGGACCGTCCCGACCTCAAAGGCCGTGAAGCCATCCTCAAAATCCATGTGGGCAAGGTCAAGCTGTCGCCCGACGCCGACTTGAAGGTCATCGCCGCGCGCACCCCGGGAATGGTTGGCGCCGATCTCGCGAATATCGTGAACGAAGCGGCACTGTTGGCCGTACGCCGCAATGGGGATCAGGTCCAGATGAAGGATCTGGAAGAAGCCATCGACCGCGTCATGCTGGGCCTCGAGAAAAAGAATCGGGTGATGACCCCCAGCGACAAAGAGCGTGTCGCCTACCATGAAACCGGCCACGCGCTCGTCGCGTTGTCGGTGGAAAATGCCGTTCCGGTCCATCGCGTTTCGATCATCCCCCGTTCGGTTGGCGCTCTCGGACACACGCTGCAGCTGCCGACGGAGGAGAGATATCTGATGACGCTGCCCGAATTGGAAGATCAGATTACCGTGATGATGGGAGGACGCGCCGCCGAAGATAGCGTCTACAAGGGCGTGATTTCAACCGGAGCCGGCGACGATCTTCAGCGTGCATCCGAACTCATACGCCAGATGGTGATGCGATTCGGCATGGGCGACCGCCTGGGCCATCTTACCTATGGCACTTCGCACGATTCTCAGTTCCTGCGATTTCCTTTCGGTTCGGAGGAACGCAATTACAGTGAAAAAACTTCCGAAGCCATTGATGACGAGGTCCGCCGTATTTCGGACCGGCTTTACCTGCGGGCAAAAACCATTCTGACGAGCCGTCGAATTGAGCTGGAGCAAATCGCGCGTGAGCTGATCCAGAAGGAAACCCTCGATCGGGCTCAGATCGAGCTGATGCTCCTCCCCGAGCTCAAGCAGAAACCGGCGTAACTCAACGGATTGGGCGGGGGAAAGGGAAATAACCACAAAGACACAAAGACACAAAGGCACAAAGAAACACCAAGAAGGCCGCAATCAAGGATTTTTGATTGCGGCCTTCTTGGTGTTTCTTTGTGCCTTTGTGTCTTTGTGGTTATTTCCCTTTCCCCCGCCCATCCGAAATGGCTTTCGGCTGTGCAATTGTGAACAGCCCTTTTCCTTATGAGGCGGCACAATAGCATTTCGGAGGCATTATCCAACAAGCAACAACAACTCGAGTAGGCGGGCCGCCCAGGATTCGCAGAATGGCAGTGCTCGGCAACCACACGCCCCGGCAGTGTGGAATTGCCACATTCACAGCCGATCTCAGCGATGCGATCACCGGCGAGTTTCCGAACCAGGACTGCTTTGTCATGGCGATGAATGACAGTGGCCGTCAATATACGTACCCCGCAGCGGTTCGCTTTGAGATTGGAGAGGCCGACCTGCCTGCATACCGCCGCGGAGCCGATTTCCTGAACGTCAATGAAGTGGAGGTCGTCTCCCTGCAGCATGAGTACGGCATCTTTGGCGGGAAGGCGGGTAGCCATGTTCTCGCGCTGCTCCGCGAACTGCGCATGCCGATCGTCACGACGCTGCACACGATTCTAGAGACGCCCAGCCCCGCCCAAAAAGTTGTGATGGACGAACTGATGCAGCTTTCAGAGCGGGTAATCGTCATGAGCTCGCATGGAGCAGCCCTACTGAAGCGCGTGCACGGTGTGTCCGGGGACAAGATCGACCTGATACCGCATGGAATTCCGAGCTTTCCCTGTCCGATTCAGAGCAAGAGCCTACTGGACGTCGAGGGCAAAGCCGTGATTCTGACGTTCGGTTTGCTGTCTCCCGATAAAGGGATTGAGCATGTGATCGACGCGCTGCCGGACATTCTGGCGCGTCACCCGGATACGGTTTACATCGTTCTTGGCGCCACACACCCGCATGTAAAGATGAACCACGGTGAGGCCTATCGGCTCATGCTGGAGAATCGCGCGCAACGTCTCGGCGTCGGTGAGAACGTCATCTTTCACAACCGCTTTGTGAGCCAGAGCGAGCTGACTCGATTCATCTCGGCTGCCGATATTTACATTACGCCCTACTTAAAGCCGGATCAGATTACTTCGGGAACGCTGGCATACGCGGTCGGTTCCGGGAAGGCTGTGATTTCGACGCCCTACTGGTATGCAAGCGAGCTGCTTGAAGATGGCCGGGGAATTCTCGTTCCATGGCGCGATTCGGAATCGATTGCCCGCGAAGTCAATGGTTTGCTCGGCGATGAGGAGAAAAGGCGGTCGCTTGGCGCCCGCGCCGCGGATTATGGCCGCGATATGGGATGGCCCACCGTCGCGCGGCGTTATATGCAGAGCTTTGAACAGGCGCGGATCGACCACACGCAGCGCCGCCGTTCGGCGTTCGAGAGAAAGACGTTCGTCATGCGGTTTGCGGATCTTCCCGAGGTGAAACTCGACCATATGCTGGCGATGACGGACGATACCGGCATTCTGCAGCACGCGACCTTCAATGTGCCCCGCTACGCAGACGGGTATTGCCTGGACGACAATGCTCGCGCGCTCCTCGTTATGGCGCTCGTGGAAGATGCCGGAACAGAAGACCCGAAACTCGTTCGCGAGGCAACGTCCCGGTACCTCGGATTTGTCAGCCACGCGTTCAATCCGGACACGGGCCGCTTTCGGAATTTCATGTCTTACACGCGAGACTGGGTTGAAGAATGCGGCTCCGAAGATAGCCAGGGGCGTTCGCTCTGGGCGCTCGGGACTCTGGTAGGGCGATCGAGAGATCCTGGATGCAAGGGCCTCGCCAGCCAGTTGTTTCAGTCGGGGTTGCATGCGGTTTCCGGTTTTACCAGCCCGAGGGCGTGGGCATATGCGCTGCTCGGAATCGACGAATACCTGCGCGCATTTCAGGGGCACACCCACATGCAGGGCGTTCAGAAGTTGCTTTCGGAGCGGCTCCTCGACTTGTATCAGCGGACCAGCAGCCCCGGCTTCCCCTGGTTCGAGGATCGGCTCACCTATTGCAACGCGCGGCTCCCGCAAGCGCTTCTTGTGTCCGGGGCCTGGATGGAGCACGACGAAATGATCGCTACAGGCCTTCGCTCGCTGGCGTTTCTCGTTTCCGAGCAGCGTTCGCCCGAAGGATATTTTGCGCCGATCGGATCCAATGGATTTTACGTCCGAGGCGGAACCAGGGCCGAGTTCGATCAACAACCCGTCGAGGCTTGCGCGACGATTGCGGCTTGCCTCGAAGCGCAACGCATCACCGGAGACGCGAAATGGACCGAGTCTGCGCGAAGCGCTTTTCGCTGGTTCTTCGGCGAGAATCAACTGGAACAGCCGCTCTATGATTCCGAAACTGGCGGTTGCCGCGACGGCCTGCATGCGGATCGCGTGAACGAGAATCAAGGCGCGGAATCCAGCCTGGGTTTCCTGCTCTCGCTTCTCGATATGCGCGCGGCGCACCGTGTCGCTGACGTGAGCCTTCGCGACACGTCTTTTGTGGCGCAGCCATCAAAAGCGATGGCCGCCAGTAAAACAGCATGATGAGCGTGATAGCAGAACATTACGAGACTCTCTTCCACCGCCATCACAAGAACCCGATATTGACCGCCGCCGACTGGCCCTATCCCGCGCACAGCGTGTTTAATCCCGGCGCCACGCTGCTGCAGGACGGGACCACGTTGCTGCTCTGCCGAGTCGAAGACCGGCGCGGCCATTCGCACTTCTGTGCAGCCCGTTCAAAGAACGGCATGGATGGATGGGTGATCGATCCAAAGCCGACGATGCTTCCCAATCCGGAACAGTATCCGGAGGAATTGTGGGGAATCGAAGACCCTCGCATTACCTATGTGGCGGAGCTTCAGAAGTACGTGATTGCGTACACTGCATTCGGCAAGAGCGGTCCCAGCGTCGTCCTGAGCATGACCGAAGACTTTCACTCGTTTGAACGCTACGGCGTTGTCATGCAGCCGGACGATAAAGATGCGGCGCTCCTGCCTCGCCGCGTGAACGGCAACTTTGCATTGATCCACCGGCCGATGTATGAGACCGGATCGCACATCTGGATCTCGTTCTCTCCCGATATTCGGAATTGGGGCAACCACAAGCTCATGCTGGCGGCCCGCCGCGGCGCCTGGTGGGATGCAAACAAGATCGGCCTGTCTCCGCCGCTGATCGAAACGCCCAAGGGATGGCTCATGATCTATCACGGCGTTCGTAACACCGCAGGCGGCTGTCTCTACCGGCTGGGACTCGCGCTCTTCGAATTGGAGCAGCCGGACGTTTGTATTTCGCGCGGGGATTCCTGGATCTTTGGTCCGGAGGCGGAGTACGAGCGCATCGGGGACGTGGGAAATGTTGCATTTCCCTGCGGTCTCACTATCGGCCCGGACCGCGACACCATTTCGATGTATTACGGCGCCGCCGATTCGAGCATCGGCCTTGTAACCGGAAGCATTAGCGCCCTGCTACGCTGGCTGGACGCGAATGGCCGCCAGTGTTCCGCTGCCCTCGATCAAAATCCGGATTCGAAAAAATCAACACTCAGCTATTAACCACAGAGACACAAAGACACAGAGAAGGCCGCACTAACAGTCCTTAATGCGGCCTTCTCTGTGTCTTTGTGTCTCTGTGGTAATGGCTGAGTGCTGATTTTTTCGAACCCCCCGTACTTAGGCCGCGGCGGCCATCGCCGTGACGTGCTCAAGCGCGGCCACCAAAAGATCGACCTGTGTGGAGTCGAAGAGTCCATCGGGACCTTGTGGCGTGAGATCGGTAAAAGGCGATTCGTAAAGCAGGGCAGGATCCATCACACCGTGTTCGGTGAGATGGTTAACGATAAGATTCAAGAACTCGATTTGATTGGCAGTCGCAGCCTTACCCGCCAGGAAACCAGCCAGAGCATTTTTCGCCGCTTCTCGATCCAACCCCACCAGCGAACGCACGAATAAACCAAGACCTTTCGAGGCGGCTTTGGCTCGTGTGATTTCTGCGGCGCCGCCCGCGCCGCTCTGGGCCAGCATCCGTTCCAGCTCATCAAGGTCGGCTGCCGTCAGCGGCACGTTCATTCGCAACTTCCGAATCGCAGCATGATCGAGATGCGCGCGTAGAAAGGCCTGAGCTTTCAGGCGGAATTTCTCGAAGTCGCGCTCCGCGGCGAATTCCGGCAAATGCACGCGCGACTCGATCCCCATTTCATCTTCGAAGTCCGTATAGTATAGATCGGCTTACGCTTCTGCTTTTCGATGAGCTTTACCAGATCGCAGTAATGACGCGGGCTTTGTTGAAGACCGCTTCGCCGGCCACCGCTTTGAATGTCGGCTCGTGGATGAGGGCGCTGAGGTTGTCCTGATAGGGAAGTTGAAGGGACCCATCGTGTTTGTAAGTCCACGACACCGCCAACCCGAGTGCCCGCCGCGCGTAGAAACATCCGTCCGAGGATCCGCATGTACTGCGGCCCCGGCCTTGTCGGCCGCCTCATATGCATCCGGCCACTCGCGCTGAAGGAATGTGAACGGGTTCGTCACAGATAAGCCATTGATTTAAAATGCATTACCTGCAACTTGCGCCACTTTTGCCGAATTGTTGCGCAAGTTTTGGCGCAAGTTTGGCGCAAGTTGGTGTTAAGGCCTGTCCTGACTGTGAGATACGGTCGGAACAGAATGTTCTTCGTGCCTAAGAATTCAGTTAACTCCGCAGTCGCGAAACTCCGGTCCGCTTCCGGCCTGAAAGCGCCATAAAAAATTGATTCGATGTGACTTGTTGTAACTTGCGACACTTTTTGGCGAATTGTGTCGCAAGTTATGTCGCAAGTTTGTCGCAAGTTGGTATTAAGTCCTTTTGAAACTGCGCTATGCAAGCTTCGTCAATTTATAAATCAACTTGTTCGTTTCACCCGCCTGGCGAATTATGCCCTTCGCCTCCATGGCCTTGAGGTCACGCTGAGGAGTACGCCGAACGATGCCGGGACAAAGGCTCTCGAAAATCCGGATGTCGATATTGGAGGCCAACAAGAGATACTCGATTGCTTCCGCCTGCCTGTCATTCAGTCGATGCTTCTTAATCAAAACGTCTTTCCGGATAGCGATCTGTCCCCGCGCTTTCACCTCGGCAAATTGCGTCGCGAGTCCCTCGACGAAGAACTCCAGCCATCCGGTCAGGTCCATATCCTTTTCACGCACGCCTTGCAACGCTCGATAGAACGCGCTCCGATCGCGGTCGTAGTACTCGCTGAGCGTGAACAATCGTTTGATGTCGTCGCCGGATCGATACAGGCAAAGCGTCGACAACAGCCGCGACGTCCGCCCGTTGCCATCGAGAAATGGATGGATATGCACCAACTGGAACTGCGCGATGCCCGCCACCAGCACCGGATGAATCTCCGTCTCCCCGCGAATCCAGCTCACAAGCTCCTGCATCAGCGGCGGCACATCCTGCGGCGGAGGCGGTTTGTAGATGATCTCCCGCGTCAGGCTGTTGGTCACGAAGTTTTGAATCGTGCGATAGACGCCCGGTCCGCCCTCGCCGCCGCGCACTCCGTCCACCAGCATGCTTGATATCAGTTAGATCAAGCTTGCCGTCATATCTGATGTTATTCATTCTTAGAACCGGAACACCGGCGCCCCAATCATTCGCCTTCACTGACGTGCCATACTGGGTTTCTTCCACTAGATCGGCCAAGGGCACTCGTGGGAAGGGTTGAACCGCCTTCATTTCAGCATGCCTTCCAACTCCTTCATTCCTTTCTGGATATCCACTTCCAGTTTCGCGAGTTCAGTCAGGATTTCGCTTGGTGGGCGATGATCCGTTAGTTCGTGTACGACTTCCTTATGGCGGTTAATGCTGAGGTCATAATCCTGTGCGGCGATGTCGGCCTTGCTTATGCAAAAACTCTGCGCCGTGCGCTGGCGTTCGCGTTCTGCCGCATCGCGTTGGTGCCACCGGGCGAGCACGTCGGGAAGATTGTTCTTTGCGTGTTCGTCAGCAATGAGTGCGGTTCGCGGTGCGGGCCCCAGTTTTTCTTCGTTCAACAACGGCGTGCGTTTGTCGTCGAGGCTCCAGCCATCGGCATCGACATCGTAGAACCAGACGTGGTCGGTGCCGCCGCTGTTGGTTTTGGTGAAGAGAAGAATGGCGGTAGAGACGCCGGCGTAAGGTTTGAAGACGCCGCCTGGGAGCGAGATCACGGCGTCTAGCTTCTGCTCTTCCACCAACATTCTGCGCAATTCCTTGTGCGCATTGCTGGAACCGAACAGCACGCCGTCGGGGACGATCACGGCGGCGCGGCCGCCAGGTTTCAATAGACGCAGAAACAGCGCGAGGAAGAGCAGTTCGGTTTCTTCGTCTTGACGATCTGCAACAGATCCTTCGCCGTGTTCTCGTAATCCAAGCTGCCGGCAAAAGGCGGATTGGCGAGCACCAGCGTGTACGACTCGGCGTCGGCGGCATGATCTTGCGCGAGCGAATCGCGATACCGGATGTCCGGATTCTCGACGCCGTGGAGCAACATGTTCATGCTGCCGATGCGGAGCATGGTGTTGTCGAAGTCGAAGCCGTGGAACATGCGGTGATGGAAGTGTTCCTTCAGCTTTGCGTTGTGCAGGATGTTGGGATGATGTTCGCGCAGATATTCGCCGGCCGCGACCAGAAAGCCGGCGGTGCCGCAGGCCGGATCGCAGATCGTGTCGGTGGCTTGCGGCGCCGTCATCTCGACCATCAATCGGATGATGTGGCGCGGCGTGCGGAACTGTCCGTTCTGGCCGGCGCTAGCGATCTTGCCGAGCATGTATTCATAGAGGTCGCCCTTGGTGTCGCGGTCTTCCATCGGGATGTCGCCGATCAGGTCCACGACCTTCGCGAGCAGCGCCGGCGTCACGATGGTGAAGCGCGCGTCCTTCATATGATGGGCATAGGTGGACCCGTCGCCGCCGAGCGTGCGCAGGAACGGGAAGACCTGCTCGCTGACGACGGCATACATCTCAGCCGGAGCCAGGTTCTTGAAACGAGACCAGCGCAGCGCGTCCTTGCCTTTGGGGAAGATGCGGCGCTCCATCGGCTTCTTCAGCCGGTTGGATTTGTTTTCCTCGAGCGTGTGGAGGTCGTCGAGACGCCGCAGGAAAAGCAGATACGTAATCTGCTCAATGACTTCGAGAGGGTTGGAAATGCCTCCCGACCAGAAGGCGTCCCAAATGCGATCGACTTGATTCTTAATGTCGCCGGTGATCATGGCTCTCCTGTGGTTGAGTCGCGAATGTAAGAGTTTTGTCCGGCGAAATCAAACGGAATCCTAGGTCAAGCTTCGGAACCTCCGAGCTTGAGGCGTATGGCTGGAAACGACGATCGTTAGTTGGAAGTCTAAGCGCTCGGCGTCGGTTTCCAGGATTTGGGCTCAGTCTTGCTTTTGACAACGTAAAACGAGGCCGCTCCGATCGAGCAAAAGGGACCCGCCCTTTTGTTAATGTGTTAAATGAATGCCGGGCCGAATTCCGGGTGCGTTCCTAGAACTCAGGCGTTGTTCCGGCGGGACAAGACGTTTTCCTGGAAAATAAGGCGTTGTTCCGGCGGGACAAGACGTTGTTTCCGCGGGGTTCAGGATTGTGCGTTTGATTTCAAGATCAGGCGAATCTTTCCAAGATCGCGCAGACTTTTCAAGATCCAGCGGATCAGTAATACTATTGTTATTGTCTAAGGAAACAAGTTCTGACAAAACGTACAATTTGCGCATCCGGTTCAAGCATTGGGCAGCGTTCATGGTTCTCGTTGTTGTTTTTTATCCCGGAATCGGTGCGGCAGCCGATGATCCGGAGAAGGCTGCCCCTCCACCGCTGAACAAGTTGACCTTCTCCTACTACAATTTTTCCTCCGGGAAAGATGGCGTCGATCTCAACCTGCGGCACACCTTCAAGTCAAGTACTGCGTGGGTCGGCGGCTATCGTGAGAGCAGCGGGTTCGATCAGGCCCGCATCGGTTACCAGTACAACTACCAGCACGACTGGCTGACGTTGGTGCCCTCGGCACAGGCGGCCTCCCGGGGATTCCTTGGCGTTTCGCTTTATAGTGAGTTGGGCCACGCGTTCTATGGCATCGCGGGAATGGGGCGCACCAACCTGCATCCTTATTGGAACCTGGGCTTCGACCCGAATGACTACATACAGTTCGGAGCGGGATATCGAGACCATGCCGGCAGCACCGTGTCGGTGTATGCCATCCGAGACAATCGCCTTGGGACCGGACAAACCAACACGCACTTCGTCGTGAGACGGTATTTGCCCCACGACTGGCGGCTTACGGCCGATGTGGTGAACGAGCACGGCAATGGAGACAACGATCTGGTGGTGAGAGCCTGGTCCGTCAGCGTAGATGCCGACTGGCGCCGCTGGTTTGTCCGCGTCGCCCGAGATCCGCACGTCAACTACACAGCTGACCGGCAGTTTCGCGTATCGGCCGGGTTGAGATTTTAGCCGCCAATTGCGCCAATTACGCTAATTAATTGGCGTAATTGGCGTAATTGGCGGCTATACTTTTTTGAATTCTTGAGGAGGAATCCAAATGCCAGCCATTGAGTTTACCCTTAATGGGAAACGACAAAGCGTCGACGTCTCGCCGCAGATGCCTCTGCTATGGGTCCTGCGCGATACCATCGGCATGACCGGCACCAAGTTCGGTTGCGGTCTGCAACTGTGCGGCGCCTGCACGGTTCACATCGACGGAGTTGCCACCCGCTCGTGCGGTGCAGCGATCTCGGCCGTGGCGGGGAAAAACGTCACGACGATCGAAGGTCTTTCTTCGGATCTGAGCCATCCCATTCAGCGCGCGTGGATTGAATCCGACGTGCCGCAGTGCGGCTACTGCCAATCGGGACAGATCATGTCGGCCTCGGCCTTGCTCGCGCGAAAGCCGAATCCGACCGATGCGGACATCGATCAGGCCATGCGCGGCAATCTCTGCCGCTGCGGAACGTATTCCGCAATCCGCGAGGCCATTCATCGGGCAGCCAAATACAGCAGCAGCTCGAAGGTCCGGACGGGAGGTGCGGAATGAGCGCCGTTCTCCAAAAACTCAATCGACGAAACTTCCTCAAGACGAGCGCTGCCGCAGCAGGCGGCTTGGTGCTCGGATTCTATTTGCCGGAGAGTAACCCACTCGAGGCGCAGGGCCCCGTTGGCAAACTGAACGCATTCGTTCAGGTTGGCTCCGACGACATGGTGACTCTGTACATCCACAAGGCGGAAATGGGGCAGGGAACCGTGACGTCCCTGTCCATGCTCCTTGCCGAAGAATTGGAATGCGACTGGAAGAAGATCAAAACAGAGTTTCCGGGCGTCGATCCCGTGGCGTTCGGCCAGATGCAAGGCGTCTTCGGAAGCATGAGCATTCGCACATCGTGGGAGCCGCTGCGCAAAGCGGGCGCCACCGCGTGCGAGATGCTCGTGCAGGCTGCAGCTCAGAAGTGGAACGTGCCGAAGTCGCAGTGCCGCGCTGAGAACAGCACGGTCGTGAATCTCAATACCAAGGAGCGCCTCACCTACGGCAGCCTTGCGGAAGCCGCATCGAAGCTGCCTGTGCCGCAACTGGGCGTTGCGTTGAAGGATCCGACGCAGTTCAAGCTGGTGGGCACATCGCAGAAGCGCATGGACACGCCGGCGAAGGTCAGTGGCAAGACGACATTCGGGATCGATGTGAAAGTTCCGGGCATGCTCTACGCGTCGCTGCAACGTTGCCCGGTATTCGGCGGGAAAGTGAAGACCTTCGAAGCTTCCAAAGCGAAGGCGGTGCCCGGCGTGAAGCAGGTCGTTCAGATTTCGAATGGAGTCGCCGTTCTTGCCGACAACACCTGGGCCGCGATGGAAGGCCGCAAGGCCCTCGTCGTGGAGTGGGACGAAGGCGCACTTAAAAACGCCACCAGCGCGACGATTCGGAAAACGTTCGCAGATCTGGCTGAAAAGCCCGGCGCTGTTGCGCGAAAAGAAGGCGATGTCGCTGCCGCTCTCTCGAGCGCTTCGCGCAAGATTGAAGCGGTGTATGAAGTGCCGTATCTTTCGCATGCTCCGATGGAGCCACTCAATGCGGTCGCGCACGTTCGCGCCGATGGCGCCGATGTCTGGAGCGGTATGCAGATCCAGAGCGCCGCGCGCCAGACCGCGTGCGCGGCGTCGGGCCTGCCGCCGGAGAAAGTTCAAATTCACACGGTTTATCTGGGTGGCGGTTTTGGACGCCGAGGCGGCGCCGATTTTGTCGGCGAGGCCGTCGAGATTTCAAAGGCAGCCGGGGTTCCGGTGAAGTTGCAGTGGACCCGCGAAGACGATCTGCAACACGATACCTATCGTCCCGCGTCGTACACGAAGTTCACGTCGGCGCTGGATGCCAATGGCGCGCCGACCGTGTGGAATGCTCGCGTGGTGTGCCCGTCATTCGCAGGTTTGCGCAATGGAGTGGATCGCACGGGCGTGGAGGGAATCGCCGAAATTCGCTACACGATTCCGAATATCCTGGTCGAATATCACCCGCCCGATGTTGGAATTCCGACGAGTTACTGGCGATCGGTGGGCTACTCGCACAATACGTTCTTTACGGAGAGTTTCCTCGACGAACTGGCTGCCGCGGCAAAGCAGGACCCTGTGGAATTCCGGCGCAAGCTGCTCGCGAAAGCGCCGCGCATGTTGGGCGTGCTCGATCTGGCGGCGGAGAAAGCCGGCTGGGGCAAGCCGCTTCCGGCGGGCCGGCATCGCGGAGTTGCGGTCGTGGACAACCTCGGCAGCTTCAACGCTCAGGTTGCGGAGATTTCCATCGATAAGGGCAAGCTTCGAGTGCATCGCGTCGTTTGCGCGGTCGATTGCGGGCACGTGGTGAATCCCGCAATTGTCGTGCAGCAGATCGAAAGCGGAATCGTCTATGGGTTGAGCGCTGCGCTGCGGGGCGAAATCACGATCGATCGTGGCCGCGTTCAGCAGACGAACTTCAACAACTACGAACCGCTGCGCATCGATGAAATGCCCGTGATTGAAACGTTCATCGTGCCCAACACGAATCCTCCCGGCGGCATCGGTGAAGCCAG
>Ga0207099_1072_pt2 | contig 19308 bp, 17 predicted proteins | sample Alteio_BWMinHeat_85_FD_153521 | JGI IMG/M metagenome (GOLD analysis project Ga0207099, IMG submission 153521) | Enriched cells from forest soil in Barre Woods Harvard Forest LTER site, Petersham, Massachusetts, United States -... | ecosystem: Environmental > Terrestrial > Soil > Temperate forest >... | reverse complement strand
CCGGAAGTTTTCTGTTTGCTCAAGCCGCGCAGAGCGTAATGGTCAAGCAGCTATACGGAAAGATCGTGTTCCTTTCGTCAACGGCTGCCCTCGGCAACCGCGGTCAAGTCAACTATTCAGCGGCGAAGGCTGGTTTGCAAGCCATGGCGAGGACTCTGGCGATCGAATTGGGCCAGTTCAACATTAACGTAAACGCCGTTGCTCCGGGCTTTGTGGCAACACGCATGACTCAGGCCGCAGCACAGAGGCTCGGAATCGAGTGGGAAACCTACAAGCAAAGCCGAGCTGAACAGAATGCTCTCAAGCGCATCGCTGAACCGAAGGACATCGCGAAGGTCATAGCGTTCTTCTGTTCCGATGATTCGGAGTACGTAACGGGCCAGACACTCTATGCGCGTGGAGGTCCCTAGCCACAAGACTGGCCTGACGCCCACGCTCCGCGACGGGTCGGCTGTGCAAATGTCGGGTGAGATCCCAAGATTTGTAGATCCAAGTCGGACTCTTGCTAGCCTGTGACTCGTGGATCTTCGGTTCAGTGCCAATGAAGAGTCATTTCGACACGAGATTCGCGGATGGCTGAACCGAAATCTGCCAGTCGAGTGGCGTGATGCGGGAGTCGGCGGCTATAGGGAGGCAGCCAACGAACACATTCAGCGTCAGTGGCAACGACGTTTGTATGAGGCGGGTTGGTTGAAGCTGTCGTGGCCTGCCGATGTCGGGGGTAGGGGCGCCTCTCCGACTTTTCAAGCGATTTTCCAGGAAGAGTTAACCAAAGCCAATGCTCCGAACATTTTGGGCCGCCTTGGTGTCACCCTGCTCGCGCCGACTCTCCGCGCCCTCGGTTCGACTTGGCAAAAGGAAAACTACCTTGAGAATATCCTCCGTGGAGACGTTCTCTTCTGTCAGGGATTCAGCGAACCAGACGCAGGCAGCGACCTCGCCAATCTTCGAACCCGCGCCGAATTGCGCGGGGACCAGTGGCTGCTGAATGGCCAGAAGACCTGGTCGAGCGGAGCGCACTATGCCGATCGCAGTTTCCTCCTGGCTCGCACAGACCCTCATGCCGAGGCGCATCGGGGGATTTCAATGTTCCTTGTCGACATGCGCCAACCCGGGATTGAGGTACGTCCTATTCGCCAAATGACAGGGGGCGGCGAGTTCAGCGAGATCTTCCTGTCCGACGTCGCTGTCGACCAGCGAGATTTAGTCGGTCAACCAGGCGATGGTTGGAAAGCTGCTATGTCAGTATTTGGGTTCGAGCGCGCCGGCTTGGCCCAGGCTGCCCGCTTTGAGCGAGCCACCCAGGAGTTGGTTCACTTGGTACAACAGTTAGGCGCCGGTGGAAGCCCGATTGTTCGTCAGAAAGTGGCCCAAGCGCACATTGAAACGCAGGTCTTCCGCCTCCTGGGTCTGCGAGATTTGACAGTTGGCATGCAAGGCAATCCGCCTGGCCCGAGCGCCAGTCTCACCAAGCTCTTTTGGAGCGAAATGGACAAGCGACTCCAAGAAATCGCGATCGAAGCGGAGGGCATGTATGGAGCTCTGGCGCCCGCTTCGCCCCACTCCCGACAGGGAGGTCGATGGCAATTAGCCTGGATGTGGGCTCAGGCTGAGACGATTTATGCAGGATCGTCCGAGATCCAGCGGAACATCATTGCGGAACGGGTGCTCGGTCTTCCGCGCAGCCGGTGAGGAGCCAGGAAACAGCATTAGGTCGAAGAGTGGCTGCCGTTAACGGCTAGCGGCCGTACAACTAACGCTTAGACCCTTCGAGGTGCCTGTCTCACACCGCCGTGGTTCCGCCGGCGAAGCCTGGAATCGCTTAGAGTTGGCGGATCCCATCCGGAATCAGTCGGGTTGACATTAGTGCCCGGCGGAATAATTTCGTCAATCTTATCGAGTAGATGGTCATCCAAAGTCACCTCCCAGCCATCTACTTGAGAGATGAGGTGGTCCATTGTTCTCGGCCCGATAATGGCCGATGTCACGCCCGGATTACTTAGCACAAAACCCAATGCAAGATGAATCAAGCTGAGATCGGCGCTTGAAGCCAGATCGGCCAAAGCGATCGCAGCCTCAAGCTTGTCTTGGTTCGCTCGGATCGACAAGTCGTAGCGTAGTGGAAGCCTTTGAGAACGGCTTGATTTAGGAGACGCATTCTTCTGATAGAGGCCAGACAGCCATCCCGCTGCAAGCGGACTCCAAGTGACGACACCGAGCCCGTATTTCTGACAGGTGGGTAGTACAGCTGCCTCAATCCCACGCACCAGGAGTGAGTACGGCGGTTGCTCAGCTGCGAATCGCTCTCGGCCGCGCAACTGCGCGACCCACTGCGCCTCGACAATATCGTGCGCAGGAAAGGTACTGCTGCCGAAGTATCTGATCTTGCCACTTCTAACAAGATCAGTCAGCACCCCGAGCGTCTCGTCGATATCGACTTCTGGGTCTGGCCGGTGTATCTGGTAGAGATCTATCCAGTCGGTCTTCAACCGCTTGAGGCTTTCGTCCACTTCCTGAACGATCCATCGCCGAGAATTGCCTCGTCCGTTGGGGTGTTGCTCCATGACCCCGTGAACTTTGGTTGCCAGTATCACTCGCTTGCGGAGACTCCCTTTAAGAGCTTCTCCCACAATTTCTTCGGATTCACCCGCAGAGTAAACATCCGCTGTGTCTACGAAATTGATTCCGCTGTCCAAGGCGCGGTGAATAATTCGCGAGCACTCAGTCCGGTCAACGTTTCCCCAAGCGCCGAACATCATCGTCCCGAGACCGAGTGCGCTTACCTTGAGCCCTGTTCGCCCGAGCGTGCGATATTCCATCCGGATTGTCTCCCGAGACTAGTTCTTTCGCAGAGCGATTGTAGTTACCGCGCTAGGCAGCGCGCGGCGATGCGAACGGCGAGCGATTACTAAGGGGTCCACACCAATGAACACTGGGTCAATTACTACACGCCCCGCCAGTTGGCTGCTTGTAAGTCAGGACGAGCGATTCTCACGTGCCAGGCCGATCGGCATCAATATCATGTTTGGATGCGGCTAATCTCACGCGCAGGGGCCCATCCTTTAGCTGCCCGTGACAAACGGGCGGCTTACGTCAGCCACAAACTCATGAGGAAGTTGGCGGTCGCCAGGAAAAAGCCAACGTTGAGCTTGGAACTCGATCGCTCCTGATGGCGGTGATTACGATCTCATCAACCTTTGGCGCAGGAGGCAGCGTGGTTGCCGCCCAAGTTGGGCAGTTGCTAGGCTGGAGAGTCATCAATCGAGCAATTCCGGCCGAAGTCGCAGAGAGCCTCTCGCTGCCGCTTGAGGTCGCCGAAGCCAACGACGAACACGCCGACAGCAGGTTCTGGGGGCTTATGACCCGTTCCGCCGTGTTGCTTGCCAGTGAAGCCGGTGGGGAGCTTCCAAGGGAAGCTTTCAACGACGAAAGTGCGTACCGCACCGTAACCGAGGTCATTGTGCGGCGCATTGCCGACTCCTCGGACTCGGTCATAGTCGGACGTGCTGCGGCCGCCATCCTTCAGGGCCGCGCGGATACCTTACATGTGCGCCTAGACGGGCCGGTTCGGGCCCGGATACTGCAAGCCATGGCCGCTCTGCATCTGACGGAGAAGGACGCAGTTCGGATGCTAAAACTCACCGACGAGTCGCGAAGGCAATACGTGAAGCGGTTCTATGGTCGAGAGTGGGCGGATCAAAGCCATTACCACCTTACGGCCGACAACACGGCCCTCACCCTTGAGACCTGCACCCAATTTGGTATTGACCGCAGCTAAAGGTCGGGGTCTAGGAGGCAGTTTGCAACTGGGCTGAAATCTTCCGAGGCCACTGGCGCAACGGTCAGGAGATTACAGCTGGCCTCTGAGTATCCACCTCGCCCGCAAGACGACCGCCGCGTCGACAAACTCACCATCGGGTGCCTTGGTGGCCGCACCGCCGGATGCCTCGAAGGCCGCGAGTACCTTCTCAGCCCACACGACCTCTTCTCGCGTCCTGGAGAACACATCGTTAATGATCGGCACTTGGCGCGGATGTATTGCGGATTTTCCGAAATAGCCGAGTCGCCGGGCTGTCTGTGCCTCACGCAGAAGACCTTCGTCGTCATCAATCATCGTATGTACGCCGTCGCTGGGCGGCGGCTTTCCCGCAGCGCGTGAGACTACTACCAGCGTGGATCTGGCGAACACGGTCTCCAATTCACCCCCGTTAATTCCCAGGTCGGCATCGAGATCTACTCCGCCATAAGAAAGAGAACCGCAGGCAGTATTCGAAATGATTTCTAATGCTGCAACGATGCCCCGGGCCGATTCGATACTACAGTCGAGTCGTACATTGGGGGCCCGCTGGGCAACCCAATCGACATCGGCCGCGGATTGGACCTTAGGGATGCGAATGCCGGCCGCTCGACCGGCCAGAGCTTCCAAGTCGAGTTTGCACTCCTCCGAGTACGGCCTGTTAACGCGCACCCAGCAGGCTCGCTCAGTTGCTACTCCTGCGACGATGGAGCGCGCGCGATCCTTTAGCGTCGGTGGCACCGCGTCCTCGAGATCGAGGATGACCGCGTCAGCCCCAGCATCGAACACCTTTTCTAGGAGCTTCTCGTTGTGTCCCGGAGCGAAGAGCCAGCTACGCGGTTGGGTCACTTTGGTTTCAGGCGTGCAACCGTCGGGGCTTTGCCACGTTTGTAGACCATCACGGTCCGATTGAACGAAATGACTTCTTGGCCATCCTGGTTGAAGCCCTTGGTCTCGACGGTCACGATGCCGACGGTGTCGCGCGATTTGGATTCGCGCTTCTCCAAGACCTCGCTTTGCGAGTAGAGCGTGTCACCTTCAAACACGGGGTGTGGCAGGCGAACCTCATGCCAGCCCAAGTTGGCTACGACATTCTGGGAGACGTCTACCACGCTCTGTCCGGTGGCAATCGCAAGCGTCAAGCAGCTGTTAACGAGCGGGCGGCCGAACTCGGTTTGAGCGGCATAGTGATGGTCGAAGTGAATCGGTGCGGTATTTTGCGTGAGGAGCGTGAACCAGATGTTGTCCTCAGTTGTTATCGTCCGACCGAGCGGGTGCTCATACACGTCCCCGACCTCGAAGTCCTCAAAGAAACGTCCCCGCCAACCTTCCTTGACGGTCATGAGCTGCTCGTCCCCGCGACTTCACGAATTACTTCATCTGTGTGCTGGCCAAGCACCGGCGCTGGCAGTGGAGGCAGCCATTGGGCCGCGCTGAACCGCAGCGGTGATCCCGCCGTCGGGAATCGGCCGAGGCTAGCATGTTCCACCTCCGCCAGCACCGAGTCCGTGCCGCGAGCACGCGGATCTTCCGCCACCAGCTGTTGAAACGTCTGGTACGGACCCCACAGCACGCCGTTTCTCTGGAAGATCTCCCGCAGCTCAGAAAGCGATCGATCCGCGACCCATGGCGCCAGCAGGTCGCAGATTTCTTTGCGGCCGCGCCAGCGGTCGCCCTGCCTTCGGAAATCACACCCGAGGGCCCGCTCAAGCTCGGCAAAGCTCTCGGCTAATCCCGTCGAGTCCACAAGACTGCGCCACTGGCGCGGCGTAAGCGCCACGACCATCACATGGCGGCCATCGGCCGTAGGGAAGTCTCGGCCGAAGGTTCCGTAGATCTGGTTCCCGTACCTGCCCCGGGGAGTTGCTTCCAGCACGGCTTCGGCGATGAGCCCGAGGTGTCCTGCCACGGCTAGACCGACATCCGCCAGGCTCAGCTCGACCAGCTGCCCTTCGCCTGTCAGTCGTCGATGCCGCTCCGCTGCGAGTATTGCGGTGCAGGCGAGGAAGCCGGTCATCGTGTCCCACGCGGGCAAGACATGGTTGACTGGGCCATCGTGGCCGTCGGGCCCGGTGATCCATGGAAAGCCAACCGCCGCGTTGACGGTGTAGTCAACCGCGGGGCTACCGTCCCGACTGCCGGAAATCACGACCATGATCAGATCTGGACGCACCTTCGACAGCTGGTCGTACGAGCTCCATCCTTCTGCCGGCAGGTTTGTGAGAAGGATGCCGCCGTGCGCCTTGACGAGTTCTATCAGCTGCCGCCGGCCTTCTTCTGTGCGGTTGTCGATGGTTACCGACCTCTTTCCTTGATTGAGGCCCGCCCAGTACAGGCTGCGCTCTCCGTGCATTGGCCACCGATCGATGTCGATGCCTCCGCCCGGGGGATCTACCCGGATGACGTCGGCGCCAAGCGCCGCCAGTGTCGCGCCGGCGAGAGGCGCGGCGACAAAGGCAGAGACTTCGATAAGTTTCAAACCCCCCAGGATTGGATGGTTTTCCCGGTGCACAGCTGGCATCCCGACCTGAAACTATCACGATCCACGAATCCACATCGCCGATGTTTGCAGGGGAGAGATCCGCCGCTTTGACTAAAGTCGCGACAGTTCAACGGTCTTCACGGAGTCCGTTTGGCTTACGCGAGAATTGATTGTCATGTTCGGCCGAAACCATAGCTCTGGGCCCGGCCTACCGAGTAGTTAGGCTTCTATCAAAAACCATGAGGTGTTGAGGTGCCGGTAGTCCACGCACGTCCGCATCCGGTCAAGGTCCTAATTCCTGAGCGTCTTAGGCCGTATCTCGGGCAATTACCATCCATGGTCAACGCCGACTGGTACACCGGCGTGGACGCCTGCATTGATTCCGTTCCCGACGCCGAAGTCTTGATGGTTGACTTTGGGGTTCCCGACAAGCGGATCAGAGATCGTCGTCACGCCGGAATACAGCGTGCGCTGGAGGCGGGGACAGCGCTGAAATGGGTAGCGACTTTAGCAACTGGAGTTGAGAACTGGCCATTTGATGTACTCCGCAAGCGGCGATTGACACTGACGAACAGCGCCGGAATGAACTCAATTCCAATCTCTGAATTTGTCGTCATGGTTCTGCTCGCCGGGCTCAAGTCGCTGCCTGATCTGGTAAGGGCTCAGGACCGCGGTGAGTGGCTTGCTAAACCCCCTGCGCTCGGTGAACTCCATGGCAAACGCGCGCTCATCTACGGATATGGACGGGTCGGGCGCGAGATCGCTGCGAGACTTCGACCGTTTGGCGTCCGCGTTACGGGCGTTCGGCGTCATTCCACAAACGAGATTGGAGTGATATCAAGCACCGCTTGGGAGTCCCACCTACCGGAGACTGACGTGCTCATTCTCTCGGTTCCTTTGACGACTGCCACCAATCGCCTTGTTGGTCCGATGCAATTGTCCGCCCTGCCACAAGGCGCGTGGGTCGTCAACATCGCCCGCGGGGGATTGATTGACGAGGTCGCACTCATTGACGCTCTAAAGACGGGTCACTTGGGGGGAGCTTGCTTGGACGTAGCCGTTGAGGAGCCATTAGATTCAGCATCAGAGTTGTGGTCGCTCCGCAATGCAATTATCACGCCACATGCATCGTGGGCAAGCAGTCGGGCCCTGGAACGAGGCGCAGAGATCTTCAGTGATAATCTTCAGCGCTACTGCCTAGGCGAGGAGCTCAGTAATCGGGTGGACTTGAGGGCGAGATACTGAACCCACTCAGTAGCTTGCCGCGCCAATCGCTAGCTTCAGGCCAGCGGAGACTATCTAGTCACGGGGCGTCTCAGCATCCTTCAAAAGTTGACGCGCGATGATTGTCCGAAGAATTTCATTTGTGCCCTCACCGATTGCCATCAGCGGAGCGTCCCGGTAATATCGCTCGATCTCAAAGTCCGTTGAATAACCGTACCCGCCGTGGATTCGCATGCATTCGAGAGACGCCTTGATGCATACCTCCGAGGCAAAGAGCTTTGCCATCCCGGTCTCGAGATCGGCTCGCCGGCCAGAGTCAAGAACTGAGGAGGCCCACCAGGTCAGAAGGCGCGCTGCCTGTATCTCCGTGGCCATGTCGGCCAGTTTCAATTGAATAGCCTGGAATTCTGCAATTCGACGGCCAAAGGCCCGTCGCTCGACCGAATAGGCGATCGCCTTGTCAAGACTGGCCTGGGCAACGCCGACCGCCCGTCCGGCAATATTCACGCGGCCAAATTCCAATGCCGCCAATGCCTGCTGCAGACCGCGACCCTCAACACCGCCAAGTACATTCTCCGCTGGCACTCGACAATCATCGAGAAACACTTCGGACGTCTCCGGCCCTTTGTAGCCCAATTTGTCGAGATCCTTGCCTATTGCAAAGCCAGGTGTTCCTTGCTCGATCATCAGAATCGTCATACCCTTATGCGGCGGTTGGGCCTTCGGATCTGTCTTGACGAGCACTGGTAGGGGGTCTGCGTGGCGCGCGTTGGTGATCCACGTCTTCGCGCCATTAACCAGGTAATGGTCACCGGCCTTGCGCGCCGATGTCGTGATGCCTTGAAGGTCACTTCCAGCGGAGGGTTCAGTAAGCGCGATTCCGGATCGCCTCCTACCTGACGCCAAGTCGGGAAGCCACCGGCGCCGCTGTTCTTCGGTCCCACTCCTTGCCAGCATTAGGGTGGCCAATGAGTGCGATCCGAGAATTCCCGCAACGCCCATCCAGGCCCTGGATATTTCCTCGAAGACAATCGAATATGAGACAGCGTCGATACCAATACCACCGTACTCGGCTGGGACCAGCATTCCGAATAAGCCGATCGTCTTCATTTCGTCCACGATCTCGGTGGGATACCGGCCTGCGAGTTCCGATTCCCGCGCCACCGGACTGATACTTCGTGAGGCGAAGTCGCGCATCAGCTGACGAAACTCGACCTGCTCCTCGGACAACTCGAAATTCACAGCGGCGTACCTAGGTGCTTGGCAATGTGGGCAGCGCTCTCACCAGCCTGGAGCTGCTCAAAACTCCGTCCAATTAGCCAATGCACGGCACGAGCATCTTAACGCTCGCGGTTCGACTCGACGAAATTTGGTGGACTTCTAGAATCAACCTGGATCGGCTCGGGCAGGCCGATCTTCGACCCAATCTATGGCGACTGCGCGCCGCTTGAAGTACCAGCGGTTCTCGCTTCGTGAATACACGTCGAGGTAGCGAATTGACATGACACGGATGTACTGTTCCCCATTGTTCGTATACAGATGATGGGCGAGGCAGTATGTCTCACCGGTGGCAATATCCCCGTCGACGACTGCTGAGTGTTGTCCAATGAAATGAGTTGTTGTGCCGTAGCGCGCCAGTCGAGAAATGATGGTCGCGATCTCAGATCTGCCGCGGCGAGTGATGGTGGGCTCCCGCCCCTCCGGATCGCCGTCATATAAGGAGTGAACGGCATCTACCGCAAACAGATCGGCGAAGGTCTGCTCATCGCGACGGTCGGCAGCCCGCGCATAGTCCACGACCAGCGTGCGAATTGCCCTTTCGTCGCCAAGTTCGGCTGAAGTTACTGTCACCCAGCTCCTGCGCCTCTTTGGGCCTCAAAACATCTAGTCAATCGATTGAACCATTTGCCGGCTTCATCTGGATCACTCACGAAATCGGCAATGCGCACCAAGACCTCGCTAACACCGCGTGCCACCCATTGTGCGGTCAGGTCAATCGTGGCGTCGAGATCCGGCTTGTCGTGGAAAACGACAACTGGCAAGGGTGCACGTACCTTTAGACGAGCTGGGTCGCGGCCGGCCGCAAGCCAATGATCTCGAATCGTCTGAACACCATGGCCGATGTCCTCTTGAGTTGCTCCCATGATTGGGATCCAGCCATCTCCCAGGTTTGTGATTCGATCGATGTTTCGTTTGGTCAAGGTGCCCGAAAAGAGTATCGGCGGACCCCCGATCTGCACGGGCTTTGGCTCGCACCAGACGTCGACGAATGACACGGTCTCCGAGGAAAAGGTGGCTGGGCTTTTGGTCCATAAAGCACGACACGCAGCGATCGTGTCAGTAAGTGCTCGGCCGCGCCTCGCGAACTTCAGACCTTCGGCCTCGAACTCGATAGATTGCCAACCAGTGCCCACCCCAAGTTCAAGTCGTCCTTGCGACAGGATATCTAGCGTCGTGGCGATCTTGGCTAGTAATGCTGCGGGGCGCAGCGGTGCTATGAGAATGGACGTGGCGAGGCGCACGCTTCGCGTTACCGATGCGATTGACGCCAAGAGGGTTAGTGGCTCCAGCCACGGCGTCTCTGGCGTGTGCTGATATCGACCCCATTCGTACTCATCGACACTGCTGCCCATGACAACGTGATCTGGAAATGCGACCGTATGCACGCCAGCCTCATCAGCAATTCTCGCGAGTTCAACCATTCGGTGTAACTCATGCGTCTTATATAGCTTGTTGCCGACTGGAAGGCCCACCGCCAAAGTTGGTTCGATTACCGGTCTCATCTGGGGTCCATCTCCGCTGCCTGCCGCGAACGTATCACAGGCAGAACAGAAAATCTCGAGATCCGAGCATCACATGGAGGTGTCCTCGGATTGTTGTTCGGACGCGCATAGGTCTGGTATCACGACCAACCGCATCCAACCTGAGCATCTCTCTTGAGAGCCCGCGTCGGTACGGCGACATCGACGGCGCAGCCGTTAGTATTTCTCTCCGATTGACATTGCCGGATTGCCGACGAGTCAGCACGCTGCGCGAGCATAGAGCCCGACTTGGACTCCGCGACCTGGCGTCGGTCACGGGCCAGCACGCAACATTCCGATCGGTGCTCCCGTACTGGCCAGTTCTGCAACTTCGTTGCTTCGATGGCTGACATCGTGCCGTCTGGCGCAAAGGGGATCCTCGACGGCATCACCGTGGTGGACTTCACTCGCGTTGTGGCCGGTCCCTACTGCACGATGCTTCTCGGCGACCTTGGTGCTGAAGTGCTCAAGATCGAGAGCCCGGGCGGTGGCGACGAGGCGCGCTCTTACGGCCCCCCCTTCGTTGGAGATCAAAGCGCGTACTTCTTGGCAGTTAATCGCAATAAGAAGAGCGTCGTACTCGACTTGGGCACCCATTCCGGAGTCAGGAATGCGCAACGCTTGATCGAGGGCGCCGACATTGTTGTTGAAAACTTCAAGCCCGGGTACATGGATCAATTCGGCATCGGATATGAGCAGCTGTCGACCGGGCGCGAAGATCTGATCTACTGTGCAATTACTGCTTTTGGTCAAGAGGGTCCGTATAGCGAGGTACCCGGATACGACCTGCTAGTCGCCTCAATTGGTGGCTTGATTGGCATCACCGGCGAGCCAACAGGACCGCCGATCAAGCCAGGGCTACCGCTCGTTGACCTTATGTCAGGGATGTACGCATACGGGTCAATCCTCGCCGCACTCTTCCATCGCCAGAAGACCGGTGAAGGCCAGAGAATCGACGTACCGCTGATCGGAGTGCAGCTCGCATCGCTTATGTTCACTGCGACGGCTTTCTTGAACGCCGGTTGGATCATGAAACCCGCCGGCACTGGTCATCCTGCGCTGGTTCCGTACCAGGTTTTCCAGGCCACTGATGGATATCTGGCGTTGGCAGCGGGCAACGACGGCCTGTTTAATCGATTGGCGGATTGTGTCGGTAGGCCTGAATGGAAGACCGATCCTCGCTGGAAGACTAATCCGGACCGTGTAAGGAACCGCGACGCTCTCCTGCCGCTAGTAGAGGCGGCAATCGGCCTCCGGACTGTTTCTGAGTGGCTTCAAATAATGCGCGAAGGAGGTGTGCCTGCTGCCCCGGTCAATTCGATCGACGCTGTATTCGACGATCCCCAGGTGCAGTTCATGAATCAGATTGTTGACGTCCCACACGTGAGTCTCGGCGTGGTCAGGACCATAGGACACGCAGTCAAGTTCTCGCGGAGTCCCGCCAGTGTTCGTTCAGCTCCGCCCATACTTGGGCAAGACACTGACGCCACCCTAGGCTGATATCAATGATCGACATTAATGCGTCGAATCGTCGCCTCCCGATTAAAGCTCGCGGTCGGAAAGCTAAGATCACGCGCCGTAGGCACCAATAACAGCGACACTGCTGACATTGGCGCTTGGAAAGCCTCCTAGGTTATGCGTCAGACCAAGCACCGGCGGCTTCCGCAACTGGCGTTCGCCGGCCCTGCCAGTCATCTGCAGATAGATCTCGTAGATCATGCGTAAGCCCGACGCGCCGATCGGGTGCCCAAAGCATTTCAGACCGCCATCGATCTGACAAGGCATCGTCCCATCGGCATCGTAGAACCCCTCCAAGATATCCGACACAGCTCCAGCCTCTGCAGAGATGAAAAGGTCCTCGACGGTGACGAGCTCCGTGATTGAAAAGCAATCGTGAACTTCTATTAGGCTAAGTTGGGCACGAGGATTGGTGATACTGGCTTCGGCATAGGCTCTCCTCGCGGCGTTGCGAGTGGTTGGAAAGTAAGCCCCATCCCACGACTGATGCGCCGATTCAACCCCACTCGATACCGCAATTTGGATCGCCTTAACGCTTACAAGCTCTCTCTTGCCTAGGCTGCGAGCGATCGCCGGAGTGGTAACGATTGCGGCCGCCGCTCCGTCACTGACTCCACAGCAATCGTACAAACCGAGTGGATCTGCAACCATCGGCGCCCTCAGTACGGTTTCGATATCAATTTGATTTCGGAGGTGTGCTTTCGGGTTCAAGGCTGCGTTGGCGTGGCTCTTCACCGACACATGAGCCATTGCCCGCTTGAGATCGGCGGCATCAATGCCGTGCTTAGCTCTGTAGGCGGACGCCAACTGAGCAAAGGATCCCGGAGCAGAGACATTCGCCCAGTACATATCGTTGACACGGCCGCGGGTGCGCTGTGGCAACCCGCCGTACCCAGTGTCCTTTAACTTCTCGCTCCCGAGCGCCAAAGCCACATCGCATGCGCCAGCCGCCACGGCGTAAACCGCGCCCCTAAATGCCTCAGTCCCGGAGGCACACAGGTTCTCAACCCGAGTCACTGGGATATAAGGCAACCGAATGGCTTGCGCCATCGGGATGGCCGATTTGCCAACGCTCTGCTCCTCCAAGCATGTCGCAAACCACGCTGCCGTGATGTCCTTGGACTCGATGCCCGCGTCCGCGAGGGCTTCTTCGTAAGCTTCGACCATAAGGTCCTCTGCGTCGCAATCCCAACGCTCACCGAACCGCGAACAACCCATTCCCAAAATGGCGACACGATCGCGAATTCCACTAGCCAACCGAAGATTCCTCCGTCTGAACTGGGGTTGCCTTCCAGAAATAGCGCGCGTATGAGCGGATTGCGTCACGGTCCTTGACTCGGAATACCATTCGCATTTGCCTACCGACCACCAGGTCTTCCTTACTAACGTTCGTGAAATCCATCATTAGCCGACCGCCCGCTGTGAAATCGATCATTCCGTAATACGCAGGTGGGTCGGGAGTGTAAGTGAGGTTGTCGGTAGTGAAGCTGACCACCCGCCCAGTTGATTCCGCGAACTGATAAGGCTCCTGAGTGTCGATGGAGCAACAGTCAGGATTCGCACAAACTCGAGACCTGGGTATCTGGTGGGTATCGCACAGCTTGCATCGGCCTCCCACTAGACCGGTCAGCAGGTCGCGGTGGCGATATGCCGCGGTAAGTGCGGTCCCCTTATCCGCTTCGGCCCTGAGCCCCCGGCCAATCTTGATCATGTCATTTATCGCCAAATACCTCGGGTACGAGCATTGACTGCGCCGGGCCAACCACTTGGTAGGCCCAGGGCGCCGTTCACGATACGACCCAATCGCGTCAGTTGCCTCGAACAGGAGCGCGTCGCCGCCCTGCCCAAACCCAACAACCACAATCTTCTCGCCGGGTTTGGCAACCTCGAGTGCGGTCGTCAGAATGAGGAGCGGGTGAGCTGCTCCAGTATCCCCGCACCCTGCCGACAAATTGTCGCGAACACTCGAGTCAGGTAGCCCCGACCGTTGAGCAACCATCGCAGCGACGCCCGGGAACACACATGGCATGCAGAAGTGCGCAATTTCTGCGGGCGCCACGCCCGCCTTAACCAGGAGGGTCCTGACGAGGCGCGGCACCAATTTCAAGTAACCCTCATCGCGAAACCATCGCTCCTCCCATTGGTAGTCGAATTCCTGACCTGCAGATCTGAAATGACCAACGAGGTCAACGGTGTAGGAGACATGCCCTAGCAGGCGGGCAACACCCGCCTGTGCTGCGATCAGAACAGCCGCCCCACCGTGGCCTGTGACCATCTCCTGGACCGTAGCTGCTGGCGCCGCTCGACGGTCGGCGGCAACGCACAACACGGTCTCTTCGCGAGCCGCAGCGCATGCGGCAACCAGGGCGGTAGTCCCTGCTCGCAGCGAGCCGGTAGTGTCCTGCGCTACGACCGCCTCGTCGAGGCCAAGGGCGCCGGCTACCAACCCCGAATTCAACCGATCTGCAAACGGCGCTGTTGTAGTGCCCAGGTACACGCCCCGGATCTCGGAACGATCCACGTTGTCCAGGCAGTCGCGCGCTGCGTCTACTGCCAGTGTGATCGCGTCTTCATCCCAATTGGCGACCGACCTTTCGGACTCAGCGTTGGACTTCAAGCCTGGGTTCAGCCATGCGTGCGTAGCTGCGACTTCGCCTCGACTCATGCGCAACGGCGGAACATAAGCGCCAAATCCTGCTATGCCTACTTCACTCATTCAAATACCTCTCATGCGCAACGGCGGAACATAAGCGCCAAATCCTGCTATGCCTACTTCACTCATTCAAATACCTCTCGGACAAGTGCTGGCACTATTCAGTGGGTACCGGTTTAGCGCTCAGGCTTCGATATCAGGGGAACTCCACTCCTCAAGCCTTCGCTTGATCGAGTTCATGAACAGGCCAGCCATGCGCCCGTCGAAGATTCGGTGATCAAATGACAGGCACATATTCATCATGTGGCGAATCGCAATACCTTCGCCGAAGACCACTGGCCGACGCACTATTAACTCAGTTGTCAGAATTGCGGCCTGCGGCTGATTGATTATTGGCTGCGACGCAATTGAGCCAGTAGCGCCGGTGTTATTGATTGTAAACGTGCCGCCCTGAACTTCCTCGGGCTTGAGCCGCTTGGTGCGGGCGCGCTCAGTCAGATCGGAAATGGTTCTCACCAGTTCGATGAATCCGAGTTGATCGGCGTCCTTGACAACAGGAACAATGAGTCCATCCGGGGGGACCGCCACGGCTAGGCCGAGGTTGATGTCCTTCTTAAGAACAATTCCATCGTCGGTCCAACTTGAATTGAGGTATGGAAACTCGCGGAGTGTCTTGCAGAGAACGCGACTGACAAAGGGCAGATATGTGAGACTGACCCCTTGTCGTGAGAGGAATACGTCCTTTGCAGCTTCACGATATCGCACGAGGCTTGTCATGTCGACTTCGACTAACAGCCAGACGTGGGGTGAAGTCTTCAAGCTTCGAACCATGTGCTCGGCGATGGCGCGTCGCACAGCCGTAATCCGGACAACTTCCTCCCGTTCGCCCGCGAGCCCCTGCCGAGCCGAAGCCGCCTCGGGCATAGGCGCGTCGGTTTCCGCAGTTGTTTCCAGCCCGGCGCTATTAGCCTCCACCGGCCGTTTTCCCGTCTCCGCAATGGCAGTCTGAATCCGGCTGACCACATCCTCTCGAGTGACGCGGCCCCCAGGCCCGGTGCCTGACAGCGAGCTGATATCCACGCCATTCTCTTCAGCCAGCCGCCGCGCGGCGGGGCTGGCCCTGACTCCGGTGCTGGCTGGCAGCTCAGCCTCTGGCGGCTTCTGGACATCCACAGCAGTCGGTCGCTCAGGTGCAGACTCAACTTGAGCGATCGTCACCGTGTCGCTACGATCGACTTCGATTTGCGCGATTTCAGAACCTACCGCAACCGTAGTGCCCTCAAGGGCGGAGATCTTCACCAGTTTGCCCTCGAACGGTGATGGAATCTCCGCGTTAACTTTGTCCGTAACGACCTCGACCAGCGGCTCGTCTCTCCTGACGAAATCGCCAGTTGCCTTGAGCCAGCGCTCTACAGTTCCTTCGGTGACCGACTCGCCGAGCTGGGGCATCTTGATCGACGACACACTCATTCCGGGACTCCCATAGCGATCGATACCTGAACCGCCATCAATATAGGCTGCATACGCGTTCACATTTGATGTCTGCATTCTGTTTTGCGATGGGTGCGTTTCCGGCGACTCGCAAGGCACACTGAGCCGCTGGTCACTGCCCGCGCGACCGCGGCCGACGCTCGATAATGTCCTTCTCCAAAACCCATGAAAGACGGCATCCACCAAATCCTCGACTCCGATGGGCACTTACGACCAGGTACGATCCCGTCACTCGACGAGGAGTTCGTGCTCGAGGCTCTTCGGCGAATGATGATTAGTCGCGAGTGTGACGCGAAATTCACCGCTCTCAACCGGCAGGGACGGCTAGGGGTGGTATCGCCGGTCGAGGGCCAAGAAGCCAGCGTGATAGGTTCCGCAATGGCTTTCGAGCCGCAAACAGACTGGTTGATTCCCCAATATCGCGAACTCCCCGCATATTTGATTTGGGGCTTTCCTCTGGCAAAGCACATCCTCAACCTTATGGGCAACCCCATACCCGGCAGAATCCCACACGACGTGAAGATGCTTCCAACTCAGATTGCGATCGGGGCCCAACTACCACACGCAGTTGGGCTTGCTTGGGGCCTTCAAATTCAGGGCATTTCAGGAATCGTTTTAGCTTACTGCGGCGATGGCGCGACTTCTGAGGGAGATTTCCACGAAGCGTGCAATCTCGCCGGAGTTCTCAAGGCGCCCATCGTATTTTTTGTGCAGAACAATCAATGGGCAATTTCGACTCCGAGATCGTATCAATCAGCCGCTCGATACCTCTCCGATCGAGCCCCTGGTTACGGGATAGCGGGTGAAGTAGTAGATGGCAACGACCTTCTCGCCGTCTACGACGTAACCCGAGATGCCGTTAAACGTGCGCGCGCTGGCGACGGCCCCACGTTGATCGAAGCGCTTACCTATCGCATGTCGTTCCACAACACAAGCGACCAACCCAGCCGATATCGGGATGCGGCTGAGGTTAATGAGCAACGTCGGCTCGATCCCCTAAGGCGAGTCCAAGCCTATCTTGCCAGTCGTGGAATGTGGAGTGACGAGCGCGAGCGACTCTTTAGAGAAGAGGCGGTGCAATACGTAGAAGCGGCTGTAAACGAGGCGCTCCAGGCGCAACCACCCGAGCCCTCGCAAATCTTTGATCATGTTTTCGCCGAGCTCACGCCAAGGCAGAGGGCCCAGCGGCGCGGTCTACTCGCCGCGGAGTGAATCTCTAGGTGGCTAACCTCACGATCGTCGAGGCCATTCGTGCCGCGATTGTGTCCGAGATGGAACGAGATGAGCACGTGATGCTCGTTGGGCTTGATATTGGAAGGCTAGGTGGCGTCTTTCGCACGACTGACGGACTCATTGAGAAGTTCGGCCGGCAGCGCGTTTTCGACGCGCCTCTGGCTGAGGCATCTATTGTTGGATCGGCAATTGGCCTAGCTATCTCAGGGATGGTGCCTGTTGTCGAAATGCAGTTCCTCGGGTTCACGCATCAAGCATTTCACCAGATGGGGGCGCAACTAGGTCGCTTTCGCTATCGCTCGCGAGGCCGCTACCCCCTCCAAGTGACGGTTAGGGCCCCTATGGGCGGTGGCACAAGGACGCCCGAATTCCATCCAGATGCACTTGAAGCGCAGTTCGTTCAATCACCGGCAATCAAAATCGTCATGCCAAGTAATCCGTATGACGCCAAAGGTTTGCTCATTGAGGCGATCCGAGATCCCGACCCCGTCCTCTTCATCGAGCCGGAACGGTTGTACCGAAAGGGGCGTAGTGAAGTACCCGACGATGCCTACACGGTGAGCTTTGGAAAAGTACGCGTGGTTCGGCCCGGTCAGGACGTGACATTGATTGCATGGAGTGCTGCGGTAGAACTGTGTGAGGAAGCGGCCACTCAACTAGCAGAGGAGGGCATCTCGGCTGAGGTAATCGATCTTCGCTCACTTGTGCCGCTCGACATCGAGGGCATGGTCGCGTCGGTCGTGAAGACACAGCGGTGCGTTGTTGTACAGGAAGCGCCGCTGTCAGCTGGATTCGGTGCTGAGGTGATTGCGACCCTTCAGGAAGAGGCGTTCTATTCCCTTGAAGCCCCGATCGGCAGGGTTACCGGCTATGACACTCCTTATCCTCCTGGGACGATGGAAGCATGGTGGCTGCCTTCGGTGGGCCGAATAGTGACAGCTGTTAAGCACGTGTTGGATGGATAGTCCCAACCCTGAGACGATGAATCGATCAGCCATGTTCTCCAGTAGACGCAACTGTCGATTCACACTCACATAGAGTAGGGAGAAGTGGAACTCGGTCTCGCTGGTCGTTCCGTTCTCGTTACAGGAGGTAGCCGCGGCTTGGGCCGAGCAATCGCCATGGAGTTCGCGGCAGAAGGAGCCTCCGTTTCAATTTGTGCACGGACGCGAAACCAACTCGATACTGCACTTGAGGACCTTCAAGTGCATACGAAACGCGCAATGGCTATTCAGGTAGACCTCTTCGAACCTGAGGGTTGTGTTGAGGCGGTCGAACGAACCGTAGGCATGTTTGGGCGCCTCGACGTCCTTATCAACAACGCATCGACGAGCATTGCCTACCCCGGCCACCTTGAGGACGCGTCCGATGATCTGTTGCTTGAACGTGTACGCGGTAAGGCACTCGCCGCCATTCGCTGCTCTCGCGCGGCGCTGCCGCACTTTCGGCGAGTCAAAGGCGGCAGGATCATCTGTATTGGGGGCACCGCGGCACGGTCCATCTCGATCGACCCGACCTTGGGATCGTCGGTGGCGTCGGGCCTAGGAAATGCTCTGCTTGTGAACTTCGCCAAACACCTCAGCAGAGAAGTCGCCGGCGACGGCATTCTGGTCAACGTAGTCCATCCGGACGCCATGCGTACCGATCGCTACGCGTCGCGAGTTGCGGCAGTTGCGAGCGAAATGGGCACGACTCTGGACAAGGCTGCGGAGATACTCGCCACACGAATCCCAATTGGGCGGTCAATTGATCCCGGTGACGTCGCCCCGTTAGTTGTTTTTCTGGCGTCCTCGAAGGCCAACGCCATAACGGGACAGTCAATTGGGGTTGACGGCGGCGCACTTGCCCAGGTCATCTATTAGCCGCTACCGTCTCTCGCGTCACCGGTGTCAGACGAGACGCCTCCTCCTGTGGTCGAACCGAAACCCCTCCCCACGTGATGCCGCTCGCCATCGCAAAATCAAAGCGAGGGGCCGAGGGCCCCTCGCCAGAGTCGTATTGCACTTACGGCGTTTCTAGTTACTGTCTCCGCTAGGGCTCATTTCCTTGCAGTCCGGGGTTGGCGGCCTGAACCTCCTGGGCAGTCATGTTTCCGTTTGGCACGATCTGC
>Ga0207099_1084_pt1 | contig 19531 bp, 19 predicted proteins | sample Alteio_BWMinHeat_85_FD_153521 | JGI IMG/M metagenome (GOLD analysis project Ga0207099, IMG submission 153521) | Enriched cells from forest soil in Barre Woods Harvard Forest LTER site, Petersham, Massachusetts, United States -... | ecosystem: Environmental > Terrestrial > Soil > Temperate forest >... | reverse complement strand
TCTTGGGGGCGGCCTGGCCGTCGCTCATGGCGATCTCCTTGGGGTTTGGCCCCAAGGATGGCAGGGCGCTAGCTCCGGTGCCAGACCGTCGTACCGTCCTTGCGGTCTTCCAGCACGATGCCCATGGCCTTGATCTGGTCCCGGAGACGGTCGGCCTCGGTCCATTGTTTGGCTGCCTTGGCTGAGCGGCGCGCCTCGATGAGCGCGTCCACTTCGGCGTCCGCCGTGTCCGCCTCGTGGGGCCAAGCGGCGAAGATCGTGTCGGCCTCATCCAGGAAGGCCAGGGTCGTGTCCCGCTCCTCGCGGGTGAGGGCGATGCGGTCGTCCTGAGCGTTGAGGTCACTGATGAGGGTGAAGATGGCGGCGAGCGCCTCCGGCGTGTTCAGGTCGTCCCCCATGGCGGACCAGAACGCCTCCCGCGCCGCCACGATGCGGGGCAGGGGCTCGATGGCTTCCTTCCATTCGCCGCCGCCCGCCGCGCCCTCGCCCTCCATGCGGCGGCGGAAGGCGCGGATGCGCTTGAGCGCGTTCTCGGCGCCCTTCAGGCCTTCGAAAGAGAAGTTGTAGAGCTTTCGGTAGTGGTTGCTCTGGATGGCGTAGCGGAAGGCGATGGGGTCCACGCCCTTTTCCCGGAGATCGCGGAGCGTGAAGAAGTTGCCCAGGGATTTGGACATCTTCTCGCCCTCCACCATGAGGAACTCGCCGTGGACCCATTGCGAGACCCAGGCATGACCCAGGGCGCCGTCGCTCTGGGCGATCTCGTTCTCGTGGTGGGGGAATATGAGATCCACGCCGCCCGTGTGGATCTCCACGCGCTCGCCCAGGTGCTCGATGCCCATGGCCGAGCACTCGATGTGCCAGCCGGGACGGCCGGGGCCCCAGGGGCTCTCCCAGGTGGGCTCACCGGGCTTGCCCGCCTTCCACAGAACGAAGTCCGTGACGGCATCGCGTTCGTATTCGTCGGCATCCACGCTGGAGCCGATGCGCATGCCCTCCCGGTCGAGATGGGCCAGGCAGCCGTACTGGGGCAGGCCCGCGATGCGGCAGTAGACAGAGCCTTCGCGCGCGTAGGCGAGGCCCTTCGCCTCCAGCTTCCGGATGAGGGCGATCATGTGGGGGATGTGGTCCGTGGCCTTGGGCATCACATCCGGGCGGCCGACCCGGAGCGCGTCCAGGTCCTCCAGGAAGAAATCCGTGAACCGCTCCGTGAGGGCCTTCATGGCGCCGTGGCGCTCGGTGTTGGTTGCGGACTCCGGCAGCCCCTTCTGGGAATCGCGGATGATCTTGTCTTCGACATCCGTGAGGTTCATGCAGAAGCGGACCTCGTGCCCGGCGGCGGCCAGGGTCCGGCGCAGGAGATCCTGGAAAAGGAAGGTGCGCAGGTTGCCGATATGGACGAAGTTGTAGACCGTCGGCCCGCAGTTGTAGACACGGACTTGGCCATCCGGACCCGGGCGAACAAGCTCCACGCCCCGGGTGAGGGTGTTGAACAACGAGACCGGACGGTGCATGCTCTGCATCCATCCATCTCACCACAAACCGCCGGGGAGGCCCCATGGGGCTCTTCAAGTTCGGGAAGACGAAAGGCGAGTCGCCCCAGGACCTGGCCCAGCGGGTGAAGGCGGCCGAGGCCGAGACCATCCAGAAGGGCACGCAGCTGGAAGCACTCCAGGAGCTGGTCCGCCACCTGGATGGGGACCGGATCCTGCTGCTGCGGGCCGCGGAAGAGCTGAGGCCGGGCATGGAACCGAAGGCGCTGGGCGAGGCCCTGCTCGACATCTGCTTCAAGCCCCTGGGCCTGGCGTCGCTCTACCTCGCCCTGGTGGACTGGGAGACGGACATCATCAGCTTCCCCATCTACCACGAGGGCGGGCGGCTCCGGAACCAGCCGGCACGGCCCCTCTCGAAGGATGGCGGCCTCACGGCCAAGGCCGTTCTGGCAGGTTCTCCGCTCTACATCCGGACCCTGGAGGAAGCCCGCGACGCCGGTGCCGTCTTTTCCGAAGCCGAGCGGGTAAGCGGCCTGGTGCCTCAGAGCTGGTACGGCGTGCCCCTGGGCATGGGGCCCGGTTGGAAGGGGCCGAGTTTCGGCCTCGTGAGCTACCAGAGCTTCCACCAGGAGGCCTTCCCGGATTCGCGGCGCCGCCTCATGGATGCCATGGCCGCCATCCTCGCTCTGGCGATCAGGGCCCAACGCTAGGAGGAGGGGTTGAGCATCGCCATCAGCGCATCCGGTAGCACGGTGGCCCGGCCATCCGCGCCTGCCACCAGATGCCGGCTTTCGCCTTCGGCCAGCAGAAGTCCATCCCGCTCGATGCGGTAGCTGAAGGCGACATGGCGGCGGCTCAGTCCCTTCAGCGAGGTGCGCACCTGCACCAGCTCGTCGTAGCGGGCGGGCGAGCGGTAGGTGAGCGAGATTCCGTTCACGGGAAGCCGGGTGCCCTGGGCTTCCCACTCGGCGTAGCTCTGCCCCAGCGCCCGCAACAGGTCGGACCGTCCCAGCTCCATCCACACGACGAAATGGCTGTGGTGCACGATGCCCATGGCGTCGGTCTCGGCGTAGCGGACGCGGATCTCAGTGACGGATTCCATCCCTCCATTCAAGCGCAAAGGCGCCCGAAATGGGCGCCTTTGCGCGGAAGGGGAGACGCTACTCCACCGTCACCTTGATGTGATCGCCATCATTGGTGGTCACTTCCAGCAGCATGTCGCCGGGCTTGGAGTCCTGGAGCATCTTCACGAGCTGGTCGGCCTTGAGAGGCTTGCTGTCCTTGCCGTTGATCCGGATATCGCTGTCCTGGGCGCATTCCAGGATGCTGGTTGCCAGGCTGAGGGGCGTGCGCATGTGGACTTCGGTGGGTCCATTGCCCTTGTGGTGGCCGTGGCCGTCGTGGGAGACGATGTCCACCTTGAGGTAGCGGGTGGGCGCCTGGGCGGACAGGGGGAGAGCGAGGCTGGCGACGAGCGCCAGCGGGGCGAGTAGGGCGCGCATGGAATGCTCCTTTGGGTTGCCGGGTGCTTGCGTCGGCCGGTTCGAGATGGATTACGGGCGGCCAGGGCAGCGGATTAGCCGGATCAGGATCCCGGGAGGCGAGTATCGTGGAACGATGCTTCCATCCGGGGCATCTCATCCGGTGTCGAGGTCCCATGAAACGACTCATGTTCGCCGCCGCCCTCTTTTCCGCGCTGCCCATGCTTGCTCAGGGTGCCGCGTGGCATGAGGACCTGGAGAGCGCCCTCCAGGAGGCCAAGGCGTCCCATCGCGAAGTCTTCGTGGACATCTGGGCCGAGTGGTGCCCGCCATGCCAGCGCATGCGCAAGGAAGTCTTCCCCACGCTCCAGGCCCAGGCCGCCCTCAAGAAAGTGGTGGCCGCCTCCGTGATGGTGGAGAAGAAGGACCGTTCGCCCATCCCCGCCGGGGTCGCCGTGGATCAGAAGTACGGCAGCGGTGCCTACCCCACCCTCGTGATGCTGGATGAGGACGGCAAGCTGCTCCGCCGCCACACCGGCGCTCTCGATCCCGCGGGACTCGCCAAATTCATCTCGGGCAAATAGCCCGTTCCTGGAGCCATGACATGAAGCGCGTCATCACCGCCCTCCTCTTCGCATCCGTCCTGCCGGCCTTTGCCCAGGGCCCCATCACCTGGGAGCACGACCTCGCTTCCGCCACGGCCCGCGCCAAGCGCGAGCACAAGCAGATCTTCATGGACATCTACACCGACTGGTGCGGCTGGTGCACGAAGATGCGCAACGAGACCTTCCCCACGCCCGAGGCACAGGCGGCCCTGCGGGACTTCGTGCCGCTCTCCGTCAACACCCAGCTCAAGGACGGCACACCCACGGCCAACAAGCCGCTGGAGAAGCAGTTCGGCGTGCAGGGCTTCCCCAGCCTCTACATCCTGGATGAGAACGGCAAGACCGTCCGTTCCCTCGCCAGCTACCTGCCGCCCAAGGAGTTCGCCGAGTTCCTGAAAGGCACGCTGGACACCAGCAAGATGGATTGAAGCCATCTCCGTTCGAGAAGGCCCCGCAGTGCGGGGCCTTCTCATTTCCAGGCCCGGGCTTCCGCCTTCACGAGAGGCCTCAGTGCGGATTCACGGCCTCCGCCGTACAGGGTCTGGTCAGCGGCTTCCGATAATCCACGCAGCGTCTCTGCCCGATCCGGCCTCAGGCGGGCCAAGCGCGCCAGCCAGGCGCGCGCAGTCTCGCCGGGCACGGGTGGCGCAATGCGCCGTGTGCGCCGGAGGAGCGGCGCGAAGGCCCTCACGCCCTTGGGTTCGGTGAGCCCTCCCGTCTGCCGCTTCGGACGGAAACGCCAGAGGGCCCAGGCCAAGGCCAGCATCCCGAGAAGCCCCACCGTGAGCGGCGAAGGCCTCTTCCAGGACCAGCGCCAGCCTTTCGCGAGGCTTTGGGCCACGCTCTGGATCGAGACGAGCCCGGCCGCCTGATCCTCCCCCGAGAAGCGCACCACATAGCGGTCCCATTTGAACGACACGGCATCCGCGAGACGCGTCCAGGCTCCAGACCACGAATTGTCGGCCGCAGCGGCGAAGGGCGGGGTGCCATCGGCCATGCGCCAGACGCGGGCGCCGTCATCCCAGTACTCCACCCAGGAATGGGCCTCGTCCTCCGTGACGAGCCAGTAGCCGCCCTCCGGCACCCAGGCACCCAGGCGGTAGCCGTTCACCACTCGCGCGGGCACGCCGCGGGCGCGCAGCATGAGCGCAAGGGCCGAGGCGAAGTATTCGCAGTGGCCCGCCTGCGTCCGCTCCAGAAAATCCTGCAACGGATTGGCCGCCGCGCCGCAGGGGTTGTCGAGGGTGTAGCGGAAGGTCCGCAGCCGCGTCGATAGCGCCGCAGCCAGGGCCGGAGCCTTCATCACCTCCGGCGCCCAGGCCAGGCTGGCGCGCCGCGCGGCCTCATGTTCCGGTTGGAGTTCCAGCAGCGTGTCGAGGCGCTGCCCGAAGGGAGGGCGGACATCATCCAGCGGAACGGGGTCGGGGTTCAGGCCCCGGGCGTGGAGCCGCTCCGCCTGGGGATCGGCCTGGACCACCTGCAAGGGCACGCCGCGGGTGACGGGGAAGGGAAGGTGCCAGCTGGCACCTTCCCCGGACCGCAATCTCTGCGAAAAGGGTGTGCCCGCGAAGAGCGCCCCATAGGGGAGGGGCACGAGCCCGCGCGGCGTGGGGTTGAGGAAGAACTCCATGTGCACCCCGGACTCCCCGGCGCTGGTGTCCGATTGATTGCCCAGGTGCAGCTCGCGGGGCCTGGTGTAGTCGTAGGGTTCCCAGCGCTGGCCCTCGACCTTCTCCAGCGTGATGCCGCGCAGGTAGGCCAGGTAGCCGCCCAGTGCCTGGCGTTGCGCATCAATCAGATCAGCGGGCGGTACCACGCGCATGACGACAGCGTGGTTCGCGCTGATGGGGCCCTGCTGGCTGAGGTCCACCTGGTCGCTGAGCCCCGCCTGGAGCCGCCCCAGCGCCGCGCCGAAGGCGGGGAAAGGGCGCCAGCCCGCGTTGAGCCGGCAGCAGCAGGAAGAAGCAGCCCGCGAGCGCCAGCGCGCCCGCGGTCCAGAAAGGTACGAGCCGGAAGGGCGGCCGCGAGGAGGGCCCGTGGCGCAGCGAGGCGGGTTGTTCCCATGCCAGCTGCAGCAGCGCGAGGGTGGCCGTGAGCATCCACAGGATGGTCCAGGCGAAGAACTCGAAATCCGCGTTGCTTATAGCCGTGGTGAGGAAGAGCAGGAAGCCCATGAGGAGCAGCTGCCGCCGCTGCGGCGGCTGGCGCGGCAACGCGAGCCGGAGCCCGCTGAGGAGGAAGAGCAGCCGCACCATCTGGCCGAAGAACCCTGGGTGCGCGAGAAGATCGAAGGCCAGCCATGCGATGACTGCCAGTTCCAGCGGCAGCCGCCACCGCGAAAGGTCCCAGCGCCTGGCTTCGACAAGGCCGGCGGCCACGAGTGGCGCGGCCACGAAGACCAGTTCCCAGGGCTCGAAGATGCCCGTGCGCGCCACGGCGCCGTAGACGGCCCATAGCGGGAGGTGGTCCAACCAGCGCGCGTGCCTCATGGCGTCCGATTATCGCGCCAGACGGCCGAGAAATCCCCCGCCCCATTGAGGTCAACGCGCACGCCCGGCGCGGCGACCACGACCTGGTCGGGCCACCAGAGCACCGCGTAGGGCGCTTCCTCTGCGATGCGCGCCTGGGTCGCCTTGAGCAGCTCCAGGCGCCGCGCGGGGCCGGCCGCATCGGCCTCATCCAGCAGGCGGTCCGTTTCCGAGTCTGCGAAACGTCCCCGGTTGAAACCACCCGGTGGAACGGAGCGCGAATGGAAGATGCGGCGGAGGATCGCCGGATCCGTCACGCCCACCCAGCGGAGACTTACCACCTGGAAGCGCCCGGCCAGCACATCGGCGAAGAGCGCGCCGAACTCCTTGGACTCCAGCCGCAGATCCACGCCGATGCGGCGCCACTGGTCCTGGATGGCCAATGCCTTCGTGCGGGCCTCCAGCTCCGGCGTCGTGAGGAGCGTGAGTGAGATGCGCGGCGCGCCGGGTCTGCGTGCGAAGCCCGCGGCGTCCAGCAGGCGCTCCGCCTCGGCCCGCCGCGCAGCCATGTCCGGCGCGGGGCCGGGCGCTTGCACACCTGCTTCCGATTCCGGCGGGAAGAAGGCCCAGCCGGGCCGCGCCCATCCGTTGCGCAGGGCGCGGACCATGAGGTCGCGGTCCAGGGCCAGGCTCAGCGCGCGGCGCACGCGTGCATCCTTCAGTGCGGGATCCGTGCAGCGGAAGGCCACATACTCCTCGCCCGCGCCGCGCACGGTGCGGACCTCCACGCCGGGTCCTGCCGCCGCGGCCAGATCCAGCGGCAGGTTGCTGAGCGCGAGCTGGACGCTCCCGTGGCGTAGCGCCAGCAGGCGCGCGGCCGCATCCGGCATGAGCCGCAGCTCAAGATCCTGGGGATCGGGCCTGCCGATGATGTCCGGGTGGTCCTTGCGCGCTTCCAGCAGGATGCGCTGTTCCGGGACGATGGACGCGATGCGGTAGGGGCCCGTGCCTGGCGGATCATCGCCACTCGCGCCCTCCGGCACGAGTCCCAGCCCGCCGCGGATGAGATTGGCGGGGAAACCCGAATCCGCTGCGTTCAGTTTCAGATGCAGCGTCGTCCCAGCCACCCAGGCTGCCTCGATCCCGGACTGGAATACGGATGCCTTCGCGCCGCGCACGGCGGGATCCATGAGTGCCTTCACACTCCAGAGCGCGTCCTCCGCGCGCAGAAACCGCCCAGGCGAAAATTGGAACCAGCCAATCGGCTCCATGCCCGGCGCAGGGAAGTCGAAGACCAGCTCCGTGTAGGGCACCTCCCATCGCCAGGCCAGGCAGCCATCCGGCACGAGATGGAGTTGTGCGTCCCGTCGCAGCAATCCCTGATGCGTCAAACCCAGCAGGCGCTCGCTGGCCTGATCGTTCCCAGAACGCGGATCCAGACTCAGCGGGAAAGCCTCCCAAGCCATGACGACCGTGTGGGGCCGCAGGTTCGGACGGCAGGCCAGGACGAAGAAGGCCGCCGCGACTGCGGCGGCCTTCCATGGCGTGAGGGCGGAACTCATGTGGCGAGGCTACTCCTTCACCTCGGGCATGCCCGTTCCCCAGTAGTTCTTCTCGAACCAGGGGTTCCAATCTTTCTTCGTCATGAAGCTCAGCAGGCCAGCCACATCCTTCGTGGACCCAAACTTCCATTTGAAGTTGGTCTGGTAGGACTTCAGGAAGGTGAAGAACTCCTGATCCCCGATTTCTTTGCGGATGCAGTAGAGCAGCCAGGCGCCCTTGTTGTAGAGGAGCCCCGTGCGGACCAGGAAATTCTCCCGGGAATCGTCGGGATTGTAGTTGTAGTTGCAGGTAGGAATCGTCCCCCTGTCCGTCGCATAGGCGGCTTCGGACTTCCAATGGGAGAGGAGCTTCACATACTCGCTCTTGGCGTGGCCCTGGGGCCAATCCTGAAGACAGAGAGAGGCAGAAGCCTCCGCGAAGGATTCGGTGATCCATTGTTCCTGGTGGCTGGGCATCTTCACCACGCAACCCCACCATTGATGGGCGATCTCGTGAACAAAACGCCCGCGGACACCTTCTGCCAGGTATTGATTGATGAGCCCGTTCGTCTGGTTGAACGCTTCCTTGGTAATGAACATGATGGAGGCGGGCGCCTGCCCGTAGCCCCATTCGTTCTTCTCCAGGATATGGAATTCCTTGTAAGGGTAAGGGCCAAGGAATGCTTGATAGTACTTGATGATGGGGAAGGTCATGTCCAGGAGGGCCTTGGAGAACTGGGCCTTGCTTCCGTAGGTGGCTACTTCCACCGTGAGCCCGTCCCGCGTCTCTCGCTCGATGGAGTAGTCGCCCGCGAGCATCACGCCAAAGGCGATGGGTACATCAGAACGAGTCTCGACGGCGTTGTAGTCGCCGTCTTCCCACCTGCGGACGGTGTCACCGCAGGAGAAGGCTAGCCAGGGTTTCTTGACCCGGATGGTCGCGTCCCAGGTGTACATCTGGCCGTTCAGGTCCGGTTGGGGGAACCAGGCGGAAGTTCCAAGCTGCCAGTAATTCCCGTTGGTGGGCGGGACCAGGAAGTCGCCTTCGATATCGAACGCGAGCTCGACTTTGGAATTGGCCGCGGCAGGCGCTGGAAGCTCGATGGTGATCTCTCCCGCGTCCTGGGTGAAGGGCAGCGCGTGGCCCTCTCTGTCTGCCACCTTCGTGACGGTCTCGTGGTGGAGGATGAGCCCGGCGCCGTCATGACCCCAATGATCGCGATTGAGGTTCATCCGGATGGACTTGAGCGGGCCCCCCAGTGGTTGGATCGTTTCCTTCACTTTCAAAACCCCCTGGAGCGGGGCGGTCTGGGTCAGATCCAAGGCCACGGCGCGGAGCATGTACTCCCCGAGGACCGGCTGATGGAGATCCCAACCCACAGGCTGCTGACTGATCGTGACCGGATTGAACCTGTCCTTGAGAAGGGTGTCCTGCATGTTTGCGTGGGAGAGGAGGTAGAGCGACTCGAAGCGGGAATGGTAGGGATCGAGCTCATAGATGAATGGGGTGCTTCCATCCAGATCCGCTTGGACATAGGGCAGCGGTCGATTGTTTGAATCGTAGGAGAGGGATGCGGTCAGCCCGGAAGTTGAAATCGAATCGAATCGCGCGCGCAGCGACTGGAGCGTCCCGTCCATCTGGGTGCCATCGGTTCCGGTGAAGGGCGCAATTTCCCGACCGCCGAACCAGAACATGGCTTTTTGGAAATTGGCGCCGGTGTGGAGGCCATCCTTGCCTTCCGCTGGCGGCACGCCGCCGTTGTGGGCGATGTTGCTCTTCATGACTGTGGCTTCGGTCGCCAGCTGGGAGACATAGTCCAGCGACCCGGTGCCTTGGAAGCAGAACCCGACGCATGTCTGCCCGCTGAAGACCCGGGCGACTTGGCCGGAGGACAGTGTGAAATGAGCGTGGAGCATCGAGAAGGTGTAGTTGGACACCACCTTCGAAGCCTCCACCCGGAGCGCGGAAGCGGCCGGGGCGCCTCCCGCATCACCTGCTAGAAGAGGTGTGGCGAGAGCCAAGGTGGCGCACAGCTGCCTTAACCGCATGAGATGAATCCTCCATTCGGATGCGAACAGTTTATTGCGGAAAAACCCAGGCGCCCAGCACTGCTTCTGCCGTGGCTCCAGTCACTTCAGGGAGGTTCCCTGGGATGCCGACGGCGCTGGCGGCGCCGAGGAGGGCCCAGCTCACGGCCTCGCGGCTGCCGGAGGGCATGCCCTTGTCCACGCGCCATGTGAGGGCGGGCGCGCGCTTCGCCAGCTCGTCCCGCAGGCGCGCGTGGTGGGCGCCACCGCCGCTGAGAAGGCCCCCCGAGAGGGGAAGCCGGATGCGCCGCAGCTCATGAGCCACGGCCGAAGCGCTGAAGGCGGCGAGGGTGGCGAGGCGGTCCGGCAGGGGCAGGCGCTCGAGTTCGGGCGTTTGCGCGTGGAGCCAGGCTTCGCCGAACAGCTCGCGCCCCGTGGATTTCGGGGGCGCTTGCTGGAAGTAGGGAAGGCTGAGCCAGCCGGTGATGAGCCCTTCATGTGCGACGCCCGTCGCGTGGCCGCCGTAGGGGTCGAAGTCCAGGTCCAGCCAACGCTGCGCGGCGAGATCCAGCAGGCTCATGCCGGGCCCCAGATCCCACGCGTATAACTTGGCGCCATCCCAGATTGTCGCGTTGGCGATGCCGCCGAGATTCAAGGCGAGGAAGGGCCGGTCCGCGCCGTGGAGCCACAGTTCGGCTTTCGGAACGAGCGGCGCGCCCTGGCCGCCCAGGGCCATGTCGCGGCGGCGGAGATCGAAGACCACCGGGCATTGCAGGCGCTCCGCCAGCACATAGGGGTCGGATAGCTGGAGCGTGGCCCCGTGTTGCGGATGATGCTGCACCGTCTGGCCATGAAGGCTTGCAAGATCGGGCTGGAGTTTCAACTTCCCGCACAGCGACGCAGCGGCCTCGGCGTGATGGTCGCCCAGGCGCCGCTGAAGGATGCAGAGGGCCGCCGGATCGAGGCGGTTCCCCGCCGCCGCCAGCACCGCGGCCCGGAGCTCATCCGGGTAAGGGGTCTGCGCGTGGCCCAGCAGACCGAGGAAGGGGCTTCCACCGTCGAATGCGCCCGGGTCCACCTCAATGAGCGCCGCATCCACGCCATCGGCCGAGGTGCCGGACATGAGTCCCAGCACGCGCCAAGGACCAGGGCGGGAGATGCGGAAGGTCATGGCGTGATTCTGACAGGGTGGCTCTACACTGGTGGCCTCGCAGGAGCCGGGCCATGGCCGCCTTCATCGTCATCCTCATCGTCCTCGCCGTCATCTACTTCGCCATGAGGGGGAAGGGCGACCGTCCGGAGCAGTTGGGCGCCGCCAAGCGCGGGATGACCAGCGGGCACATCGGCGACCACACTTTCGTGTCCCCCTACGCCAAGTGCCCTGCCTGCGGCGCCTCGGGCGATGGGATGAAGGCCAACTACGACGGCACCCGCACGGTGAAGTGGACCTGCGGCTACTGCGGCGCTCAGGCCGGCATCCAGGAATTGAAGGACGACGAGCTCCCGCTGGCCACGCGCCGACGCCTGGGCCTGGACCCCGATCCCGCCGCTGCGATGGTGCCGCAGCAGCAGGGCTATGGCCCGGGCATGCAGGGCCCGAATCTGGGCGGTCTGCTCACGGGCGTGATGCTGGGCGAGATGCTGGGCGGCAACCGGCATTCATCAGGCGGCGACTGGGGCTCCTCCGGTGGCCAGGGCCAGGGGGCGAGCCAGGACTGGGGCGAATCCGACTCCTCCGGCGGCGGCAATTCCGACTGGGGCGATTCCGGCGGTGGCGATTCCGGCGGGTCGGACTGGTAACGGCTAGAGGACCTTCGGCACCACGAAATGCCCGTGGCTCTGCGCGGGCGCGTTGGCGAGAGCTTCTTCCTGCGTGAGGGAAGCGCTGACCTCGTCCTCGCGCCGCGGCAGCGGAAGCGCGAGAGCGTGCAGCATGGGGGGCACATCCTCTAGCGGCAAGGCGTTCAGCTTCTCCGCGCGGCTGAGGAGTTGTGACATGGCCTGCCGCAGGGGCTCGATCTCTTCGTCGCGGAGGCTGAGCCGAGCCAGCTTCGCGCAATGCAGCACATCTTTGCGGGTGACATCCATCGGGGTCAGGCTCCTAGGCGTAAATCTGAGTCCGCGTTGAGGGCGAAGCCCTCTTCAGACGGCAGGCGCGCGCCCGCCGCGGCGATCATGGCGCCATTGTCCGTGCAGAGTTTCGGTTCGGGGATGGCGAGGGTGAGACCCTCCCGCTCCGCCAGGGCCGCGGCCCTGAGCCGCAGTTCCGAATTGCAGGCCACGCCGCCGCTGATGATGAGGCTCTTCGCGCCGTGCCCCCGCGCCACTTCCGGAATGGGGCGCAGGAGCCAGTCGGCGACGGCATCCTGCAAGCTGCGGCAGAGTGCCTGGACAGCCGGATCCTCCGCGCCGCCCTTGGCCAGGCGCGGGTCGCGCTCCACGCGCAGCTTCAGCGCGGTCTTGAGGCCGGAGAAGCTCCAGGCGGGTTTGCCGTCCCGGAATCGAGGTGGCGTGAAGGGCTCGGCGGCCTTCGGGGCCCGCTGCGCACAAGCGTCCACGGGCGGGCCGCCGGGGTAGCCCAGCCCCAGCACCCGCGCGGCTTTGTCGTAGGCCTCACCGGCGGCGTCGTCCCGCGTCTTCCTCAGCAGTTCGAGATGTGTCCAGTCCCTGGCCAGATATAGGTGCGTGTGCCCGCCGCTCACGAGCAGCGCCAGCGCGGGGAAGGGCAGATCCGGGTTCGCGAAGCGCGCGGCGTTGAGATGGCCCAGCAAGTGGTGGACGCCCACCCAGGGGATGTTCTCGCGCCAGGCCAGGGCCTTGCCCGCGCTGAAGGTGCAGAGCAGGCTCCCCACGAGGCCAGGTCCCCGCGTGACGGCGATGCGGTCCAGGTCAGCCAGCTTCGCGCCGGCCTGATCCAGCGCTTCCTGGATGGTGCCGCGCACCTGGAGCAGGTGCTCCCGCGCCGCCAGCTCCGGCACTACGCCGCCGAAGGGCCCGTGCAGCGTGTCCTGGCTGCGTCGCACCAGCGATTTCAGGACTGGGCAGCGCCCCGTCTCCTCCACCACGGCGGCGGAGCAGTCATCGCAGGAGCTTTCCAGGCCGAGAACCAGCATCTTGCTAGTCTACCGGTTCGCCATGACGCTCACCCCTACCCGCATCGCGCTGAACCGGCCTCTGCCGCCCCTGACCTATCTGGCTCCGGAGGGGCTGCCTCCGGGCGTGCGGGTGAAGGTGCGCGTGCGCAACGCCGCCGCCATCGGGCTGGTGCTGGGCCCGGACCCGACACCGCCCGCAGCGAAGCTCAAGCCCATTGAGGACATCCTCGACCCCTTTCCCCTGCTTCCGCCGAAGCTGCGGGAGTTGGCGGCCTTCGCTGGCCGCTACTACGGAGCCACGGAAGCGCAGCTGTTGCCGCTGAGTTTGCCGCAGGTGTTGCATCCGCGCTGGGAGACGCTGCTTCCCGATGGCCGCAGCCTCGCGGAGTTGCGCGAGGCGGGCGCATGGTCCGAACTCGTGGCGCTTGGCGAGGCCTGGCACGCGGGCCGGCTCGCGCTGCCCACGCTCATGCATCGGGAAGACCTGCGCGGCGCCGGGCTCGTGGAAGTGCGGCGCACGGCCGTGCCCCATCCTTCGCGCGTGACCGAACAGCAGGCGCGGGTGCTGCTGGCGCTGGAGGACGCTGGCGGCGCCTTGATGGAGATCGAGCTGCTCCGCGTCGCGCGCGTGACGGGTGCCGTGCTGGGCACGCTGGAGCGGCATGGCCTCATCGAGCGGCTCAAGCGCATCGACCCGCTCTCCCAGCGGCGGGAGGCCGGCGCAGACCGCACTGTGGTCCTCAACGGCGAGCAGCAAGCCGCGGCGGACGCCATCGCGCTGGGCGCCTTCCATGTCCACCTGCTCTACGGCGTGACGGGTTCGGGCAAGACGGAGATATACCTCGACTTGGCAGGCCGTGTTCTGGAGGGAGGCAAGCGCGTGCTCTGGCTCGTGCCGGAGATCGGCCTCACGCCCAGGCTGCTTGCGCGGCTGGAGGCGCGCTTCCCTGGCCGTGTCGCCGTGGGCCACGCGGGCCTCAACGCCACGGAGAAACAGGCCGATGTGGTGCGGCTGCTCCAGGACGGAGCGGATCTCTTCGTGGGCGTGCGCAACGCGGTGATGGCGCCGCTGCGCGACATCGGCCTGGTCATCGTGGACGAGGAACACGAAGGCTCCTACAAGTCCGAGGAACATCCGCGCATCCAGGCCCGGGACCTCGCCATCAAACGCGCGCAGATCGAGAACTGCCCCATCGTGCTGGGCTCGGCCACGCCTTCATTGGAGACCTGGCACGCAGCGCAGACGGGCCGCTACAAGCTGCTGAAGCTGACGGAGCGGCCCGCGGGCGTGACGATGCCCACGGTCGAAGTGGTGGATCTGCGCGAGGCCTACAAGACCGTGCGGAAGAAGGTGCTCTTCTCTCCACAGCTGCTGGAAGGCATCCGCGACGCGTTGGCGAAGGGCGAGCAGGCCATGCTGCTCCTGAACCGGCGGGGTTACGAATCCTTCTGGATGTGCCGCGCCTGCGGGAAAGCCCTGGACTGCCCGCACTGCTCCGTAAGCCTCACCTTCCACCGCGCGGCGCACCGGCTGAAATGCCATCTCTGTGGCCACGAGGCCGCGCCGCCGGAGGCCTGTCCCTTCTGCGGCGAACCCCATCTGCGGGGCGTGGGCGAAGGCACCGAGCGCATCGAGGAGGAACTCACAGCGCTGTTCCCCGCCGCCCGCATCCTGCGCCTGGACCGCGACACCACTTCGCGGCGCGGTTCGCTGGAGGCCGCGCTGCTGGCGGCGGAGCACGGCGAAGTGGACCTCCTCGTGGGCACGCAGATGCTGGCGAAAGGCCACACTTTCCCGAAACTCACGCTTGTTGGAATCCTCGGCGCGGATCAAGGGCTGAAGATCCCTGACTTCCGCGCGGCGGAGCGCACCTTCCAACTGCTCACCCAGGTCGCCGGCCGCGCGGGCCGGGCCGAGCGGCCCGGCCGCGTCATCCTCCAGACCTACGCGCCGGACCATCCGGCCATCGCCCATGCCGTGAACCAGGATTTCGAGGGTTTCGCGGCCACTGAGCTGCCCTACAGGGAAGCCCTCGCCTATCCGCCCTTTGCGGCGCTGGCGCTCTACCGCGCTGAATCCGCCGATCCGGGCGAGGCGCGGCAGGCATTGGAGATCATCAAGGCGCGCTTGGGCCGTGTGGCAGGTCTGCGCCTGTTGGGTCCCATGGAGGCGCCTGTGGCCCGGCTCAAGGACCGGTGGCGTTTCCAGCTCCTCCTGAAATCCGCCCGGCGCGAAGCCATCGGCGAGGCGCTCCGGGTGGCTCCCCCCCCGCCTGGTGGCGGCCTCAGCCTGGACCGGGATCCCCAGAGTTTTACGGTGTGACTAAAAAATAGTCATTCTGTTTCAGAAACCTGTGACGCGGGCTCGACCAGGCGTATAAATGAAGCAGCAACAAGCCCATAAATTTTCTGGTTGCCTTCCAGAGTCCCCTCCACTCTTTCTGTCGAGGTCCTCATGCGTATGAGATCCCGTCCCACGGGCTTTTCGCTCATCGAACTGCTGGTCGTGCTCGCCATCGTCGGCATCCTGGCCACGGCGGGCGCTTTCTACTTCACCCAGGGCCGCCAGGAACAGGCGGTGCGTTCCGTCATGAGCGAGGTGGAGGGCACCCTCTACGCCGCACAGGAAAACGCCAAGACGACGCTGGGCAATGTGACCATCACCACCAACGGCACCTGGGAAGGCGCAACTCCTCTCTTCCTGGACTATGTGAGGGCGGACGGAACCAGCAACGAGACCTTCAGGTCCACTTACACACAGACCGGCGGCCAGCGCCGCGATCACATGGAAGCTGGCGTCGCGGACGCCAATAACGCCGCGTGGATCACGACGGCGCGCGGTGCGGCTCCCGCGCTGAGTACAATCGCGCCCTGGAACGCCGAACCTTACCTCAGCGCCCAAGGCAACAATCTCTTCACGGGCGCGGTGAACAACGCCATCAATGTGAATGGCTACACCCAGCGCTTCAGCGGCGGTTTCTTCGTGGCTGTGGTCGGGCTCCGAGGGGGCCAGCCCTTCGCCGGAGCCCCCGTGGGCATCGTGCTCGTCACCAACGGCGGCACCAGCGTCATGAAGTTCTACAAGGGCACCAACGCGACCACCTGGAGGCGCCTGTGATGAACCTTCCGCGAATCCAACGATGCGGCCCCGAATCCGGCTTCTCCCTGGTGGAGCTGCTGGTGGCGGCCTTCATCATGGCGGTCGGGCTGCTTGGTCTGGCAGCGCTGGAAACGGTTTCCCTGAAATCGAACACCCGCGCCCGCGGTTACAACACCGCTGTCCTGGTGGCGAGCCAGGTGCTCGACGCGGCGGAGACCCAGGCCCGCCAGACCATCCAGACCCAGAGTCAGGGGGGCACGGTCGTATACCCGACCAACGACTACTTTGGCGCCGTGCCAGTGGTGGAGCAGTTCACCTTCAGGGGCGCCCACTTGAACGCCAACTCGGCGGACCCCGTGGACAAGACCACATTCTTCACGGCCAGCACCACCTCGGTCAACGCAGGCAACTATGCGGGCGCCATCGGCAGACTGGTCGTGGTGACCACGGTGGTCACCTTCCAGGAAGCCCTATCCAACAGTGGCCCCCTTGTCACCCGCACAGTCACCCTTACGCGGAACATCAACCATGCCTAACCTCCCCGCTTCCTCCCGCAAAACCGGCTTCAGCCTCGTGGAGCTGCTCGTGGCCATGGTGTTCACCGCCATCCTGATGGCTGGCATGGCCAAGGTCTTCCAGTCCAGCCTCGGCACCTTCTACACGGCCGGGGAGAAACTCTCCAGTTCCCGGCGCAACCGGCTCTCGATGGACCTTCTCTACGACGACCTGAATACCGCAGGCATGTTGCTCATTCCCACCGATATCGCGTTTGGCGGTCCTCAGAGCGTCACCGTGAGCGGAGCCAACCCCCTGTTCGCCATCAACCCAAATGTTCCGGTGACAATCAAGAAGGCGAATGCGGATGGCAGCGACCTTATCCTCACTTCCGACCAGCTCCTGATGTATGCGGACCAGCCTCTGCCGTTCGAAGGCACGCTGAAGGGGAAGATCACTGGACAGGACGCTAACCTCGGTAACGCTATAGCGGCTGGAGGCTTAGCTAACGCGCCGGCGGCTTCCACGAACTTCACCGTGGATTGCGGTGTCAACGGGCAACCCTCTCAGATCACGGCCGGCATGGCGGTGGTGTTCAAGGACAAATTCTCGGCGAGCCGCATCGGCGTCGTCACCCCGGGTTTGGGTCAACAAGTGATCATCACGCCTTCTGTCTCGAGCCAGGCTCCAGGCGGGGCGTTGGAGCCCAGTTCTGTATACGACCCCAACGGCCATCTCGACGGCGCCCGGGTGCTTTTCGTGCAGATCGGCCAGCAGGTCCGCTACAGCATCCAGCCTCAGTTCCTGGACCCGAATGACGCCAATCACGCGATCCCCTGCTTGGTGCGGGAGCAGGAGAACTACAATCCCGCGGGGTTCGTCTCCTACCTGGCCGGAGGCGCTCCTGCCTCAGCCAATTACTCGGTCACCGTCGTCGCAGAGAATGTGACCGGACTGAAGTTCTATCTCAGCCTGAACCCCGGCGACACCACCAAGACGCCCGACAAGATCTGGGCCGGCTTCGGTTACACGGGCACGGATTTCAACTCGGGCATCCTCGGCGCTGGCGGAACCGCGGCTGCGGGAACCCTCAATGACCAGCTGACGACATACGGCGTGACTGGCTACACCAGCATTGCCACCCAGAACGCCACGACGACCCAGAAGGATCTCGTGTGGTTCCGCAACATCCCTGCCGTGGTGCGCGTGGATCTGACGACCCGCACGGCCACGGCGCGCACCGAGTTCAACCAGACCACTAGCACGCCTACGCTCACCTTCAACACCCACCAGGAGACTCTGGTGCTGGTGCCGCGGCATTTCGGCTTGAGCCTCTGATGCAGGCCGATGGAGGTTCCATGAATACGACTCGCCATTCCCGTTTCCGCCAGCGCCAAGAGGGGGCCATCACCATCATCGTGGTGCTCATGCTCCTGGTGCTCCTGATGGTGGCCGCCTTCGGCATGTCCCGCGACGCGCTGCGGGAGTTGAAGATCACCAGTTCCAGCCGTCAGGGCGCGGAGGTCTTCAACGAAGCTGACACCGGGCTCAACTGGTCCGTGTTCTGGATGGATGACAGAAAACAGAAACTCGGATCCGTCAGCGTCGGTGCCCAGGCTCTCGCAACCACGATGAACAACCTCACGACAACTCAATTGGACCAGCTCGGCAAGGCCACCAACATCCCGACCACTGGCGAGATGGCGACCACGCCGTCTTCGAACAAGGCGGCTCAGTTCAACATCGACCTCACCCGCATGGGGCAGTTGGTGCCAGCCGGCATCAGCCAGAATACGAAAGCCGCTGCTCTCGCGCCCATTTTCTGGTCCGTCCGTTCGAACGCGTCCGTCACTTATGCCGGCACTGCCACCTATCAGCACTCCCGCGAGGCATGGGTCACCGTGCCCCTGCACGCCGCGCAATGACCCAGGAGGGTTCCATGTCCAAGTCCCGCCGCCTTCTCGCGTTCGCAATCCTGCTCGGCCTCGCGGCCCTTCCGGCCCGCGCCCAGCTCGACCCGCGCCTCCAGGTCACCAAGACCGACTTCCTGGACCTCTACCAGCAGACCAATTCCACTGCCATGAAGCCTGAGATCGCGACCATCTTCGACTTCTCAGGGTCGACCCAGGCGACCATGTACCACTCCCAGTTCCCGAACATCGACAAGTACGATGCCGACAACCCGAATGGCGGCACGCAGCTGAAGATCACGGTCACCCGGAGCGGATCAAGCCCCAACTACATCTACACCGTTGGGGGTTCCCTGGCCGCCAGCAAGTACGACTCCGCGAACGCGCAGTCCGGCCTCGGATCCCTCACCACCACTTTTGTGGGTCTGGTGAAGCCGAACGGCACCTTGGTGGCGCTGGCGGATGTCCAGGCGACCTCCACGACCTCCGGACTCCCCGGCGCGACTTCAGTGCCGCTCCAATCGGATCCCCGCAACTGGATCCGCTGTGCGTCCCACGCCCGGTTCAAGGCCACCATCGGCACCGATGTCCGGACGATCGATGTCCCCCTCTGCTGGAAGATCATGGACGCCACCTGCACGGGCGCGCCCCTCAGCTCCAAGCTGGCGACGGACCCGAAGACGGGCCTCACCTATGAGATGGACACGGCCTATAGCAACACCGCTGTCGCGAACCTCGGCAATGGTGGCATAGCCGGCGTCGCAGGCAACCCCACAACGGCAGGCCCGGCCTTTGTGGCTTACCCGCCCAATTATGTGGGCTGGCTCTTCGCCGGTAAGAACACCAGCGGGAAATATGTCGTCCCGGATGCCGTGAACGCGGTGCTCAGCTCGGATGGCCTGATCCACACCGCCTTCGACAACGGGATCCCGGTCCACACCCGCAACCAGGCCGTCAAGGAGGCGGCCATCCGCACCTGGCTCAGCTACCAGGACCGGGTGGTGTGGGCGTACCGCTTCCTGAACCCGAGCACCAACGGCAGCTACGGAGCCGAGAACACCAAGGGGAACAATGTCTACACCGACACCCGCAATGCGATCAGCACGACGGCGGTGAATTCCAACCAGGTCAACGGCAATGACCGGGGCTGGACGCTCATGAACAACAACACCGCCACGGCCGTCCCCCGCCTTGCCGCGCTGTTCGCCAACAATTCCACCCCGCTTACCTACGCGACTGGCAACGCCTACGCCCAGATGAATGATCCAAACAGCATCTTCAACGACTTCGAGACCGGCACGAACAAGCCGCTCGACTG
>Ga0207099_1062_pt3 | contig 19752 bp, 13 predicted proteins | sample Alteio_BWMinHeat_85_FD_153521 | JGI IMG/M metagenome (GOLD analysis project Ga0207099, IMG submission 153521) | Enriched cells from forest soil in Barre Woods Harvard Forest LTER site, Petersham, Massachusetts, United States -... | ecosystem: Environmental > Terrestrial > Soil > Temperate forest >... | reverse complement strand
TTTGCATTGTGATAATAATTCGGCAGCATTTTTAACTTGTTCGTTACCTTTAATATCTTCTGAACCAATATTCAAAAGTGCCACTGTCGGGCTGGGATTATTTTCAAGGGCTTTTGCAACGATTGAGCCCATCATCGCAAACTGCAATAAATGTTCTGGAGCAGAATCAACATTCGCCCCCAAATCCAATACGCGAACAATTTTATTTTGCATAGCAGGAAGACTGGCCATAATAGCGGGACGATCGATAGAAGGAAGTGTTTTTAAAACGAAACGTGCGGTCGCCATCAAAGCGCCGGTATTGCCGGCAGAAACGCAGGCTTGCGCGCGACCCTCTTTAACAAGATCAATGGCAATGCGCATTGAGGAATCTTTTTTGGAACGCAAAGCAATGGATACTGACTCATCCATTGCAACGATTTCCGTTGCCGGTTGAATTTCCCAGCGGTTAGCAACATCAGCACCCTGCTTTGATAACAGGGCTTGTAATGGCGTTGCCAATCCGACGAGAATTAATTTTAAATTGGGATGTCGACGCAATGCTTGAAGAGCAGCTGGAACGGTGACGTCAGGTCCGAAGTCGCCGCCCATGGCATCAATTGAGATTATCTTTGTAGCAAGCATGATGGTCCCGAGAACAGAGATTATTCTTCAGCATCATCCGAAACAACATTTTTTGCAATCACTTCACGACCACGATGATAACCATCAGGGGTGATATGGTGACGCAAATGTCTTTCACCTGTTTCAATATCAGTTGTGACACTGCGTGCTGTTAAGGCATCGTGTGCGCGACGCATGCCACGACGTGAACGGGTAACGCGGCTTTTCTGTACGGCCATGGTAATACTCCAAATCTGTTAAAAATTTCGTTGGAAGTATAACAGTTTATGATTTAACTGCAAGAATCAAAATCAGAACCCCGAGCGTTGAGCTCCTGGAAGCTACGAAGAACGCAGTAGAAATTTCACTTTGAATTTCATTTATTCGCTCTGTCGCTTCCACTCGCGCACAACAGGGGCTCTGAGTCAGATAAATACATACGTTAAACTGATGCCTCCATATTGCCATGCGTAAGATGATGTTTGTAATGTACTGTCTGCTGCTGAATTGGAATAACCATAATACCCATTCAAAAATAAATTATTTGTAAAAGGTTCTGTAACACCCGCTCTATAATCTTGCGTCAGCGTATATAACCCATTATCAATTTTTTGCTGACCAAATCCCAGCGATAGATAATAACGTGCATTGGTCTCTAAAAAACGCCTCACCAACCGCAATGCAATACGATCTTCAAAATAATTACTCGGTGAAAAATAATTTGGACTCAAAAAAGCATCCTGAAAACTTCTCACCAACCCATCCGCATAAAGCCCAACAGAAGGAAATAATAAATAAGACAGTTTTCCATAATAACTGGGTCGTGTATTGTTATCGCTAAATTGAGAATAAAGCACATTGGCATAGAGAGATAATCGATATACGGGCTGAACCGTCACACCCAAGCCGCTGCTAATCATAGAAATCTGATTTGCCAAAGCAGGCATAGATTCTACGACACTATTACTATTGTTGACAGAAAGCGAAACAATATCATTCGGCGTAAATTTCAAGCGTGTATCCCATAATACTGGGCTCCAAGTATTATATTCTCCACTTGAAATACCCGCGCTATAACTCAAAAAATCGTTTAACAATCCCCGACTTTGCACGCCACCCGTAGTAGCATTAATAGCAGAAAAACCCGGACCAGAATAATGAATTTGATTGGCAAACCAGGTTACATCCGCTGCTGAATTAAAACGACGCGAGTATTGCAGCTGATGTCGCTGAATATCGAAACCTTCATTATCAGATTGAAAATAATTATTATAATTAATTGCATTTTTATCGGTGCTCATATTAACCGGTGAAATCACATCATTAAGTTGTCTATATAAATAACTTTTTGAATTCACACTCGCTACCAAATTGGCGTAATTGTTTAATAAGTATTTTGCTTTATATTCCCATCCAGACCAAACCGCTGCTTGGGCCGCCGCAATTACCGTGCCCGCTGACGTATAATGAAAATCTTTCGGTATGGTTAAATACGCTTTCATCGGACGATTGAGGGCGCTCTCCGATCGAACATAACCATTCAATGCAACTTCATAATCCGCAGCACTGAGATTCTCATCCATTAATTTTTTATAAATAGGTAAAGATTTCGCATATTGTTCGTTCTCTAAATAGGCTGCTGCAATATGAAATAGCACGGCTCGACGCTCTTGTTCATTGTTCGCTAAAACCAATGCTTTTTTAAAAGTATGCAACGCAGGCTTTGCGCGGCCTTGATCAAAGTTTCGTTCACCTGACGCCAACAAAGATTTTTCTTTTAATTGCGCCAATTGATCTTGTTGTTTTTTTTGATATTGAATTGAAAGTGATAAGCCTTTTAAAGCAATTGTTTTGTCTTTTTCAGCTAGCGGCTCTCGTAATAATTCACGATATGTTTCTGCTGATTTTACATATTGCTTTAACCACAATTGCATTTTAGCCATACCAAATAAAGCCACCCGCTTTCTGACTTGGTCATCAGCAACCACCGCAGCATTTTGAAAAAGAATTAAAGCTTGTTGCGGATGATTATTGTCTGCGGCTTTTTGCGCGTCATGAATCAGGCGAAAATAATTAGGCGATACTTGCGCCATAACGCTACCAGAGAAAATTAAAATACTGACAATAAAATGACGGAATATGCTACTCACTTTTGATGACCCCATTTTTTTTTCAAACGCAACACTTCAGAAAAATAACCATAAAGATGGGCTGGGACACTAATGATTTGATAAAAAAGAACATAGACAAAAAAACCCATTTTATTTTTTCGTACTTTAAAATGCAATGCGTTAAATAATTTTTTATGCGTCAAAAAGAAAATGATTGTATAGAGTGCAATAAGCGGAAGAAGTGCCAATGTCATAGGACCTGCAATAAAAAAATAACCGAAAAAAGACAGTATAACGCCAGGAAAAAAAGCAAATAAATAGACAAAATCCATTATCGGAAATAACGCATTCCAATAAATTAAAAAAAGACTGAATCGAAGGGTAATCAAAATATCAGGATGCGTTTTGAATGCTTCTAACATACCACGCGCCCAACGACTTCTTTGCAAAAAAAACCCTTTATAGGTAATAGGCACACAAGTAAATGCAATAGACTGTTCGCTAAAACCAATACGATATCCCTTTTTAAGGATAGCCCAACTCATCACGATATCTTCACCCACTAAATCAGGCCAGCCATTTATTTCTAATAAAACAGATTTCTTAAACAATGAAAAAGCACCCTGCGCAACCAGCGTACCTTGCAGTAAACTTTGCATGCGCTTAATGGCGGTAATCGCTAAAAAATAATCCCATTCTTGTAAACGTGCCATAAAACTTTCGCGAGAATTTTTTACAAGCACAGTACCCGCCACCGCAGCCGTATCGGATGGAGACGAAAGAAATCGTTCTACGATTCTTACTAAAGCCATTTTTGTTAACAGCGTATCCGCATCGAGACAGATAACAAGATCAGTTTTTACGTGTTTTAACGCAAGATTAAGACAATTTGCTTTACCCGAATGCTTATTTTCAATAAGTGACACATTGCTCATTGCAAGCCCACGAATAATATTAACAGTGGTATCCGTGGAACCGTCATCAACAATAATTACTTTTAATTCGACTGGATAATGCGACATTGAAATCGCATACAGGGTTTGCGAAATGATGGCTGCTTCGTTATAACACGCCATGATGATGGATAAGGGAGGATAGAAGTGAATTTCTTTGTTTTTTTGACGCTTATCAAACAGATAAGCGAGAAACAAAAACATTTGCATGAATCCAGGAATTAATGCGATGAATAAAATAATAAAAACACTCAGAACAATACCTGTATACACAGCCAGATCACGAATCCAAAATCGAGAAAGCCACAAACACAATACAAACCACGCTGCCGCTAAAAAAAATGCCGTCCAAAATTTCATGGTCACTGAAACGTAGGGTTTATTCACACACATCACCGCTGTGCTTAGGCACCATCGGCAATGCGAGTATAATTTCATCTTCGATCATATCAACCGCAGACACGGATTCATTTTCCATCGCCACCGGTTCGTAATGATCAGAGAGATTTTTTGCACGCTCATCAGAAATAACAGGGCTTAATGCAAATGTAACATCCATTACATAGTGCATCGGTTTATTACAACGCTGACAAATTAAATTGAGCGTTGTTTTGATTTTACCTTTAATGAAATAAGTTCGCCTTTCATCTTGGCCAAATTGCAAATTGATTTCTGCAATTTGATTTTGTTGATCAGCTATTTCTTGCAAGCGCGGAAGATTTCGCAAGGAGAATTGGCATTGCATTTGCGCGTTGTGTTTGCCAAGTTTGATTGGATCGAGTGATTTGGGTAACTGCATATTCCGCTCGCTTACGCTCGGGGCTCTGAGGTGAATGTATTGGGTGCCTCAAAACTATATTTTTTATTGCCGAGGGTAAATGATAGTTTTTCTGCGTGTAAAAATAAACGCTTATCGTGATTTTTTTCAGAAAAATGACGATTAAATTCCCAATCACCATATTTTCCGTCGCCTACCAACGGAAATCCTACGTCAGCGGCATGCACACGAATTTGATGTGTGCGACCTGTTATTAATTTTGCACGTAACAAAGTGGTGTTATGAAAAAACTTCAGCGGTTCAAAAATTGTTTCCGATGGCTTTCCGTCTGCATCCGAAACCACCACTCGTTCGCCCGCTTGCAATTTATTTTTGGTCAAGGCCAATTTAATATGTTTTTTTCCCAAATCCCAACGACCTTTCACAAGCAAGACATAATATTTTTGGATGCTGTGCGTTTTTTGCAAAGCTTGAAGTGCCAAAAGTGTCATGCGATTTTTGGCTAATAGTAAACAACCGGATGTGTCTCGATCGAGTCGATGCACCAGCTCCAAGTCTTTAATATCGGGGCGTATAAAACGAAAAGCTTCAATCAGGCCACACGGGACATCGCTTCCCCCATGCACCGCCAAACCCGCAGGTTTGTTCACAACGATAATATTAGAATCTTCAAAGATAACGGATTTCGTCAAACAATCTTGCAGGCCTTTGGACGGCTTTGTAACCACTACCTCAGCAATATGCAAGGGTGGCAAACGAACCTGATCACCCATTTTCAGTCGGTACACCGCTTGAATTCGTCCTTTATTGACACGAACCTCGCCTTTGCGCAGGGCTTTATAAATACGCGAATGGGGAACGCCTTTTAGTGCTGTTGCTAAAAAGTTGTCAATGCGTTGGCCAGCATGGGATTCGTCGATTGTTACTATTGTTGCTGGCACAGCACTCACCCTGATTTTATTTTAAGATGCCCATTGTATCTATTTTCCATTGCGAAGCAACCTCAGGCTTGATAGTATCAGCAGGTTATTCACCCGCAATAAAATTAGCGGCTAAAAGAGACTGGCAAATTTAACATGCCAAGAACCATTAAGAGTTGAATGCACAAACGTACGTCACGCCGCCTCGGATAAAACCAAACGCGCAGTGGCATAACACAATTAATCGCGCTCAAAGACAGCGAACAAACAGGTTGCAAATTTAGAATGAAACAGTTTCAGACATATTTCATAAAAAAACCTAATATACTCCGCGAGGTCTTGTGAGCGCCTAACAAAATATTAGGCGAAAACATGATAAAAAGAATGCTTATAAACGCAACGCACGGTGATGAACTGCGCGTAGCGATCACAGCGGACGCTGTGCTAGTTGATTTGGATATCGAACATCCCGGTCAAGAACAAAAAAAATCGAACATCTACAAAGGCAGAATCACCAGCATCGAACCGAGTCTTGGCGCCGTGTTTGTTGACTATGGCAGCGAACGCCATGGATTTTTGCCCCTCAAAGAAATTTCCCCTGAATATTTCCTCACATCGGCTGACGGTCAATCAACCGATCCAATTGACATCAAACGCCTCCTCAAAGAAGGCCAAGAAATTGTCGTTCAAGTTGACAAAGAAGAACGCGGCAACAAAGGTGCCGCCCTCACGTCATTCATTGCATTGGCAGGCTGTTATTTGGTACTGATGCCAAACAATCCTGATTCCGGCGGTATTTCTCGTCGCATCGAAGGCGATGACCGCGATCAACTCCGCGAAATCATCGAACAACTTCCGATTCCCGAAGGCATGGGTATTATCATTCGCACAGCGGGTGTGAGCCGCTCCAAAGAAGAATTGGAATGGGATTTAAAAGTGCTATTGCATTATTGGGAAGCAATCAAACTGGCCGCTGTTGCAAAACCTGCCCCTTACTTAATTCATCAAGAAAGCGATGTCATTATCCGCGCCGTGCGCGACCATTTACGTCAAGACATTAGCGAAATCGTTGTTGATGATGCTGATGCTTTTAACCGCGCAAAAGCGTACATCCAACAAGTGCGTCCTGATTTTATCGAACATTTAAAATTATATTCAGACTCAATGCCCATCTTCAGTCGCTTCCAAATCGAAAAACAAATTGAAGCAGCGTATCAACGCGAAGTGCGATTGCCATCAGGCGGCGCGATCGTCATTGATCATTCAGAAGCATTGGTTGCCATCGACGTTAACTCTGCACGTGCGACAAAAGGCGCTAGCATTGAAGAAACTGCTTTGCAAACCAATTTAGAAGCAGCGGATGAAGTTGCAAAACAATTACGCATTCGCGACATTGGCGGATTAGTAGTGATCGATTTTATCGACATGACTCCTACTCGCAACCAACGCGAAGTTGAAAATCGTTTACGCAACGCATTAAAAATGGACCGCGCCCGCATTCAAATCGGCCGTATTTCTCGCTTTGGATTATTAGAAATGTCGCGTCAACGATTACGCGCTGCATTAAGTGTGTCGTCCGACATTCCGTGCCCACGTTGTGAAGGTCGCGGTAGCATTCGCAGTGTTGAATCGGTGGCAATTTCACTTGTTCATCTCATTCAAGAAAATGCATCACGCAGTAATAATGCGCAGATTCAAGTGCAACTACCACTCGATATTGCAACGTATATCATCAATGAAAAACGCGATGCGTTAAAAGAAATTGAAACGCAATCATCCGTTAAAGTGATGATAATTCCCAATCAACATTTAGAATCGCCCCATTTTCACATCAAAACAACTCGCGATGACAGCAGCAAAACAATGCCAAGTTACAAACAAGTGCGCACACCAAAACTGGAAGTCATTGTTGCCAAACCAACAACCACTCAAACTGTTGCTGAACCTGCAATTCAACAATATTTAACAGGTGAAATACAACAACCTCCTGCTCCCAAAGCACAAAACAACGGGTTAATTAAACGGTTGTGGGATCTCATGTTTGGCAGCGAAACAACGGCGCCCAAAAAACCAGAGCGCAAATTTTCACAAGGAAAACGCCCACCATCACAAAGACAAGAACCCATCTTGCCGCGCGTGAGTGGTAACGATAATCTTCGCGATGATCGCGGTGGTCGTCCGCGTAACAACAATAAACCAAGAAGACCCCAGCAACGTGACGGTGCGCCACAACAAAGACGCGATGATCGCGGTGGTGATCGCCCTAATCGTAGTCGTGATAACCGTGATCGCAATGTGGATCACCGTACAAATAAACCGCCAATAAAACCACTGGTTTCAGAAATGCCTTCTGCAACAGCTGTTGAAGAACATCAAAAGCCCATTTTGCCACCAGTGATCGAAAATAAAATTGAAACACAGGCTGCTGTTGTAGAGACACGATTTATCGCGTCTCCTCCAAAGACAGAAAAATCAGTTGAAAAAGCACCTGCCGCTGAATCGCATCCTGCACCAACTGCACCTGCAGTTTCTGCTGCGGCATATCAAACTAATTATAAAGGATTGTCGTCAGGTAAAAAGCCGTTGCAGCAAGTGACAACGAAGAAGGAATGATCTATCTAAGAGACGCGATAAATCGCGTCTCTACTTATTCAGTACCGTATGCTAACCGGCTGCCTTTCTCTTCTTCATCCTTTTCACAACATCCCTTCACTTTGGCGTAAACAAAACCAGCACACGAACTCACTTTTGAACCTATTTTAGATAAGCCTAAACTCATTCCAACTACCGTCATCGGAAGTACGTTAAACAACAATTTATCTGCCACAACCGCCAATACCATTTGCGCAAAGAAAACAAAATAGGCATTTTTGTAAAATGCGTCTAACCCTGCTGCAAATATATTATTTTTTTGATATTCAGGATCTTCAGAAAAAAGACCATTTGTTATTTGCATTGCGTAAATCAAAAATGTAAACACGAGTGCTTCACGTCGTGTGAAGGGTTGAATTTTAGGGAAAGGTGTATGCACCATTACATCTAATTTAGCTAACCCAAACGGTAATTTATTAAAATGCACTTGATCAAGATTGACTTCAAGAGCCGCCATTCTTAAATAATAGCCAATGCGCCACTGATTATTTTTATCAAGCTTGAACGAATTCGCATCGAGCTCAGCAACCGAACGAATAAGATATTCCAATCCTGTTACCGCTACCGACAAAGAAAAATTAAATACAGCAAATAATGCCTTTTCGTGAACACCTAAAAATCTAAACGCATGGAGCATCCAGGCAACAGCGCTTTGAAGGCCAACCGTTTCGAACACTGCCATGGCAGTCTCGGGTAGCGTAGCATTCACCATGAGATGCCCAAGAAGACGATCAAATGTTGCTTTTTCATGAGTGACAGTTGCAGATATTGCGCGAGCGCTGTCCAGCGTTATAGGGGGATAGAAATTATCATCTTCTGAATTAGTTGATAGTTGATCTTGTTCAGGAGCAGTGGCCGAATAATCATTCTGCACTTCTCTCATAGAAGACTCAGATCCAGTGGAACGTACATCATCTTTAGCAGCTGTTTCCCTGCGCTCTTGTATCCATGCATTGTCGCTATCTTTAAGCGCTACCGCTTCGGCATTCGTTACACTGTATGCAACGAGTGGCTGTGGGGTCAGATATTTTACGATGGGATTATTGTTAAATCGATTTCTTAGAGTTTCTTTTCTTCCCCGCATAAATTCACCTATCGATTTAAAATTAAAAAAATCCTGATTTTAACTTTCCATGGAGTGAGGATTGATCTGTATGTAGAGACGCGATTTATCGCGTCTCAGGCAGTGCAATGAACATCTCAAAGACGCGATAAATCACACCCTGACCCGATCCATATCGGCTTGCGTATCCACACCCGCAGAAACCACCATATCCGTGAGACCGACGTGCATTTTATATCCATTCCATAAAATGCGCAATTGTTCGAGCAATTCAATTTTTTCGATAGGGCAAGGCGACCAATTAGCGTACGTTTCGAGGAATCCAGCACGATAAGCGTACATTCCGATATGACGAAAATAAGCGTCTGATAATTTTAATTTTTTTAAATCCAAGGACTTTAAATCAGGAAATTGTTCGCGATCCCAGGGGATGGGTGCCCGCGAAAAATACATTGCATAATGGCGATGATTTAAAACCACCTTCACAATATTCGAATCAAATAATTCTTCACTTTTTGTTATTTTTGTTGCTAACGTCGCCGTTTTAACATGATCATGTTCCGCTAAATTTGTTGCCAATTGAAAAATTAATTTTGGCGGTACAAAAGGTTCATCTGCTTGCAAACAAACCACAATATCATTTTCATCGAGTGCCAATGTTGCGACCGCTTCAGCAATTCTTTCTGTGCCGGAAATAGGTGTATCAGATGTCATACAAACTGTCGCACCAAAATCTGAAGCAACTTTTGCAATCTCATCATCTTCTGTTGCAATAACAATGGAGGTCGCACCCGATTGCAGTGCGTTTTCATAAACATGTTGCAGCATCGTCTTACCCTTAATATCCATTAATACTTTTCCAGGTAAGCGAGATGATTTTAATCGAGCGGGAATAATAACGGTAAAGTCCATAAATGAGTTCCATGTGTTTTGTTGAAAATTCAAAAACTATTCTATTTCTCGCGCCTCTTCAGGCAACATCACTGGCACGTGATTGCGAATGGGGTAAGCCAATTTATCAAAACGACAAATTAATTCTTGCGCGGTGTGATCATACAATAATTTCCCCTTACATAACGGACAAACTAATATGTCGAGCAGCGTATGATTCATAAAATATCGTCTTTGAAATTTTCGCAACGGTAGCATCATTGAATAAGAAGAACAATCAATTTTTTCACACAGGAACAGCCGCTGTATTGGGCACCAATTTAACTTGCGCCGTGGCGATGCATTGAAAAATTTCCTTTGCTTTTTCAGCAGAGACAGGGCAAGACAATTCTTTAAAAACAGCCAAACAATCCACACGGGAAAATTCACCCGTGGTATTCTTCTCATCTGTCTTTAAAATACCCTGAAAAATGAAATCGAGTTTTTTAACCAACGCATGAATAATAAAAACAGCTAATGTGGGCGCAGAAAACGAAAAAAAACACCAAGAGGGGGGTTTTTCTGGCCAATATTTTTCTTGATTCAAAATACTTTTAAAAACATCTTTGGCTTTGCTCGCATCAATTCCTTCCTCACGACAAGTCGGGGTTTTTGGTTTGGCTTGTGAAACGGCAACAGAATGATTGGCAAGATTAGCATGAGAAGAACGAACCGAAGGGGCGGGCGCTACGCGATGAAAATTTCTGCTTGAGATAGGAGGCAGTTCATCACCACCCCAACCCTCTTCATCATCCTTTTCAGAAACTGCTGGCGAAGCTTGCTGTGATCTTGCTTCTTCAAGTCCTTTTTGAGGTTTTTTCTCAGACTCAGCACTGGTAGTTGAGGCAGCTGAAGGTGATCTTGCCGGGGAAAATCTTTTTTGAGACTGAAGGTTTTCTGTTGCTGTATTGACAACGACATATTCAAATTCTGCTTTTGCAGTGTGAGCTTGCCCCTTCGGCAACAATGTTTTAAGCATAGGCTGCGCAAAACCAGGAGAAACGTCAACAAGCGTTTGTGACACATTAACTTCAGGATGCGTTTGGTGATATTCATCGATCGTTTTATTCAATAAAGCAGCCAATTCCGTTTGATTTTTTGGCGCTTCAATCCATTGAGCCAACATAAAACACATCTTGCGAAATGCATTGGGGTCGCTGCGACTCATGATTTTCTCCTTGAAAATATGAATGAAAATTAAATCATACTGTGAGTTTCGATGAGTTGAAAGCCTATTCTTAAATAAATTTCTGGTCCGCTAAGTCCGAATCAGCTCGTGAGCTTACGGTTGGATGTAAACATTTTCCTTAAGATCACGTTAATTTCGGTCGTTTGTACCAATTATAATCTTCATTTGGTATATTGCACCCAATTATCGCTTCAACCAAACAAAAGAACAATGGATAAAAATCAATTTAAGAGGTTATGTGAATGCCAGAACAAACACACATAAAAATGGTAGAAAAAGTATATTCGAACATAACGGACAAATTATCAAAATCAAAAAAATTATCAGAATTATTGCTTGAAATAGAAAAAAAGATAAAAGAAGATTTAGACCCGATGGAACCAGGCGAAGTTCGGGTACCAGAAAATAAACCTAACACAATTCAGAACTGGAACGATGAGGATGAGGAGGAAGGAGAAGCTACTACGGATAAAGTGGATGCAAAAGAAGAACCTATGGCTCAGCCTGAAAACCCAATTCCTCACTCCGAGACCACTACTACAGAAGTTCAGCATCAAACGAAAAAACAAAATCCAGACTCAAAAAAACAACGTCGAATAACACAAGCACTTCAACAACAAGTTGCGTTAACTGCTGAAACTACAAGAGTAACCAAAACTCCTGCAAAAAAAGCGACCGCAGAAAACCCGCAGCCTGAAAAAAAAGTGTCCAAAAAAGAATTAGAAAAATTAGAAAATGCATTGCTCGAAGAATACATGCAATCCGCAAAAGAAACCCAGAAAAATAAAAAAGCAGCTCCACCTGCTCATCATTGCAATGTTTTAACGACAGCAAGTGAAGCTGTTCGTAAACTATACTTAGGCAACGGTATTAATGCGGGATGCAAGCCTTGGTTAGAAAGATTTATAATCACGCTAGAAGAGCTTACTGATAAAAATGATCCTTTGTTTGAACTGAAGGATGATATTTTACCTGACTTACGCGTATTATGCGATAACCTTAATTTTATGACTGCTGCTCATGCGAATGATGAAAATCATTATATGTGGGTATACTTTATTCATCAATTTTTAAAGGAATCACTTATTAAAAATTGTGAAACAAAACCTGTGTTAAAAAGCGCGAAAAAAGATCCCAGAGCTAAAGACCTATTACCCATGCTCAACCAACTTCAAGAATCTTATGTGAGTTATCGCAATGATCTTAAAGTCATGGAGAAATTTTTTTCTATTTCAAACGCATTATTTTTTGTAATGCATACTGCTGAGTTTGCAAAATTTAAATATCCGAGCATCGATCTTTTGCGTCAGCTGTATTTACGCAAAATAAACGAGGCGGTTCATACTAATTTAAATTGGAGCAAATTAGATTCTGATGACATATCTAAAATTATTCCAGAGTTAGAAATGATTAAATTGGAAATAATAGCGGGTTTAAAACAAGAAATAGATTCTCATGATAAATCAGAAATTGATTTTATTCGGGAATATCCTTTTTTACAGAGTGCGCACCTATCTATTGTTTTTCTACGTCATTTACAAACAACTGAAAGTTCCCATCAACCAATCCCTCATGTTGTTACGCCAGTAATAACCCGCACTTTAACTGACGTTGTAAAGGCGCTTATTGCAATTCATTTGAATCATAAAACGAAGTTAGATGAATTAGTTTTGACATTGCAAAAATTGGAATTAACGCCAACATATTTTTCTCTTGCGCGCGATATTCGTTGTGGTCTTTCCATATTGCGTTCAAATTTACGCTATGTGGAAAAAGATTCTGAATTAGCGACATGGATTTGGTTCATTTATAATTATAGCGTTTATTTGAGTAGTGGGTTGGCTACACAACGTGACGGAATAGCTCGAAGTAATTTGGAAGAATTTGATCGGATAGCTAAACCTCAAATCTTTTTTGATTTTTTAAACGCAATAAATAATTCTTGTATTGAGCACAAAAAAGATGTCATAGGATTAAGCGAACAAGTACAACCATTTTTAGTTCTGACCAGAATTTATGTGCTTTTACAGCATTATGAATGGGAAATGTATAATCCTCTTTTTGCTACATCTGAACTGCTTAAACTATATCCCGTCTGCGCTAATGACATCAGATTTTTTTATATTGCGAAAAATAAGAAGCTGATGGAAGGCAAAGGCAACCCGGTTCAAGACGATATTACAAAATTGACCCATATTCAAAAACAATTTGAAGAAATTAAAGAAAAAATGATTGATACGGTAATCAAAAATTATCAATCAAGAGTATTTCAACATGATTCACAATTAGAAGTATTAAAAACAGCCATTGAGAATTTCAAAAAAAACCAACCGGATTTCGATTTTTCAAAACATCCTATTATTAGAAAGATGGCTGCTTCCGCTGAGGAAATTAATAAAATTATAATACTAATAGAAGGGTTATCGTTATTGATACAAAAATTGCAGCAACAAATCCAACCTTCCTCTCCTGCCACTTCCCGCGCTGCTTTATTCGCTATTGGCGGAACACAAGCTGCAAGATCGCAGCCTGCCGCCGCGCAATCACAGCCCCCTGCATCTTCAGCAAGGTTATAAATTTTATCGGGACAGGAGGATTTTCATAACCTAAAATTCTCTTGTGGTATTCAGTATCATTTTTTCTTTATCTCCATCAGCTAATTTCTCATCAGGAAAGTTAAAAAACGCTGATGAAGAAGGACTTCTTGGTAATACAGGTGATGATACTCTTATTACACCATCAGCAATCTGCCCCACCCAACCATAAAAATTTTGTAGAGGATTTTGTGCAATTGAAGCATATCCCGCGTTACAAAATGCTTGAAATTGTTTCTCTACCATTCCCGCATAATCTGATTTGAATAAATTTCGAAAACGATGATGTGAAATTTCTGTATACCATCTCGCCCATCGATCAAGCAACAAATCAAAATAGGCTTTACGTAAATAATTAACAATAGAATCCGAAATAGGTTTATCACCCGCGTCTACATGACAAAGTCGGCCAACGGTATCTGTAATTAATTTATCTGTTGCAATCAATATGGGTTGATTCGGTAAAATCAAAAATAGATCAGAAGGCAGCGCTTCCTGAACCGTTGTCATCACTACTTCCAATTTTTTCTTATCAATAGATAACAATGCATTATCAATCAAATTTAAATTCTCGAAAAAGAAATGCAATTTTTGATATAAGTATTTTTCTTGTTCGGAACTTTTTTGTCGGTGTGCTGATGATTCATAAATAGCAGCAGATCGCAACTTTTCTAAAATTGAAATAAAATTACCTGAAAATAAACCCATTAAAATAGCGGGTAATATTTCTTTATTTCTACAGAGTAATTTCTGGATCATCGGGTCTTGCAGGGATAAAATCATCTCACCCGAACCCAGTTGAGCTTGTCGACCCGCCCTAGCAAATCCCTGCTCCTCAATACGCAAATCTTCCGGATAAAAGGCAAAAATCACATGCAAACCACCCGCTTCCTTAACGCAGGATGATAGAATAATATCTGTGCCGCGCCCCGCCATATTCGTTGCAACCGTTACAGAACTAGGCTCACCTGCACGCGCAATGACAAAACGTTCATCTTCTTTTTGTTGTTCATTAAGAACCAAACAGGCTATTTTTTCTGTTTCGAGCTGTTTTGCAAAACTTTCAGTTTGATTAATATTATTAAATAAAATTAAAATGGATCGGCCTTTATTTTGATAACTCTTCACAGACGCAATTATTTTTTGCATTTGTTCTTCAACTGTTTTGGTAATCGTACCTGGTTTTCTTGCTCGTAAAATGGGCGCATGTGTTGGCACATCAAAAATGTCGACATTATAAATCGTTTTAATTTCGCTTCTTTCAACCTCTTCGCCAATCGTGCCTGTTAATCCATACAATTCACGGTACTCAGCAAAGAAAACAGGGTGTGAAATAGCGGCGATGGTATTGCTTTCAGGTGTTGGTGGTATACCATGCTTAATTTCAATAAATTGATGCAATCCACCAGGCCATTGTGTGCCATGAGATAAATGGCCTGTATTTTTATTCATAAGCACAATATGTTTTTTTGATTTATCCTGTGGATCTTCAAGCGAGCCATCCTGTACAACATAATGGTTCCCTTCTTGTTTTTTCAGTGACAATACAGAATTTTCCTTCCAATCAGACAATTGTGTTTCTGTAAAAGTACCGACCTGCTTTGCATAATGTCCATTATGATAACGCGATAAAATTGAACATAACTCTGCATTTGATAACAATAAAAATTTTTCTTCACCGCTGTTTTTTAATAATTGTAAAATAGGCTGATAAACCCAAGAGACATCGGTTGCTGCATGATTAGCAATACGCGCTGATTGCAATGCATTATCAATAAATAAACTATCTACCTCATCCACAATCACCACATCACAATAGCGTGGTACTTTTCTTCCATTGATAAACATGTACCGATTTTTTGTATATCGTAAGGCATCGCGTAGAATAGAAAATTCAAAATCGGTATTTGTTCCAAATAGAATTTGCGCGTCAAAATCTTTTTCTGATGGGTTTTGCATACAAATATGTGAACAACTGATACCAAAAATGCTATAAAATTGTTTGTATTTTTCTTGATCACGCATTGCCAATGAATGATTCGACGTAATAATATCCACAAAACGTCCTTGGCAACTAAAGAAAGCAGCAAGCAGCGTGGTAACAGTTGATTTACCCTCACCTGGTTTCATTTGTGCAATGCAGCCCTTAAAATGTTTTGGATAATGAATCATCCCTAACACCGTCAATAATTGCGTACGATAAGGTAAAATACCAAACTCTTGACGAATACATTCACGAATAATTGCTAATAATCGAACTATATCAATAGGATGCTGCAGTGTAATTTCTTTAGCTTTATTTCCAAGGGTAATTTGAGAGCATCCAAAATAGTCTTTTCCTAGGACATCAATTTTTTCACAATCGGAGAGCAAAATATCCAATTGATTTTCAGATAAAGGCGATCTTACAGTATCTGAAACAGTCAAAAAATCATGTCGCAATTGTTCATAGCTTTTTTCTGGAAAACGTTTTTCCCAATAAACATTTTGCAACGTTTTCAAGCAAGCAATAACATCTGAAATTGTTTTATGTTTTGAAAAAATATCCACCGGCCTTCGATAACTGTCCCTTGATGTCTGCTTTCGCAAACATAACTGCATATTAAAATAACACACTAAATCTAAAAATAACTCGGCAATCTTTATTAATTCATCCAATGATTTTTCTTCTGGCTGTAGCATTAATATTTTTTCAACTAAGCTAATGCCATATTCATCACGTAATCGTCGTGCCAACACAATCCATGTTGGTAATAAATGCAGTGATTTTTCATCCTGAAGAATAATTGAAACTACGGATGCAATTATTCTTTTTTCTTCATTACTTAAAACATCAGCGGGTATAACGCACAATTCATTAAAAAAGTTTCTGATGGCTATAAATGAATTTGGAAAATATAAAGAGTCGAAACATAATATATTGGCTTGATAAACATTAAACTCAGATATTTTATCAATTTCTGATAAAATGATTTTTTGTTTATCGACAGTAGCTTTAGCGTTAACAGCAGTTACCCACTCAGGTAGTCGATTATAAATAAACATTTTTTCGGTCAAAATTGTATTTAATCTATTTCGAAAAGCTATTTCAATTTCCGCTGATGATGGCAATGCATTCAAACATTGTATTTGTAATTCAGGCTTGGTACTTTTTTCTAAAACCTGATTGACTCGAATAAGATAATCGCTGTTTAGTGTAAAACTAATTGGGAAAGTAGGTGGTGATGAAAGCACGCAAGAAAACTTTTCCAGTAGTTGTAAATATTTAACATAAAATTTCCCAAAAATATCAAAATAAAACTCTATTCTTTTTGTGTCTGAGCACGACGGATGACCTAATGCATGGCCAATTTTCGATTCATAGTCGTCACGCTGGACCACAGGATTGAAATAAGCAATAAGCCAAGCTCGCGCACACTCTGGCATAGCATTAATAGACCAAAATAATTGGCACGATTCCCAGGTCATCAAAATGTTCCACGGATAACGCTCTAAAAACAAAGACTGTACGGTTGACCAATAAATAGTATCATCTAAAATATTATTTTTTAGAATCGCGTTTTCCCATGTATGTTTTTCTAGTGTATCATCATGCCCAATAAAACAACTCATACCTAATGTGGTAGATTGTGTATGTCTTTCTCTAAAGCGCTGGGAAAGCGAATTAATCCAAAATCGTAAATAAATATCTCTTTCAGGATGACCAACAGGATGTTTATTTAAACCAATAATAAATTGCTTCGCAGATTGTTTTGTCAGTATTTTTAAAATAGCTTTAAAATTATTAAGCTCAGTTCGCAATTGCCGTGGGATTTCACTTAGATCTGCATTTAAATCATTTGATAATTTATTAAAAATATATTCTAGTGAAACTAATAAATCAAAATGTTTAAACCAATTATCTTTTTGTGCAATAATGCTGATTCTCCAATAATATGGATCATATGCCGCGGGAACTTTCATGGTTGTAAAATCTTCATCAAACCGATCAACCATTTCCCTGACTGAATAACATGCAATATTAACGTACTGTTTGCGATGCCAATCAATATGCGGTCTAAAATGTTCCGGAAAATCCGATAATTTTCTCATTGAAGATTTAACCGGAAATAGCTCTGCTAATTTCCCTTCAAGTGAGGCATTAATTGCGCGAATTAATTCCTGCTGTTCTGCTTCCGTCAGTAATATATTATTTTCTGGCCGCATAATCGCTCACACTCACAGTCGCGCTGACATTCATGGGTTTCACACGCCACAATCCATGCGCCAACACATTACTTGAATCTCTTTGTAATAACTTGTTATGTAATGCCAATGCATTACACGAATTCATATTCCCCAATGTTTCTGCCAATTGTTTTGGTGTTTGTTTATCGCCATTTTCAACAGATAATAAATTTGGTAGCCCAATTGCCAATAAATGAATTGTTTCTGGTGAATCCAGTCGAACCGCTAAATGCACTAGCGTATCGTTTGCTTTTACTGAAGCATTCCAAGCTGTTAAAACAAGTTGCATCCATTGCAAGACAACGGGCATGTAAAACAATTTTTCATACTCACCCATAAAATCATCTTGTGTGAGCATACGCTGAGTAAATATTGTTAACATGGTGGCAACGGAATTTAAATTTTTTGAAAGTGCTAATACAGCAGGTGATGTGCCATGCTTAGAAGTTTGATTGAGATTGGCACCTGATACAATTAATTTTAATATAACACCAAGATGATTATTTTCAATTGCAATTAAAAGCGGCGTTAATCCTGCTTGATTAACAACATTGATTTCTGCATCAGCCTGAATAAGTAAATTAACGACGCCTACTGATCCTGTTTTTGCCGCGATATGCAGTGGTGTATTACCTTCATGATCGATCGCATCAATGCAACAACCCATGCGAATAAGTATACCAGCACAAAGAGTGGCATCATGCGCTGCTGCAAAATGTAGGGCATTATCACCCTTCTCATTCACTTGAGTGACATCAATATTGAAAGCAATTAATTGCTGTAATCCTTCAGCATTATCATTTGCAATACAAACTCGCAATCGATTCCATTCTGATTGTGGATTAAAAAATTGTGGCATTTGAGAAAATAATTCAACCAATCCAACATCCTTTCCAAAAAATACCAAATCCATCGGCGTCGTTTTTCCAGCATTTTCAATTAATGGATCAGCGCCATTTAATAACAGCAATTTACACACCGCCAAATGCCCTCGTTGCGCTGCAAAATGTAATGCCGTATTTTGAATATCCAATTTTTCATCTGAAACAGCTGTTTTGCTATTAATATCGACATGATATTGAATGAGTAATGCAGCACAGGGTTCATGACCAAATAATGCTGCATGATGCAAGGCGTTTAATCCTTTTTCATTTCTCATATCCAAGGTCACGCCCATTTTTAATAACAACGACATGGCTTTTTTCAGCCCACGTGTTGCACTTTGTATTAATGCAGTATCACCATCGCGATCCTGTGAATTTAAGTTTTTCATTGCGGGGATTAATTGCAGCACAATTGATTCTTGTTTTTCACATAATGCGCAGTGCAATGCCGTTTGTTGTGCTGCATTTCTAATATCCGGATTTGCACCATGCTCTAATAAAAGTGTTACAATCCGCGAATAACCCAGCGCTGCTGCTAGCATTAATGGCGTAATATTGCGATCAGCTCTGATATCTGCTGAAATTTCCTCAAGACACTGTTTTACAAGATCTTCATTATTCATGCGAACGGCTAAATGTAGTTTTGTTTCACCTTCATCAAATCGCGCATCGCTTGGAAAAGAATGATTAATAAATAACCCAATGACTCTGGGGTCACGTGCTTCAATGCCTGCTCTTAAAAGTGAACATTGAGGTGTTACCAACGTTCTTAAAAAACTGTCCACTTGTTTTGGATTGAGCATCGCCGCAAAAAACGCTTCCATTGAAGGATAGGGTTTTGGCTTTTC
>Ga0207099_1082_pt1 | contig 19797 bp, 16 predicted proteins | sample Alteio_BWMinHeat_85_FD_153521 | JGI IMG/M metagenome (GOLD analysis project Ga0207099, IMG submission 153521) | Enriched cells from forest soil in Barre Woods Harvard Forest LTER site, Petersham, Massachusetts, United States -... | ecosystem: Environmental > Terrestrial > Soil > Temperate forest >... | reverse complement strand
TTTCATCAAAAATTAAATAGCATTGTTGCTGATAATTTTCAGGATATAATTCATAAAATGTTTCAATAATTTTTTGAATTTTTTTCAGTGAGGTTGGATATAATCGATCGTCTTCAAAATTAAGATAGAGAATACGTGTAGGCGTAATGCCCTCGGCAAGCCAGGTTTTGGCTAGTTGAAGTACGGCATGGGTTTTGCCTGTTCGCCGCATCCCAATCAATGTTTTAATTTTGTGGGGCAAGTTTGGAATAGCTATTTTCCGATCGAAGATAGCTAACTGAGATAGTTTTTCGAGAAATTCTTTTTGTAATTCCAGCAATAATTCTCGCATGAATAATCTTTCCTTATCTTAAAGGAAAGATTATAGCATATCTTTCCTTGTGTTCAATGAACGATTACATGAAATCTTTCCTTGCGAACAAGGAAAGATTTGCTTTAATGTGAAAAAACTCAATATATCAATCTGTTGATCATTAGTTAATCGGAAATAGAATGTTGAAACCATTCCTTCATTGCCAATGCCGTTTCTCTGATTGGTCTGGGCCGATAGTGCAGCTCTTGTTTCGCTTTTTCTATACTAATGTGTTTATGTGTTACCAATTGACGCAATGATTCTTTCGAAAATGGAAATGGCTTTTTGGCCAATTTATGCAGCCAAACTTGCAATGGCCAAAACAATTTTGCAAGCCATAATGGGGAATTGACTACTACACCCTTTTTTCCGCCGACTTCAGAAAAAAGTTTTGCTAATTTCTTTATCGGAATCCAGTTTTCACCTGCGATAATATAACGTCCACCGATTTTTCCGTGTTCGATACAAGCAACCAATGCATCAGCCACATCGCGTACGTCCACGTAACGGTGCCCACCAGAGATGGCAGGTAAGATTTTTTTATGAAAATAGTCTTTGTACGCAAGACCAGACAAAGAAGGTTGAAAATCATAAGGGCCTAGCAATCCAGTGGGATAGATAATAATTAAAGGAAGCCCTTGTTGTGTTGCCATTTCTTGCAACATTAAATCGGCCTGGGCTTTTGTTAAATCATAATCAAAATCATCTTCAGCATTTGAATGTGGGCGTGTTTCAGTGATGGTTTCTTTCATCGGAGATTTTGACAATGCATGAATGGACGAAGCATGAATAAATTTTTTCACCTTCGCTTTGAGTGCAGCATTAGCGACTGATCGTGTGCCGTCAACATTAATTTTTTGCATGGATTTATCGTGATCAGGGAAAAGAGAAACTTTTGCGGCTGTGTGAAAAACAATATCGCAGTCTTGCATTAATGCAGTCATTTTCGTTTCATCTAAAATATCCGCATCTATTTTTGTAATCGATATATCGGCAAGTGACCGCGCTGATGTTGCATGCAAATCTGTTGCAATAATTTCATCATCACGCAAAATTAATTTTCGAATTAAATTATTTCCTAAAAATCCTGCAGCACCTGTGACTACTATTTTCATAACACGTCCTCAAGGTTTATTTTTATTGTTTATATAATGTTGGAGTTTTCGAGTATATAACCCATGCGTAATATATTACAATTTACGCAAAATTTATTAGCAGGAGAAGTGTATGAATAAGGAAACAGCAGTTGTGCTTTTTAGTGAAAAAACGATTCGGCGGGTGTGGCATAATAATGAATGGTATTTTTCGGTGGTGGATATTTGTGCGGCATTGACAGATAGTGTTGATGCTGGGGCGTATTGGCGAAAGTTGAAACAACGATTAGTGTCAGAAACTGACCAGGTCGTGACATTTTGTCACGGGCTGAAATTATTGGCCGCTGACGGAAAAAAGTACATAACGGACTGTGCTAACACAGAAGGTGTATTGCGCATCATTCAATCCATCCCCTCACCCAAAGCTGAACCTTTTAAACGTTGGCTCGCAAAAGTGGGGTACGAACGTATCCAAGAAATCGAAAATCCTGAACTTGCTCAAGAACGCATGAAAAAAATGTACGAACTAAAAGGTTATCCTCAAGACTGGATCGACAAACGTTTGCGCGGCATCGCCATTCGTCAAAATTTAACAGATGAATGGAAAGATCGTGGTATTACAGCACAAAATGATTATGCAATTTTAACAGCAGAAATTTCGAAAGCGACATTTGGTATGACGCCTTCTGAATATAAAGCATTTAAAAGTCTACCTACTAAATCAAATGAAAATTTGCGTGATCATATGACGGATCTTGAATTAATTTTTACGATGCTCGGTGAAAAAGTCACAACTGAAATTTCAAAAAAAGAAATGCCAGTGGGTATGCCGGAAAATAAAAAAGTGGCGAAGCGTGGTGGAAAAACGGCAGCGATTGCGCGTAGAGCAACGGAAAAAGAATTAGGCGGTAGTATTATTAGCGACAAAAATTATTTGCCGAGGTTGAGAAATGAGTAAATATTATGGATAAAATAATTTCAATTCATGCAACTGTTTCCGGAAAAGTGCAGGGCGTTTTTTATCGCAAAAATACCGCCATAAAAGCAAAATCATTAGGGTTGACAGGTTGGGTAAAAAATAATGTAGACGAAACAGTTTCTCTTGTTGCTTGTGGCGATCCAGAAAAAATTAATTTGTTGATTGCATGGTTGTGGCAAGGCCCTTCTATGGCGCGTGTTAGTGATGTGAGTTGGCATGAGATTGTTGTTGAGGATTTTGAGGGGTTTGAGGTTCGGTTGTGAACCTAGACACAGCCCCAATCTATGATATGCTTTTCAAACTAATTTTTAATGAGGATTGATCATGAGTAACATTTCTGAATTACAAGCAACGATTGCGCAATTAACTGCACGCGGGAAGGGTTTATTGGCAGCAGATGAAAGTGTTGCAACCATTACCAAACGACTGGAATCCGTTGGCGTTGAATCAACCGAAGAAACACGTCGCACGTATCGCGATTTATTATTAACAGCACCCCATTTAAACGAATATATCAGCGGCGTGATTTTATTCGAAGAAACATTAAATCAATCCACTTTAAGCGGCGTGCCTTTTGCAAAATTTTTGCAAGATAATCACATTGTTCCCGGCATTAAAGTTGATAAAGGTTTGGTTGCTGTTAGCTCGAGTAATCCTGAACAAGTAACACAAGGCTTAGATGGTTTGGCTGAACGCTTACAAAAATATAAAGCGCAAGGCGCACGATTTGCGAAATGGCGTGCGGTGTATCTTGTGGGTGAAAAAACACCGTGTAAAATTGCGCATTCAATGAATGCCATTGGTTTAGCGCGTTATGCGCAATTGTGTCAAGATAATGGCATCGTTCCGATTGTTGAACCTGAAATTTTAATTGATGGTGATCACACTATTGAACAATGCGAAAAAGTAACTGAAAAAGCATTGCATAAAGTCTTTAAAGCAATGCGAAAATATGGCGTGATTTTAGAATATATTATTTTAAAACCCAGCATGGTTATTGCGGGTAAAAAATCTAAAAATCAATCTACTGTTGCACAGGTTGCAGAAGCAACATTGCGTGTATTAAAACGCGCGGTTCCTGCAGCCGTTCCTTCCATCAATTTCTTGTCGGGCGGACAAACACCCGTGCAAGCAACACAACATTTGCAGGCAATGAATGCAAATGGCCATTTACCGTGGCATTTGAGTTTTTCTTACGCAAGAGCATTGCAAGAACCTTGTATGGATGCATGGCGTGGTAAAAAAGAAAATGTGAAAGCAGCACAAGACATTTTTTTAAAGCGTGCGAAATTAAATCAGTTGGCAACGTTGGGACAATATAAAAACGAAATGGAATAGAAAATATTCATGGATGATATTTTGATTTTAGTTCCAGCTTATAATGAAGAAACAACGATCAATGCTATCGTTGATCGTTGCTTGCATTATTTCCCAAACGTGTTGGTTATTGATGATGGTTCAACGGATAAAACACTGATCGCATTAAAAAACGCGAGCGCCACTGTTTTATCAAACCCCAAAAATTTGGGTAAAGGTTTGACCTTGCTGAAAGGATTTCACACAGCACTCGAAAAAAATTATCAGGGTGTGATTACACTCGATGCAGATGGTCAACATGATCCTGATGATTTACCGAAATTTCTTGAAAAAATTGCACAAAACCCTGATGCATTAATCATTGGCGCACGACGCATTCACACCGAACGCGCACCTCAAATGCGATTGCTTGCGAATAAAATAGCTGATTTTTTTATTTCATGCGCGGCAAGGAAACGCTTGGTTGATACGCAATCAGGATATCGTTATTATCCCAGCGCATTTTTAAAACGCCATGTGACACACGTTGGCATGGCCAGTCGCTTTGCGTTTGAAGCAGAAATTTTAGTTACGGCTGCGCGTGTTGGGTTTGTGGTCCAGTATGTAGATATTCAATCTTGTTACCCCGCTTTTGCACGTGCGAGTCATTATCATCCCAGAAAAGATACCTGGGAAATTGTCAAAGTCGTGTCAAGACTAATTTTCAAGACAAATTCTGAAAGAGCGTGATAAAGTACAGGCCTTCTCCAGGTTCATGTTTTGCGGGAATTACTGCCATGTACAGAAAGCGATTGCTTCGTTATGCTTTATGCGTTTTAGTCGCGACTGTGACCACGTGCCTCGCTGTTTCACCTATTACTTCTGTTCCCTCAGTTACAACCAGCGCGACTGCTTCTGATGCGCAAGTCTGGAATCTAAAAAATGCTGATATTCGTGCGGTTATTCAAACCATTTCAGTTTTAACCGGCAAAAATTTTATTGTTGATCCGCGTGTGCACGGCAAAATTACCTTGGTTTCGCAAAACCCCATGACGCCAGATGAGTTATATCAAGTTTTTTTGTCGATGTTGCAATTATTGCAATACGACGCCATTCCATCGGGTAATGTGATTAAGATTGTCCCGTCGATGGATGGTAATGCATTATCGCGCGATGTCGCCACTAATGCACAACCTGGATTTGGCGATGAAATTGTAGTGCGTGTTGTGCCGGTAAATCATGTGTCTGCAACCGAATTAGTGCCTGTTTTGCGACCTTTAATGTCGCAATCAGGCAGTGTCACTGCTTATTTACCATCGAACACATTAATTTTAGCGGGCACCGCATCCAATATTGCACGCTTGGTGAGTGTGATTCATCAAATGGATTCAACCAATGCCAATCAAATTTCCGTTGTGCATTTACATTACGCGAGCGCTGAAAAAGTGGCTGCGGTTATTCGTGCTTTGCAAAGTGGTAATGCTGCACAAGGTAGCGTGAATAATGCAACCATATCACCTGATGAAGAAGACAATAGTATTTTAATTAGCGCGAATTTGGCTAATCAATTGGTGATGCGTAATTTAATTCATAAGCTCGATCAAAAAGGATCGGGGGGTGATGATACTAAAGTTATTCCGCTAAATTATTTGTCCGCGAAAAAATTAGCGCCCATTCTCACAAAAATTGCACAAGGCATGGTCGCGTCACTTGCGCAATTACCAGGTGGAAAAAAAGCATCAGTATCAACGGATGACGGCGATGTTTCTATTCAAGCAGAAAATACAACAAATGCGATTATTATGCATGCGCCTAAAGCAATGCTAAACAGTTTAGCCAATGTGATTTATCGATTAGATTCGCGTCCACGTGAAGTATTGGTTGAAGCTATTATTGTGAATATGGATGAAAATTTATTGGATCAGCTGGGGATTATTTGGGGAACGTCTAATGCGGCGGCAGCTGCATCTGCAGTCGCTGCAGCGTCAACCGCAGGTGCGACAACAGCAACGATAAGCACTGCAGCAGCAGTCGCAAGCCCAGATGCATTTGCGATGAATGCCAATCACAGTTTTGGTTTTTTACCTGATGGTAATTTATTAGCGTTATTACAAGCATTAAAAAGCGATGGTTCTTCTGATATTTTATCAACACCTTCTGTTGTTGTATTAGATAATCAAAAAGCGACGATTCTGGATGGTCAAAATATTGGTGTTCCAAATCGTTCATATCAGGGTGCATCGGCGACAACAACAGGCAACCCAGATCAAAATGTGGTGACGCCTTATAATACGATTGAACGTGAAGACGTGGCATTGAGTTTGGATGTGGTGCCGCATATCAGCCCGGATAAAATGATTCGTTTGCAATTATTGCAACAAGATAACAGTCTGGCAACGAGTACAACTGCAGCACAAACAACACAAGATAATCCTGTGATTAATACGACGAAAATAAAAACATCGGTATTGGTTCGCAGCGGAAATATTTTAGTGCTCGGTGGATTAATTAGTAACGAACAAGAAAAAACAACGCAAAAACTGCCTATTTTAGGCGATTTGCCTTTGATCGGTCATCTCTTTCGATATGATACAACAACGATGGATAAAAAGAGTTTAATGGTTTTTATTCGCCCGATTATTATGTCTAAACATATTGAACACAAGCAAACAATGAATCGTTATTCTTATGTTCGTCATCAACAAATTGAAATGCAAACCGGAAAACGTTTGTCGACGGATGTGATGCCGTTGTTGCCTGAATTGGGTGAAAGTACGGTGACGTTGCCAAGGCCAATACCAAGTTCGGATATGCGGTTGCCACCACCGACAGATCGGTAGATTATGAATATGCTTTAGCTAATTGCTCGGAGGTATTTTTGAAACACGCCGCAAGTACATCCCTGTAGGCTAATGATTGCCCTTCCGGGGCAATCATTGTTTCAAAAACACCCCCTTCGCAATTATCTGCGCATATTCATAATCATTTATTTTATTTAAATGAAGCGATAAATCATGAGAGATAATCATTCCTTAAAAGAACAACCCGCCAAACGTCGTCTCTCATTTCATTTTGCAAAACGAAATGGTGTTTTTTTGCAATCAGAAACAACTGATTCAGTTTCTATTTGTTATTTACCAACCGTTAATCCAGAAATATTAATTGAATTACGCCGTTATTTTCAAAAACCCTTGCAATTAGAGCCTGTTTTGCAGGGTGATTTTGAAAAATTACTATCGAAAGCCTATGAAACAACTACCCGTTCTGCGATGGCAGCCATTACGGATATTGAAGAAGATTTTGATTTACAAAAAATGATGTCAACGTTACCTAAAACAGCTGATTTATTAGAAACAGAAGATGATGCCCCCGTTATTCGCTTAATTAATGCGATATTAACGCAAGCGATTAAACAGTCCGCTTCTGATATTCATTTTGAAACATTTGATGATCGCTTGGTTATTCGATTTCGAATTGACGGATTATTGCGCGAAGTATTAGAGCCGCCGCGTGGATTAGCGCCTTTGTTAACATCGCGTGTAAAAATTATGGCGAAGTTGGATATTGCAGAAAAACGTTTGCCGCAAGATGGACGTATTTCATTGCGAATTGCAGGACGTGCAGTGGATGTCAGAGTGTCCACTATCCCAACGCATCATGGTGAGCGAATTGTATTACGTTTGTTGGATAAAGAAGCGGCGCCCTTGGATTTAACACGCTTGGGAATGTCGGATGAAATATTGTCTGTCATTAAAAAATTAATTGCGTTTCCGCATGGTATTTTATTGGTGACCGGTCCAACGGGATCGGGAAAAACAACGACATTATATGCAATGTTAAATACATTGAATGATGCAACACGTAATATTTTAACGATTGAAGATCCCATTGAATATTACTTAACAGGGATTGGTCAGACGCAAGTGAATCCTAAAATTGAAATGACGTTTGCCAGAGGATTGCGTGCTATTTTGCGCCAAGATCCCGACATTGTGATGGTCGGTGAAATTCGAGATAGGGAAACGGTGGAAATGGCAATTCAATCGAGTTTAACAGGGCATTTGGTGCTATCCACATTGCATACCAATAGCGCGATCGGTGCGATTACCCGTTTGCGAGACATGGGGGCGGAACCTTTTTTATTGTCATCAACGATTATTGGCCTGATTTCGCAGCGTTTGGTGCGCGTATTGTGCGCGCACTGTAAGCAGGCTGAAATTGCGGATGAGCGCACGCGACAATTATTCGAAATTAAAAATACGGACCCCGTCATTCTTTATCGTCCGAAGGGATGTGAGCATTGCGGTAATACAGGATTTCACGGTCGTACGGGTATTTATGAGGTTATTTCTGTCGATACAAAATTACAAGCCATGATTCATTCGAATGAAAGTGAAGCGGATATGGAACAGCATGCAAGAACGTTCAGCAAGAGCATGCGGCACGATGGGTTTAGAAAAATAGCGAATGGTGAGACGACGATTGAGGAAGTGTTGCGGGTGACGACGGAGGATGTCTGAGTGATACGTATAGACAATACTGAATTGTACAAATAGCGGGTATCAAATTACACATATAGCGGAGATTGAATTACATAAATAGTGTGAATTGAATTGGCAATATAGCTGAATATCTGTTACTTTCTATACAGCAGGAGAATAACATGTCCAAATTTCAACGTTGGCAAAGCAAAATTTTTGTGAAAGCACTTAAAACACGTCGAGTGGTAATCATTGGTGGCGCTAGGCAATGTGGTAAAACAACGGTATCTAAACCGATGGGCGCTGCTCCTGGTGCCATGTATCGTACTTTAGATGATTATTTACTACTTGATATTGCAAAAACTGACCCGCAAGAATTTGTAAAGCATTCAGGTCATTTAATGATTATTGACGAAGTGCAAAAAGCCGTTGAATTGTTGCCGGCTATAAAAATGAGAGTTGATGAAGATAATCGGCCAGGGCAATATTTGTTAACAGGCTCTGCACATATTCAGTCATTGCCGAGCGTTACAGAATCATTGGCCGGCAGAATTCGTGAGGTGCCACTGCGTCCATTATCTCAAGGAGAGATATTAGGTCATGAGCCCAATTTTCTTGATGGTGCGTTTGAACAAAAATTTTATCAACACAAAAATACATTAAGTCGAGACGATATTATTGAAATTGCCATGCGCGGAGGTTATCCGGAAGTATTACAACTTCCTAATGATGAGCGAGAATTGTGGCATCAACAATATATTGATATTTTATTGGATCGTGATTTAAAAGAAATAATTAATATTCGACGACGCGATGCAATGGAAAAGTTGGTGCGGGTTACTTGTGCATGGTCAACGAAACCAATGGATATAACAGCGATAGGCAGTGGTTTATCCTTACAGCGTCGCACGGTCGAAAGTTATATTAATGCATTAGAAACGTTGTATTTAATTGATCATATCCCTGCATTTGCAAAAACAGACTATGATCGCGTCGGAAGGCAATCTAAATTAATTATGAATGACAGCGGTTTCATGTCGTCTGTTTTGCGTTGGCGGATGGATGATGTTCGATTTGATGGTGATCGTGTTGGAAAATTACTTGAAACACACGTAGGCAATGAATTACAAAAACATATCGATACTACTGAAGATAAATGTATTTTATATCATTATCGAGATAGGGAAAAAAGAGAAATTGATTTTCTCATCGAAGGATATCATGGTGATTTATTGGGAATTGAAGTGAAAGCCAGTACAACACCAGGCAATGAAGATTTTAAACACCTCAGATGGTTCAAAGAAAACTTAACACCCAAAGGAAAAAAATTCACAGGCATTGTTTTGTATACGGGAAACCATATTGGTTCTTTTGGCGGTGGAATGTGGGCGGTGCCGATCTCGTGTTTGTACTAATTGCCAATGAAGATGCGAATCGCATCTTCATTTCCGTTGATTGTATAGTATACATCTCAACAAAAAGTCTCGAAGACCTGACATGGAAAATATGGAAAAATCATTAGATGAAGCAATGCGCCAAGCGGCATTGCGATTTAAAAATGGATTATTTTCTGAGGCAGAACAATTATACCGTCATGTTTTTGTAAAAAACCCAGGAAATCATAACGCATCACTCGGCATTGCTTTGTCTGCACTAGAACAAAATAATATAACAGATGCGCTTTGGTTTATGCAGAAAGCAGCAGAAATAGCACCTGAAATTGTTTTATACAGGCGTAACTTGGGTGAATTATTTCGCCGCGCAAAAAAATATGAAGCTGCAATTGCATCGCATAAAATAGCCATTAATATTGAACCCTGTTCTGCTGAAAACCATTTTCTACTGGGTTTAGCGTATAGCGACAACCATCAATTTGAATTTGCGATTCAGCATTACCACATCGCATTATCCTACAATCAAAACTATGGTGTAGCATGGAACAATCTTGGAACGGTTCTTGAAAATTTAGGTGATAAACAAACCGCCAAAATTGCTTATACAACCGCCATTGCGCTAAATTCGTTGCATGCAGAAGCACAAAATAATCTTGCGGTTATTTATAGCGAAGAGGGTAAGCTTACAGAAGCCCGTTCACATTTCACAGCATCTGTAACAGCAAACCCTGATTTTATAGAAGCGCATTATAATCTTTCATTAATAAAAACATACACGCTAAATGATCCGCATTTAGCGCTTCTTGAATCGCTTATGAAAAGAATAAATTGTTATTCTACACCAATGCGTATTCGTTATTATTTTGCATTAGGTAAAGCACTCGATGATACAAAACAATATGAGCGTGCTTTCAAAGCGTATTCGGAAGGCAATCAATTACAATCATGTCAAAAACCGTGGGATAAAAACAAACTTCATGCATTGGTTGAAGCAATACCCAAGCTGTTTACAACATCATTTTTAAAACAACCTAAAAAAACAAACGATGCGCGGTGTCCTATTTTTATTGTCGGTATGCCACGCGCAGGAACTACTTTGATAGAACAAATACTTTGCACTCACGAAAGCATTTATGGCGCGGGTGAATTAAGTATTCTGGATGATGTGCTACACAATGCTTGTCGCACAGCCAATATGCCGTTTACAACATGGATGAAACAGTTGACCGATGAAGCGTTTGCAACCTTAGGAGAAGCATATTTAAATCGAGTATGGAAATTAGCACCCAACAAAAATTTTATAGTCGATAAAATGCCTGGAAACTGTTTTTACATTGGTATGATTTATCGCATGCTGCCTAATGCCAAAATAATTCACGCTATTCGTGATCCGATGGATTCCTGTTTTTCTTGTTTTACGCATCTATTTAACGATGACATGTCGTTCTCTTATGATTTAACGACACTTGGAACTTATTACACGCTCTATGCACAAACCATGCAACATTGGCATAGCGTATTACCCAAAAACACTATTTTTAACGTATCTTATGAACAAATGGTTACCCATCATGAAGCGCTTTCAAAAGAACTCATTCGTTATATAGGATTGCCCTGGGATCCAAATTGTCTTCATTTTTATAAAAATAATCGCGCTGTAAAAACAGCGAGCTTAACCCAAGTACGCAAACCGATATATAAAACATCACTGCAACGTTGGCAATATTTTGCAAATGAATTAGAACCGCTGCAAAAAATAGTAGCACCGTATCGCAACATACCAGGAATCAGCGCATGAACACAATTGATTATGCAATACGCGTTGCCACGCAAATGCAGAGTGAAGGCAAACTCGAACAAGCCAGATCAATTTTAAAGTGTATATTAAACGTTAATCCAAACCATGCTTTTGCACTTCATTTATTGGGAATCATCACTTATCAAACAGGCTTCGCTGCAGCAGGCATTCAACTCATTGAACAAGCCATCACACACAACCCTTTGGTTGCATTATTTCACAGTAATTTAGGTGAAATACACCGTCAATTAAAAGCGATTGATTTAAGCATTGCTTGTGGTCAACGTGCCATTGCACTTGATGCAAACGCTGCAACTGCTTTTGCCAATTTGGGTATCGCTTACTATGATGCAAAGCAATATATTGAGGCAGAAGAATGTCACAAACGCGCACTTTCTCTTAATCCAAAACTTAAGTTTTCGCTCAACAATATGGGCAGTATCTACAAAATGCGCGGTAACATAAAACAAGCTATTGCGTTTTATCAAGCTTGCGAATCCTTTAATAATTTGGGTGTGCTTTTTCTCGAACAACAAGAATTTAAACAAGCGCTGGATTACTTTAACCGTGCGATTACATCGACACCGCAATTGGGTGATCCATACTGCAATAAGGGATTTTCTTTGGCAGGTCTCAATCGATTTGATGAAGCGATCAATTGTTTTAAAAAAACATTACAACTTAACCCGAATTCAGCAGAAGCATACTACGGCATTGCTAAAATACAGCTACACAAACACGATTATGTTGAATCAGAAAACATGCTTTGGAAAGCCATTCACATAAAATCAGAACAAGCCGAATTTTATCAACTCTTAGCAGAGATTTATCATGCAAAAGGCAATCATAACCAAGCGCTCATCTATCTAGATCAAGCATTATCTATTAATTCAACACTGGCCAGTTTATATATCAGCAAGGGAAGTATGCTGATGGAAATAGGTGAATTATCGCGCGCAGAAGAACAATTTTTAAAAAATACAAATGATTCACAAATCGACATACAAATATTGGCGCACTATTCTCTAGTGCAACTTCGCAAAATTAATTCAGATAATCTAAGCTTAAAAGCGCTATTATCGATTGCCAATCATGTTGATTCAGTGTCTACAGAAAAATTACCCTACCTTTATTTTGCGCTCGGAAAATGTTACGACGATATGGGAGAGTGGTCGACCGCATTTGCCTATTTCACAAAAGGCTGCAACCTCAAACGCAAAAATATTACTTTTGATATTCAAGAACAAATTCATCTGACGCATAAATTAATACATGTTTTCACGAAAGAAACTATCGACTATTTAAAAACATTTTCTAATCCATCAGCATTACCGATATTTATTGTCGGCATGCCACGTTCGGGTACTACGCTTGTAGAACAAATTCTCGCAAGTCATTCTCTGGTATATGGCGCTGGAGAACTACCTTATTTAAATGATCTTACAGCGGGTTATCCTGATAATATTACGCAACTGTCAGCAGCCGACTATCGCATGATAACAGACAATTATTTGCTTTATTTACAGCGGCTTTCTAGCGATGCCGTTCACATTACCGATAAAATGCCACATAATTTTATTGCAATCGGATTAATTCACGCATTATTTCCCAATGCTAAAATTATTCATGTCAAACGTAATGCCCTAGACACTTGTTTATCTTGCTATACAAAATTATTTAATCAGGGACAGTTTTATTCTTATGATTTAATAGAACTGGGTCAATATTATTCTCACTACGAAATGATCATGAATCATTGGCGTCAGATTCTACCCGCTGATGCTTTTCTCGAAATAAATTATGAAGATGTTGTCACCAATCTGGAAGCAGAAGCAAAACGACTGATCGCTTATTGTAACTTAACATGGGATCCTGCTTGCGCGGCTTTTTATCAATCTAAAAGAAAAGTAAGCACCGCCAGTTTTATGCAAGTACGTCAGCCTGTTTACACTTCATCCGTTAAACGTTGGCAGCGATTTAAAGATGAATTATCTCCGCTGATCAATGCAATAAATGATTAAAGGATATTTTCGTCAAAACAAAACACTCAGCAAAATCAAAATAAATAATATCCCAATGACAGCATTGTAAAAATTCAAATTGCCAGATTGAAATAATCTTACTTTATTCGATAGACTATTTACAAAAGAAATTACGGGGTTAAAAAAATATTTAGTGAAAATAGGCGTTGTTTCTTGATGAAATGAAACGCGCTTCAAAAAGTATGGTTTTCCACGATATTCACGTTTAACTTCGTGTTTTGGTAAATAAACAAATCGATAGAAATATCGCAAAGCGTTTGAAAAAGTAAGAGAGGTTGTAGCGGTATTGTGATCGTGTTGTAAGCCGCCATTCCATATTTTTGCGCGTTTTATTTTAGTTCGACAGTTAAAAATGATAAATCCAATGGGGATTAACGCTAATAACGGCGTAAAAATAATTAATAAGGTGGGGGAAATAAAGGCAAAATGTGCGCTGAGTGGCACTAATAATAATCCATGATGCATGACGACAGGACTATTAAATTGAAACCATTTAATTGCAATTAATTGCAGTGCATTTATCCAATAAAATAATCCGGCTGAAAAAAATAAAATACAGAGTCCTAAAATAAAAACAGCAATTTTGATTGTAAAAGAAATAGGATTGCTTGGTTTATTATCGATACCCAATAAACCAACACCCAATACTTTTACAAATGTTGCCAAGGCAATTGCAGCTGTTAATGCCATGCCTACACCTGCAAAAATGAGTGTTAAACGTGCCGATAAATCCTGTAAATAAAATCCATGAAAGAGTGTTTGAAACATAAACCATTCACTCACAAATCCAATTTGTGGTGGCATTGCGCATAAGCTCATTGCACCAAATAATGCGCCAATACCGAATAAAATTCCGAATTTTTTTAACAACCCGTTTTGTGCAATAAGATAATTTTTTTCGCTACAATAAACACCGTCGGCGGCAATAAATAATGCGCCTTTTGCTAAACTGTGTCCTGCTAAATGAATCAGTGCAACAATACCAGCAAGGGAAGCCAAATTGTGCTGATTTGCTTGTTGAAATAAAAGTGCCACGCCTAACAACATCACACTGATTGATGCATTTTCAGCGCTCGAAAAACTTAAAAGTTTCGGCCATTCTAATTGTTGAAATGCGTTTAATATTGTTAAAATAGCGGTAAATACAGAAATAATAACGACTATAACACCCAGCGTAATCGTATTTGAAGCCGGTAACCATGCGATTAATCCACGCATTAATCCAAAAAATGCTGCATTTAAAACAATACCAGAAGAAATTGCGCCTGTCGCACCTGTTCCTGATGCATATGCTTTTGGTAACCATTCATAAAATGGCAGCAACCCCAATTTCGCACCAAATCCAATCAATAATAAAATGCCAATACCCAGCTGTTCGTGATTAGACAATGTCTGTGCATAAATCGAAAAATTTGAAAATGAAAAATTACTACCATGATCGCTTAATAATAAAAATGCCAATATTAAGGCGATAGCGCCTACCTCTAAAATACCCAACATAAATAAAACAGCCGATCCAGATTCGGCATTTTTATTTTCAATGAGCAGCATTGCTGCCACACCAAAACTCATTAACTCCCATGCAATAAAAAAAGCAATCGCATTTTGTAATCCAAATACGCCAACCGTACCTAATAAAGTGATGAATGCGCTGAATAACCAATAGTAATGTGTTTTTTTATCATGAACAGAACGTGCTGTGAAAAGTGCCAACAGTGCTGGGATTAATCCAAATCCCATCAACCATAGTGCTGCACCATTTAAAGTGTAATTATAGAGTGTCATTTTGTTGACCCCCTGACACTTTTTGCTGAATTTTACCTAAAAATAGTTGAAATGCAGTGATTAATGCAGCAGGATTTGGTGGACAACCCGGTAAATACACATCAACAGGTAAAATATTTTCTAAGCCCTGATTACAGGCATAACCACCACCGTTGCTACCACCCGAAACAGCGCAAGTGCCCACTGCCATTACCCAACATGGTTTTGGCATTGCTTCATATGTTGTTAGTAGGGCATCATGCATCGCGTAAGTAACGGGACCCGTTACTAATAATAAATCTGCTTTTCGCGGAGAAGGTGTGAAAAAAATACCTAATCGCTCCATATCATAAATGGAATTAGTCAGTGCAATTAATTCAGATTCACAGCCATTGCAAGAGCCGGCATCGACATGACGAATATGAAGACTTTGTTTAAAATCTTTTTTTATTTCAGTTTTTTTAATTTTATGTTGAGAATTTTTTTCCCAGACTAAATCTTTTTTATCAAAGACACCAAACGCCCAATCTTCTGATTTTGTCATTGCACCTGTTGGGCAAACTTCCGTGCATAATTGACAATTAATACATGAACCATAATCCACTTTAAGATTATTATTTTCATCGCGTGTAATGGCATTGGGTAAACACGCGTCTACACAACGAGTACAATTGGTCAAGCATTTTTCTGGATTAAATCGCGGCATGCCAAGCACATCTTCCTGGCCATTTTTACCGGTTTTTTCAGGCCAATCGAGTGTTGCACAACCTTCTTTTAGTCCAATCAAAGTCCATAGTGGCATAATATTTTCCTATCGATCACATCCTGCAACGGTTGATCCAAAACTTGCTTCGTTAATTGCATAATCCATCATATTGGTTTCATCAACGGTAAATGGAAAAACACGCCAATTGGAAAATGACGGTGATTTGATTTTTACACGCGCTAATTTTCCTGCAGTATCAATGTGTATCGCATAAAATAATCCACCGCGAGCCGATTCCGCCCAGCCTAATCCTTCTGATAATGGAATCGTCTTAAATTCACGAAAAATGAAGCCATTTTCTAATGATGAAATTGTTTGTTCAACAATCAAAAAAGATTCGGTAATTTCTGCAATACGAATTTGCATACGTGCAAACGCATCTCCTGCTTCTAAAACAGGGATGATAAAATTGTTTTGATTATAACTTGCATAAGGATGCTTCAAACGAAAATCAGTGGCTATATTGCTAGCGCGTGCAACAGGACCTGTTGCGCCTTCATCAAATGCCACTTGATTGGTTAATAAGCCTGTGCCGATTAAACGATCGATGTGTGAATTAGTATTATTTAATTGGTTACAGTATTTTAATATATCAGCTTGCAATTTTTTTAATTGATATTTGACAGGTTCAATATTAGGTTCACGTCGTAAACCACCCGGCGTAATAATGTCGCGTAAAAAACGGCTTCCTGTCACTTGTGCATTTAATTGTTTCAACTGCTCTTCTAGAATTTTTCCTTGTGCCTCACCGACTTTTAAGGTTGTGGTGTGACACAAATGTCCTAAATAATGCAAATGATTATACAAACGTTCTAATTCGGCTAAAATAACACGCCATTGTTTTGCGCGCAGTGGGATTTCAACGTCACAAGCTGTTTCTACTGCTTGAGAAAAAGCGAGCGCATGTGCAACACTGCCAACACCTGAAACACGCTGGGCTAAAATGGCACCTAATTCAGGTGTTAATCCTTCGAATTTCTTTTCCATGCCGCGATGCTTGAAAAATAAGCGCTCATCAAAATGCAAAATAGATTCACCAGCATATAAATATTGAAATTCGGCGGATTCACACACACCAGCGCGCACAGGGCCAAAGGGTAATAATTGTAATTCAGGATTCTTCATCTCTGCCAATTGCCAAGGTTGACGTGAAAATGATATTAATTTCTCGCGTGGATAATTCGGATCCATTGGGGCATATTCTGATTGCACACCTTCGTGCAATACTAATTTTACATTTTCAGGATGATCAAAAAATGAAATGCCGAATAAATCTTGCATTTCACGTTCATACCAACCAAGCAGGGGAGAGGCATTTGTAAGCGACGTTATTTTTTTATCGTTATTTAATTGGCATCGATAGGCATGAAAAGGTCTTTGATCTTTGATTGATGAAATATAAATAATTTCAGGTGCTGTATTTTTTTCTGGGTACCATGCGTAAGCCATTTGCATGCGATCACCTTGAGCATAAACATGCTCACACATAGACACTATTTCATTGGGTGAAATATTTTTTTCGATCACGCCTTTCATAAATGAATTACTCCGAGCTGTGAAGAAATATTAATAAAATAATCCCACAAACCATGTGGCCACCATAACCCTAAAATTAACAAGGGAATAACAGCAATGATCATCGGTGCAATACACCATTTAGAAATTTTTTCATGGTGTGAAATTTCTATCTTTTCTTTATTGTCAAAAACCATTTTTCGAAAATGATTTAAAAATCCGCAGAAAATAACAATTAATAATAGCGCCATTACAAAAACAGCCCATTCATTGGTTGACTGCATGCCGCCGCGCAAAACCGTTATTTCACTTAAAAATAAGCCAAAAGGTGGGGATCCTGTAATGGCGATAGCACCGGCTAACCAAATACCACCCATTAATGGCATATTTTTTAATACTGAATGCATACCAGAAATGTCTTTTGTGTTGTAAACGTGCATTGCATTGCCTGCACCAAAGAACATGAGCGATTTATTCAGAGAGTGATTGAGCATGTGATACAGCGCTCCTGCAAATCCAAATACACCACCAAATCCAAATCCAATGGCCAATACACCCATATGTTCTACGCTTGAATAAGCCATTAATCGTTTTATATCTTTTTGCTTCACAATAAACAACGCAGCAAATGCTAATGATAAAACACCAAATATAATTAAAATAGTTTTTGCAAATATGCCTATTGGCGTGTGATTCAATATCGTAATAAATCGCACAATACCGAGCATAGCCACATTTAATAGTGCACCGGATAACATCGCAGATACAGGTGCAGGTCCTTCACTGTGTGCATCAGGCAACCAAGTGTGCATCGGCGCTAAACCGACTTTGGTTCCAAAACCCACCAGCACTAATAAAAATGCGAGCGTGAGTAATGTGGGATTTATTTGCGATGCAATTTTTAAAAGTACAGGCCAAGTGAGGGTATAAGTAGGTCCTAAAATAAATGTACCACCCCAGTAAAAAAAAGATAATGCCTAATAATGCGAGCGCAATTCCAGCTGAAACAATAATAATATATTTCCATGCCGCTTCAATGCTTTTGGGTGCTTGCACAAAACCCACTAAAAAAGTACTGACAATCGTCGACATTTCAATACCAATCCAATACACCACAATATTATTCATCATGGGTGCAATAAACATGATGAATGCAAATAATGCAAAGAGAGCATAATAATAAAATAATCGTTTTTCAACATGTTGCATCCGCATATAACCAATCGTATAAATCGATGCAAGAAAATAAACTACCCCAACACATAACATCACCCATGCACTCAATGAATCAAGAATGAAATAATTATTTAGAAAATAAAATGGTCCTTGCATGCTTAAAAATGGAACTGGCAAAACAGCGAGAAAGGTGATGATACTGGCTGTTAAATTTGCAAATTCAGATAGTCGCGGATGACGCGTTATTAATGCAATTAAAATTGCAACAAGCGGCGCTATAAATATCGTTAGTAATAAATAAGTTAACATAATTTTACATCATCCCACCAATTTATTTAATTCAGCGGCGCTGGTGCTGCCAACATTGGCTTTTAAGTGATTCATTAATACACTAAAGCAGGCAATCGCAACCATCAAATCAAATAAAATAACCAGCTCAATAAATAATGGAATTCCAGGCACTATAAATAGTGATCCTAAAAATACGCCATTTTCGAGTACCAATAATGCTAAAATTTTACTGATTGCTTCATCGCGAATAGCCAATAATAAAAAACCAATTGATTTAATGGAAAGCATTGCAATTAATGCCAGTACTATTAAATTATCGGTAATTCCTAATTTGTGCGTTAATTGCGTTGCAATGACAAAACAAAATACCACCAATAAAATAGATAAAAATAAACTGGTTGTTGCGGGAATGATGGAATGTAATTCTCGCTTGATATCCATTTTTTTTACCATGCGTAATAAAAAATAGGGGAATACGCAACCTCGAAACAATACGGTGAATAAACCAACTATATATAAATCAGTGTCATGTGAAAAATATCCAATCCCTAATGCAATAAAACCAATGATCCATGCCTCCATTGCAAATGCGAATACATAATTTATAATCCAGCGTGATCCAATGATTACAAAATTTAATAATAAACTTAAAATAATAAAAACGCTGAAAATAGATGTCGCTGTTGGATTAAGTTGCAACATAACCAATTCCTAATTGACTTGTAATAATGGCTAAGATAGCCAATAAAAATGATGTTCCTAATAATTCTTGGTAGCGATAAAAGCGAAGACGCGACTGCATAGTTTCAACAATAATAACAGCACAACCGACCAATGCAAATTTACATA
>Ga0207099_1081_pt1 | contig 20010 bp, 16 predicted proteins | sample Alteio_BWMinHeat_85_FD_153521 | JGI IMG/M metagenome (GOLD analysis project Ga0207099, IMG submission 153521) | Enriched cells from forest soil in Barre Woods Harvard Forest LTER site, Petersham, Massachusetts, United States -... | ecosystem: Environmental > Terrestrial > Soil > Temperate forest >... | reverse complement strand
CGCTCGAAGATTTTGTCGGCAACACGCCGCTCGTCAAGCTGCAGCGCCTGCCGGGCGAGGCCAGCGTCAGGAACGGCAACGTCATATTGGCCAAGCTGGAAGGCAACAATCCGGCGGGCTCGGTCAAGGACCGGCCGGCGCTTTCGATGATCCGGCGGGCGCAGGCGCGCGGTGACATCAAGCCTGGCGACACGCTGATCGAGCCGACCAGCGGCAACACCGGCATCGCGCTCGCGATGGCAACCGCCATGATGGGTTATCGCATGGTGCTGGTGATGCCGGAGCATCTGTCGGTCGAGCGGCGTCAGTCGATGGCCGCGTTCGGCGCGGAGATCGTGCTGACGCCGCAAAGCGGCGGGATGGAGCTCGCACGCGATACCGCCGAGAAAATGCGCGACGAAGGACGCGGCGTCATCCTCGACCAGTTCGCCAACCCGGACAATCCGCTGGCGCACTACGAGGGCACCGGCCCTGAGATCTGGCGCGATACCGGGGGCAAGGTCACGCATTTCGTGAGCAGCATGGGCACCACCGGCACCATCATGGGCGTGTCGCGCTATCTCAAGGAAAAGAATTCCGCCGTGCAGATCGTGGGCTGTCAGCCGACCGACGGCTCCCAGATCCCCGGCATACGCAAGTGGCCGCCCGAGTACCTGCCCAAGATCTGCGACTGGAGCCGCGTCGACGAGGTCATCGAGATCACGCAGTCCGATGCGGAAGAGACCACCCGCCGCCTCGCCCGCGAGGAAGGCATATTCGCAGGCGTGTCTTCAGGCGGCGCGGTGTGGGCCGCGCTCCAGGTCGCGGCCAAGGCGAAAGATGCGGTGATCGTCGTCATCGTCTGCGATCGCGGCGACCGCTATCTCTCGACCGGCATCTTCCCCGCCTAAAGCGCGGACACCTGCGGAGCGTTCCGAAGTGATGCCCGTTCTCGTCTTCGACATCGAAACCGTGCCCGATATCGCGGGGCTGCGCACGCTGTACGGCATCGATGCCTCGGTCGGCGATGACCAGGTGGCGGCGATGGCGTTTCAGCGCCGGCGCCAGGCGACCGGCCACGATTTCCTGCAGCTGCACCTGCAGCGCGTGGTGGCGATCGCGTGCGCGCTGCGCGACCGCGACAGTCTGCGCCTGTGGTCGCTGGGCGAACCCGATGACGCCGAAGGCGTGCTGATCCAGCGCTTCTTCGACGGCATCGAGAAATACACGCCGCAGCTCGTTTCATGGAATGGCGGCGGCTTCGATCTCCCGGTGCTGCATTACCGCGGCATGGTGCACGGCGTGCATGCGCGGCGCTACTGGGAACTGGGCGAGGAGGACCGCGAGTTCAAGTGGAACAACTACATCAGCCGCTACCATGCGCGGCATCTAGACCTGATGGACCTGCTCGCGCTGTATCAGCCGCGCGGCGCGGTTCCGCTCGACCAGTTTGCACAGGTGCTGGGATTCCCCGGCAAGATCGGGCTCGAAGGCTCGCAGGTGTGGGGGGCCTGGCAGGCGGGCAACATCGGGCAGATCCGCAATTACTGCGAAGCCGACGTCGCGAACACTTATCTCGTGTACCTGCGGTTTCAGCTGATGCGCGGTGCCTGCACCCGCGACCATTATGAGCAGGAAATCGCGCTCCTGCGCACGACGCTGGAGAAGTCGCCCGGCACCCATTGGCCGGAATTCCTCGAGCGGTGGCCGCGCTGAACGGTGCGGCCGTCGCCACCGCGGTCGAGGTCACATCGCTGGACCAGGAAGGCCGCGGGCTCGCGCACGCCGACGGCAAGGTGATATTCATCGAAGGCGCGCTGCCCGGCGAGCGCGTGACCTTCAGATCGCATATTAAAAAACCAACGTATGAAATCGCGCGGGTCGAAACGCTGCTGCGAGAGAGCGCGCAGCGGGTCACACCCCGCTGCCCGCATTTCGGTGTGTGTGGAGGCTGCAGCCTGCAGCATCTCGATGCGCGCGCCCAGGTCGCCTCCAAGCAGCGCATCCTGGAGGAGGCGCTGGCGCACATCGGCAAAGTGAGTGCCGATACCATACTGCCCGCCGTACAGGGCGCGGCATGGGGCTATCGGGAGCGTGCGCGGTTTTCGGCGCGCTACGTGCCCAAGAAGGGCGGGGCGCTGATCGGCTTTCGCGAAAAACGCAGCAGTTACGTCGCCGACATGCGGACCTGCGAAGTCGTGCCGCCGCGCATCTCGCAGCTGCTCACGCCGCTGCGTGAGCTCGTCAACCGCCTGTCGCATCCCACCCGCCTGCCCCAGATCGAGCTCGCGGTCGGCGAGGGGCGAGACGTGCTGGTGCTGCGCATCCTGGAGCCGCTCACGCCCGAAGATGAGATGCTGCTGCGCGAGTTCGCCGACCGCCATCGCGTCCAGTTCTACCTGCAGACGCGCGGACCCGATACGGCGGCGCCGTTCTATCCGGCGGGCGAGGGCGCGCTTTATTACCGCCTGCCTGACTTCGGGCTCGAGATCGGATTTTCACCGACGGAGTTCACCCAGGTGAATACCCAGGTGAACGCGGTGCTGGTGCGGCGCGCGATCGCGCTGCTGGAGCCGCAGGCAGGCGAGCACATTGCCGACATGTTTTGTGGCCTGGGCAATTTCACGCTGGCGATCGCGCGCTCGGGCGCCCAGGTGCTCGGCATCGACGGCGCAGCGAGCCTGATCGGGCGGGCGCGCGCCAACGCGGTCCGCAACGGCCTGAGCGCTTCGACGCAGTTCAAGGTTGCCAATCTGTTCGCGCCGGATGCCGGGCAGTATGAAGCGCTCGGGCGTTTCGACCGCATGCTGATCGACCCACCGCGCGACGGGGCGGTGGAGCTCATCAAGGCGCTCGACCGCCTGGCGCCGCGGCGCGTGGTCTACGTCTCGTGCAATCCGGCTACGCTCGCCCGCGACGCCGGCGTGCTGGTGCAGGTGCACGGCTATGCATTGAAGGCGGCGGGCGTGCTCAACATGTTTCCCCACACCGCGCACGTCGAGTCGATCGCGGTCTTCGAGCGCTAGAGCCCAAAAAAAACGGGGCGCATCGCGCCCCGTCAGTCGGTAAAACGAAGGAAGGTCAGTTGCGGTCGCCGCTTAACGCCATCAAGAGCTGCAGCAGGCTCACGAACAGGTTGTAGATGCTCATGTAGAGCGTCAGCGTTGCCGATATGTAGTTGGTTTCACCGCCATGCACCAGCGCGCTGATCTGCCACAGTATCATCGCCGAGCTCAGCAGGACGAACGCCGCGCATATCGTCAGTTGCAGCGCAGGGCTGGCGATGAATATGCTCGCGACCACGGCGAGCATGACGACTATGCTTCCCACGACGAGGAAGTTCGTCATAAAGCTGAAATCCCGGCGCGTGACGGTCGCAATCCCAGCCATCGAGAAAAAGACCACCGAAGTGCCGCCCGCCGCGAGCGCGATGAGCTCGCCGCCGTTGCGCAGGTGGAGTGCTACCTGCAGCAGGGGGCCCAGCAGTACGCCGAGGAAGAACGTGAGCGCCAGGAGCAGCGCGACGCCGATGCCGCTGTCGCGGTTTTTCTCGATTGCGAAAAACATTCCGTAGATGCCGCCCAGCATCAGCACCGACGAGAGCATGGGGCTCGCGCGCATGAACGCGAAGCTCATGTTGACTCCGATCAGCGCGCCTATGCCGGTGGGGATCAGTGAGATTGCAAGCAGCAGATAGGTGTTGCGCATGACGCGCTGCTGCTGCGTGACGAGTTCGCTGGACGCAACCGGCGTTTGATACGCATTGTCGACCGAGCGCAATTCAGTTGGCATACGGATTCTCCAAAATGGCCGAATATCGGACGTGCATGAGACTACCCAATAAGGATCGAAGTTTCAAGACATATCGCGTGATTTTAACCCTGCGGCTGGCTGCAGCTCCGGATCGAACAGGCCGATGCCGTGATTAGGGCGTGCGCGCGGGCTGCGACTGGACAGACCCGCTCGCACCGCTGCAAAATGCGCCGTTAGCGGGGAGGTGTGGCCGAGCGGTTTAAGGCACTGGTCTTGAAAACCAGCAATCCCGCAAGGGATTCGTGAGTTCGAATCTCACCGCCTCCGCCAGTTTTGTGTCCATATCTATCCGGGGTCGTCCAAAAAATAAAAATAACTAGTTGTTTTAACTGCAATATTAGTCTTACATCGTCCGGATGCTTCCAAATGCATCCAAATGAGAAACGTGGTAATAAACGTGGTAACGTATGCCCGTGTCCGGAAAGTTACCACGTTTTAAAATTACCACATGGCAAACAGGCTAAATCTTCTCAGCGATACCAAATGCAAGAGCGCCAATACTCACGGTAAGAAGATCCGAAAGCTGCATGATGGTGGAGGTCTATACCTGTGGGTGTACGCAGACGGTCGGAAGTACTGGCGATTACGTTACACGATCGCCGACTCCGAGAAATCGCTCTCGCTTGGCGTCTACCCGGCCACCAATCTTAAAGAAGCACGAAAAAAGCGTGAGGCCGCACGGCGGCATCTAGAATCAAACTTGGATCCGTCAGCCGAGCGTATAGCTGAAAAAGTGCGGACAAAGATCGCCGCAGCGAACTCGTTTGAGGCAGTCGCTCGGGAGTGGTATGAAAAGGCTCGTCACACTTGGGTTGATAGCCATGCTGACGATGTCATGCGGCGGTTGGAGGCTAATGCCTTTCCCAAAATTGGCCGCCGGCCAATATCGCAAATCGATGCGCCCGAGCTGCTGGCGGCGCTTCGGCCTATAGAACAGCGCGGTGCTTACGATCTGGCGCACCGGGTGCTGCAGGTGTGTGGCCAAGTCTTTCGATACGGAATTGCTACCGGTCGGTGCTCCCGCAATCTCACCGCCGATTTACGCGGTGCCCTCACTCCTCACAAGAAAAAGCACCAGGCTGCGGTTCGCCCCGAGGAATTCCCCAACTTGCTGCGTGCGATTGCAGGCTACGAGAAGATCGGTGACCGGCAGACGCGCCTTGCGCTTGAACTGCTTGCGTTGACGTTTACACGGACGAACGAGCTTATCGGCGCGCTGTGGAGCGAATTCGATATCGATGCCGGGATGTGGATTGTCCCGGCCGATCGCATGAAGGTGAAGGCCGAACACTTGGTGCCGCTCTCTAATCAGGCGATTGCGATTCTTGAAGAACTGAAGGTCATCGGTCGTGGAAGCCGTTATGTGTTTCCGGGACGCAATCGGGATCGACCGATAAGCAACAACACGCTGCTGTTTGCGCTCTACCGCTTGGGCTATAAAGGCAAGATGACTGGCCACGGATTCCGTGCAGTCGCCAGCACTATTCTCAACGAGATGGGATTCCGCGGTGATGTCATTGAGCGCCAGCTTGCGCACTCCGAACGGGATGAAGTACGAGGAGCGTACAACCGTGCCGAGTATTTACCGGAGCGTAAGAAGATGATGCGGGCATGGGCGAGACACATCGATGCATTGCGCCAAGGTGCGAAGGTGATCCCATTTCGAGCGGCATAGGATTCCCGTGGTGTTAACTGTAGTAGTGGCAACTTGCTCTGACGGGTGGTGTCCGGTTTTTTCAACCACGACCTGGAAAAATCGAACTGCTGTAGCCAGTTAACCACGTGGTCATGAACGTCCGGAGTTCGGCCATTGCCGTCGTTGCCTCTGTGGTACATAGGCGGCCGGTGTAGATCCGTCAGCGGCCATTAAACTCATTGCAGTTTCCGTGTAGTCCGAGCGCCGGCGAGCCACTGCCGGGCATTTATTTCTCACGCGATTTTGCATCGGTCCACTTCCGCGGGGTTACATTCCAAGGGACGAAATCGTACGCTCTCGTGGTTGCCCCGAGGAGGGCTCAATAACTGATGCGTTTTACTACTAAGATATCCACGTTCAAATGCGTCGTCTTAGAGAACGAGATAGAACAATGTCGGAACAACGGGGATGCGGTGAGTGCACCGAGTGCTGCCGCACACTCCAATTGGACGCTTACCACTCCGCATGGAATGCAAGGCCCAAATGCAACAGAGTTCTTGGTGGGACTTCGTACAAAATATCGGTCGGGCAATAACCTCTGAAAAACCTTCACTTTTTTTATTGGATCACTGACGAAGTTCATGACTGGAAATCCATATAATAGCGATAATTGCACCAAGCTGGATGACAAGACGCTAGCATGCAGGAATATTAAAAGCGTTAATCCTTTAAAATGAATAACCCATTTGTTTAACGACCGGATTCTCAGGGCATGGCACCTGGCAAACAACTCATAGTCCCTCTCTCCGACAATGTGTCTGGCGCCAGACCGCGTCAATTGTCTGTTTTATCAGCATGGGTCTTGTGGAATGTCCTTCCGGGTGCGATCGCTGTGCTTATGTACCTCATGCTTCCCGTCAACGGGCAACCGGCAAACGGCGGCGAAAATGCTGCCCACCCGGTATCGGTATCTGTCGCCTTCGCCCGGACCGGTCCGATGGATGTGTATCTCACGGGTTTGGGAACCGTAATTCCGCTGGTCACGGTTTCAGTTAAAAGCCGCGTCGAGGGGCAACTGACCAAGGTAGATTTCAAGGAAGGGCAAATGGTGCGGGCTGGCCAGGTTCTGGCGGAAATCGATACCCGTCCATTTGAACTGATGCTTGAGCAGGCGCAGGGACAGGTCATCAAGGATGAGGCATTGCTGGCAAATGCCAGGATTGATCTGGAACGCTACCGGACGCTTTTCAAGCAGGATTCAATCGCCAAGCAACAGGTGGATACTCAGGAATCGCTTGTTCGTCAGTACGAGGGTACCGTTAAGATCGATATGGCCGCCGTCGGTAATGCCAGACTGCAACTGACGTATTGCCGGATTACTGCACCTGTATCGGGGCGCCTCGGGCTTCGCCAGATTGACCCGGGCAATATCATTCATGCAACCGATGCCAATGGGCTGGTGACAATTACTCAGTTACAGCCGATAACAGTCGTCTTCACCATACCTGAGGACAACCTACCCCCGGTGTTCAGGAGACTGAGGGCCGGCGAGAGAATGCAGGTTACGGCATATGACCATATGGAGACTAAGAAACTTGCAACGGGTTTTCTGGTTACCGCTGACAATCAAATTGACGCAAATACGGCAATGGTGAAGCTGAAAGCGGAGTTTCCCAACCAGGATTTCTCCTTGTTTCCGAATCAGTTCGTAAACGTGCGCTTGCTGGCCGATACCGTCAAAGGGGCAACGTTGGTGCCGGCCGCGGCCATTCAGCGCGGGGCACAGGGGACATTTGTCTATGTCGTAAAGAGCGATCGGACCACGATAGTGCGGCCAGTATCGATTGGCCCTGCAAATCGGGACGAAGTTTCAGTCCTGAAGGGACTCGCTTCGGGCGAGCGCGTAGTTACTGACGGTGCGAGCCGTTTGTCTGCCGGCGCGGCGGTACAGTTCAGCAACGATGCGAGCAAGCAGCCGGTCGCAGGACCTAAACCGTGACCGATATTAAGTCGCTTGCCGTAATCGGAAACGAGGGCAGCGAGCGATGAATTTTTCGCTGGCGTTCATTCGGCGCCCGGTTGCAACCTGCCTGCTCATGCTCAGCGTGTTGCTGCTGGGGCTTGCCGGTCTTTCCTCGCTTCCCATAGCAGCATTGCCCCAAGCTGATCTGCCGACGGTACAGGTGCACGCCTCATTGCCCGGAGCCAATCCCGAGGTCGTCGCGAGTTCGGTCGTGGCGCCAATTGAACGACAACTCGCGCTCATTCCCGGCGTGGTTGAAATGACTTCCACGAGCGTGCTCGGACGCGGTTCCATATCAGTGCAGTTCAACCTTAACCGGAACATCGATGCGGCAGCACAGGATGTTCAGGCGGCACTCAATGCCGCGGCGGGTCAGCTTCCCAAAACGTTGCCGACTCCCCCGACATACGAAAAATCCAATCCTGCGGACTTTCAGATTCTGTCGCTCGCCGTCACATCGGACGTGCTGCCGCTCTCCGAGGTCGATTATTATGCCGATGTTTTCCTCGCTCAGCAGCTCTCCCGTATCAGCGGCGTCGGACTGGTCGATCTGCACGGCGAACAGAAGCGGGCCGTGCGCGTCCAGATCAATCCAACGCTCGCCTCCAAAATAAAAATCAGCCTGGAGCAGCTTCGTGCCGCCATCGCGCTGGCGACGGCAAATACACCGAAGGGTACTCTTGATGGGCCGCGGCAATCGCTGACGCTGGACAGCACCGATCAGCTGACCAATGCCAGCGCTTATGATTCCACGGTGGTCGCTTACAACAATTCAGCACCGGTTCGGATAAGGGATATCGGCCGCGCCGTGGATGGCGTCGAGGACGTAAAGCAGGAAGCGTGGCTGCAGAATCAGCGTGCAATAATTGTCGACATCCATAAGATGCCCGGCTTTAATGTCGTAGACACGGTCAACGCGATCAAGGCCCAGTTACCCGGGCTCTCTCAATCCCTGCCGTCGTCGATAAAGATACAGGTGGTCGGAGACCGCACACAAACCATCCGCGCCGCGCTGTCCGACATTGAGCTAACACTGCTGATTTCGATGGCCCTGGTGGTGTTCGTGATATTTCTTTTTCTGAGAACGATCTGGGCTACCATAATTGCCGCCGTTGCGATTCCGCTGTCGATCGTGGGAACCTTTGGAGTCATGTACCTTATGGGGTACAGCATCAACAACGTATCGATGATGGGACTCACGATCGTAGTGGGCTTCGTCATCGACGACGCCATCGTGATGATAGAGAACATTACTACGTACATTGAGAGAGGCGAAGCCCCCTTTGAGGCAGCCGTCTTCGGCTCGCGTCAAGTGCTATTCACGATTATCTCAATGACCCTGTCGCTAATTGCGGCATTGACCCCGTTATTGTTCATGGGCGGGATAGTAGGGCGTCTGTTCCGTGAGTTCTCCATTACGATCAGCATTGCCCTCGGCATTTCTGCCGTGGTCTCGCTCACACTCACGCCCATGATGTGCCGGGTTTTGCTGCGGCCGCATTCAACGGGTGCGCAAGGCACATTGGCCTGCAAATCCGATGAGGTATACCGTAAGGTCGTGGCGTTCTATGAACGCACTCTGACTTGGGCTTTGGCTCGCCGCCCCATGGTTCTTGCGATCGCCATTGTTACCGCTTTTGTTACATTGGCTCTTTACTGGTACACGCCCAAAGGATTCTTTCCCCAGCAGGATGTCGGTCTGATCGTTGCAACCAGCGAGGCGGCTCCCGGAATTTCCAACCCGGCAATGGAGGAGAAGCAATTGTCCATCATCGAAGTTGTCATGGCAGACCCGGATGTGGACAATGTTTACAGCTGGATCGACGGGTCGAATATCGGGCGCTTCATGATCAACCTTAAACCGTTCGATCACCGCAAGGCGACTGCACAACAGATCATCAACCGATTGCGAGCAAAAATGGAGGGTATGAAGGGGGTCGCGTTCTTCATGCAGGCCCGGCAGGACCTTTCTATTGGCGGGAGGGTCAGCAAATCGCAATACCAGTACACACTTGAAGACGTCAACGTGAATGAGCTCTACGAATGGGCCCCCAAAATCATGCAGATGCTTGGGGCATTGCCGCAATTGCGCGACGTAACCAGCGACATGCAGTCAAACGCTCCCAAAACCACGATCGCAATCAATCGGGAAACCGCGGCAAGATTCGGCATTACCCCCCAAATTATCGATGACACTCTCTATGACGCGTTTGGACAGAGGCCGATAGCCACCATATTTACCCAGCTTGACACCTACCGCGTAATACTGGAGGTCGATCCTTCCTACAAGCTGGATGCTACAGCTCTGGAATCGATCTATGTTCCTTCCGTAACCGGCCAGATGGTGCCGCTTAGCGCCTTCGCGTCATTTACAGACTCGGTCGTTCCAATTCAGATCAATCATCAACGCCAGTTTCCAGCCATTACCCTATCCTTTAATCTGGCTCCTGGAGTGGTGCTGGGGAACGCAGTCGAAGTTGTTACTACGGCTATCGAGGAAGCGCGCCTGCCTGCGACGCTGCATGGCAGTTTCCAGGGAACTGCACAGGCGTTTACGTCTTCGCTGGCCTCTCAGCCTTTCCTGATCGCCGCGGCGATAATCGCGGTTTATATCGTGCTAGGAATTCTTTACGAGAGCTTCGTGCATCCGCTCACAATACTTTCGACGCTGCCTTCCGCCGGGCTCGGTGCAATACTGGCGCTCATGTTATTCCATTACGAAATGAGCCTTATTGCTTTGGTCGGCATCATTCTTCTTATTGGAATCGTGAAGAAGAATGCCATCATGATGATTGATTTTGCGCTGGAGCTGCAGCGCAAGGACCACTTGGATGCCGAAACAGCCATTCGCAGTGCATGCCTGCGGCGTTTCCGGCCGATCATGATGACAACTGCAGCCGCAATACTCGCCAGTTTGCCTCTTGCATTCGGACACGGAGCCGGATCAGAACTGCGTGCACCGCTCGGCGTTGCTATTGTCGGTGGGCTTATCCTTTCGCAGATGCTCACACTTTATACGACTCCCGTAATCTACCTGTACCTTGACCGATTTAGCCGCCGGTTCGCTCCGCATTTGCGCACGGGTGCTCACAATGAATCCGCATTCAATTTGTCACGATAACCCATTCAAGAGCCGCCGACGGAAGCATATTGCGCATCAATCGCGCGCGGTTCCCCCTGTGAACCTTGCTGAGACTGCGCCGCGTATTAGGGCAACCGTGTCCGCTCGGCATTGGCGTGCTCGCAGGTTACTCAAGGTGTCCGACCACTATTGGCGTTCTTACCACGCATTATCATTCACCCTGCTAATTGCGTTCTCCGTCGCTTCGACGTGCGCGCCGGCAAAAGAGGAATGGGTAACCTCGATCGTTACGTCCTCACAGTGGGCCGTTTTCCCATGCAAGAACTACTGGATCACCACGATTTGTGGAATAGACAAGGATTATTCAGATGCGGGTTTTCTTCCGTCCCCTGTGTCAGTGGGTGATACCGTCACTTACATTGGGAAGAACGGCAGGCGAAAGCAGTTTGTAGTCCGCCATATAAGTTACTTCATATACGACAAGGACAGAGATTTAAATGCCGGGGGTCATCCGGTGATCACAAAGAGGGGCGAGACGAGTTGCATTCTGTACGATGTAACAAACTGGTCCGCAACACTTGGCTCCGAGTACCCATCCACAATTGTGATCAAAAATTGTCGTGTGCGGTATTAATAAGAGGACTTGGCAAGTGAAAATAGCTGCCGGCGGAACAGGACATTGAATGAGGTGACCGGCTCTAATTATGCCGAGTCGGATGATGTGTTCAACCTATTGGGAATTGCCTACGTGGATACCGGGGCTACTGGACGGGTCAAACGAAGACGCAATTCGACAGGCACGCTTAATGTCTCTACCCAGCATATTGTGGTATCCTAAATTGATAATTCTTGCACTTGCACTTTCAGCTGAAATGTGACCCGCCTTTGGAACTGGGATACATCCTGGTTCAGTCGGGCTTTTGGCGATATTCCCATCCTAATTTAGGAGCGTCGAATGGACGAAATATTGCGATCCTTTAGTCTCAAGTGCGAACAACCCACAGCGGCGGCAATATGAACAACGAATCGGTGGCGAGCAAGGTGCCAGCGGTAACGCTTGGATTCTGGATCATCAAGATTCTCGCAACCACCTTGGGTGAAACCGGGGGCGACACCGTTACCATGACGATGAATTTGGGCTACCTTGTGGGTACAGCGATATTTCTCTCAGTCCTCGTGGTACTGGTCGTGGTCCAGATCGCGGCCAGGAAATTTCATCCGTTTCTCTACTGGGCCACGATTGTCGCCTCAACTACGGCCGGCACCACAATGGCGGATTTCGCAGATCGTTCCTTGGGTATTGGCTACACCGGTGGTTCGGCGGTTCTTTTGACCTGCGTCCTGGCCGCTTTGGGGTTATGGTATTGGTCGGAAGGATCGGTGTCTGTCAACACCGTCAGTACGCGCAAGGCCGAGGCATTCTATTGGGCCACGATTACCTTTTCGCAAACGCTCGGAACCGCACTGGGCGACTGGATGGCCGATACGACGGGACTCGGATATGAGGGCGGCGCACTGGTGTTTGGCGTTGCTCTGGCTGTGGTCGCCGCGGTCCACTTCTGGACCAAAATCTCACCTGTACTGTTGTTCTGGGCGGCCTTCATTTTAACACGGCCGCTCGGTGCTACCGTGGGCGACTACCTCGACAAGCCTTTAGATCAAGGCGGGCTCGCCTTGAGCCGACCCATTGCATCGGCAGTCATCGCTGTATTGATGGTCGGTCTAGTTCTGCTCATCCCACAGCGGGCAGGGACACATCCCGGAAAAACCTAATTAGGCGGCACCTTTATTCTGGTGACTGCAGGTGGTCACAGCACGGCCCAATTGGGTTGACGTTCTGGAAAATGGCCGCAAGGTGACGTTTTGGTCACGCCTAACTCGTGAATCGACCATATCGCTCGCATCCTTCCCATGACATTGCGGGTATCAAGTTGTGCACCTATACTGGCAGATGTATTATGAAAAGACCTTGCCCGACTTCCGGGTGAAAGGGACCTATATGAGCAATCGAATATTCTCGGTTTCGATTTGTGCCTCTGCTGCATTTGCGATCTTAGCCAGCCAAGCCATAGTTACCGCGTCGAACGCGGCAAACGCAGCTCCTACACGGATGCTTAAGTCTGACTACAGAATCGCGAAGGACAAGCTAGAGAGAGATTACAGGGCCGCGAAAAGGATTTGTGTAGCCAGAAAAGAAGCAGAACAAAGCGCGTGCTTGAAAGATGCGGAAGCAGCCCATGACAAGGCGGAAAGAGACCTGAGGGGTACTTTTTACGGAAGTCACTAGAAGAAGTTGAGTTAATGTAACACAGCCATCGGACTGACTGTTGATGGCGAGGGTATCTAGCCCATGAGCTTGCCGCTTTCGATTAACCTGAGCGGCAGCTCCCAATCTGCTGTGAACTGCCGCGCCCTGGCAACTCAGGGGGAACATGGCAGTTAGATGACGGTCGCTAAGGCAAACCCGCGGAACCGGCTTTGACAACGGCCTGGACACACCGAGTGCCTATACCTTGTTGCTGACGATCGTACCATTACCTGTCCATTGGTATTGACGGTGGACGTGGCTGATGGCTTTGGCGTTGTCGCTTTGTGTAGCAGTCATTATGCCTGGCGGTCAGGGCAACTTACTCAACAGCGGGACCTAGAGCCCATTCTATTTAGATGGCCAGATTGGCTCTAAGGCAGGCCGCGTCGTCCCTGAATGCTTTTGAAATTGCAAGTCCCTAACTCTCTCCTAATTATTTATTATTATCTTCCCACCAAGGAATCAAGGTCAATGCCAATGATGGGCCTGACGAAATCGAGTAATCAGTTCAGCGGTTCTGATACCACTGTGACGCCGCTGATTTGGTATTGCCCCTCAGTTGGAACAGCTCCCTTAGAACCGACGAAAGAATTCAAATGAATACACTATCGCGGGAAGGCGCGATGCAGGTGCTGAACAGGGTTCCCCAGGTCACGCTTGCGTTTTGGATTATCAAAATCATGTCTACTACCGTAGGCGAAACGGGCGCAGATTTCTTGGCGGTGAATGCGGGTTGGGGGCAAAACATCACCAGAAGCGTTATGGGCGCGTTTTTGGCGATTGCTTTACTCATCCAACTGCGCGCACGACGCTATATCCCCTGGAGCTACTGGCTCACGGTCGTGTTGGTGAGCATCGTTGGAACCCAGATTACCGATGCGCTCACGGATGGGCTGGGTGTTAGCCTTTATCTCAGCACGATAGTTTTTGCAACGGGATTGGCTATCATTTTTGCCCTTTGGTACTACATGGAGAAGACACTATCGATTCGAACAATTATCACTCGACGCAGAGAATTATTTTACTGGGCGGCGGTTCTTTGCACGTTCGCGCTTGGCACCGCGGCGGGTGACCTTTCCACGGAAGCGCTTGGGTTGGGGTTTAAGTTGGGCACCATTGTATTTGGCGCAATGATCGCACTCACATTGCTCGCGTGGCGCATTGGCGCAAGTGCAGTGCTGACTTTCTGGATTGCATACATATTGACACGCCCCTTCGGCGCCTCGCTCGGTGATCTTCTGACCCAATCAAATGTCTACGGTGGCCTTGGACTAGGCGCAATGTGGACGAGCGCTATCTTTTTGACCGTGATTGTAATTCTGGTTACTTTTGCTCAGTTAAATATCAATGATCAGACGAATCCGGAAACAGTTACATAAGCCCTTGCATTAAGTTACTTCGTTCAAGAAAGGAAGATTATGAGACCAGGTCTTTTATTTTGTCGCTGTGTAGCTGTTGCGTTAGTTATTGGTCTGCTAACCTTGACGGCAGGATGCTCCAAGCCATCTAATACTGAAACAAACAGCGCGTCCCCGACGACCGTTGCAGGGCAGCCACGCACGTCGACCAACATCTCTGCGCAAGAGAAGACGCTTGGGGATTTGTCCGCATTCCGGGCGATCGCTGCGGATGTTGCCGCCATCATAGATAAAGGTGATTTGGCGGCCGCCAAAACGCGCATAAAAGATCTGGAAATTGCGTGGGATTCTGCCGAAGCTGGCCTGAAGCCGCGCGCATCAGGTGACTGGCATGTGGTGGATAAAGCCATCGATCACGCATTAGATGCATTGCGCGCGAATACGCCCAACGTGGGTGCTTGCAGGCAGGCAGTCGCGGAGCTGCTCAAAACGATTGATTCTATGAGTGAGAAAAAATGATCCAGGGATAACTGAACGTCAGCCGAACGGACGTGCAGGAACGATTAGAAAGTCCGTCTGTCTGTCGTTGCGAATTCTGCGGTACGGCGGCATTCGTGTTGTTCGCAGCGTCAGTGGACCCGTTTGAGCATTCACGAAAGCGTTCTGCTTGAACGAGCTACCGACTGATCAGGTCGCTGTGAAAGCCAATGCACCCGCCGCATTTCATCAACTTTCTTTGAGGATCACCATGCAAGCATCAATCATACGCACAGTTGTTTTGGGAGAACTGATCTTGACCGTAGCTGCAACCAGTGCGTTCGCGTACACTGGTCAAGAACACGCTGCGGAGGCCAAAATCAGTATCGAACAGGCTAGGGCAATCGCCCTTAAGGCCCATCCAGGCAAAGTTACTGACGAGGAGCTTGAGCGGGAGGCAGGCGGCAGCGGGCTGCGATATTCCTTCGACATTCAACGTGGCAAGGTAACTCAGGAAGTTGGTATAGATGCCGCGACAGGCAAGTTACTGGAAAATGTTCCAGAAGGGCCCAACGCGGACTAAGGGTAAGTCACATGGCCACTGGTATATGAAGGACATCGATGCGGATTCTTCTGGTTGAAGACGACCGCATGATTGGGGAGGCGGTCAGTGTCGCACTCAAGGACGCCGCTTACGCGGTGGATTGGGTTCAGGACGGACCCACAGCCAACCGCGTGCTCGAACAAGGTGAGCATCAAGCCGTGCTGCTCGATCTGGGGTTGCCCAAGCGCGACGGATTGGAAGTGTTGCGGCGCCTGCGACAGGTGGGTAATTTAGTGCCGGTCATTGTCATCACGGCGCGTGATGGCGTGGATGATCGGATCAAGGGACTCGACTGGGGGGCGGATGACTACCTTGTGAAGCCTTTTGAGGTCAATGAGCTGCTTGCCCGATTGCGAGCGATAATCCGCCGCCAAGGCGGGCAGTCTGCGCCAGTGCTTAGTAACGGGGCGTTGAGCCTCGACCCGGCAACACACGAAGCGCGCTACGGAAGTTTAGTAGTACTACTTAGCGCCCGCGAATTCGCCTTGCTGCACGCACTGCTGTTGCACCCTGGCATGATCTTAACCCGCAATGAACTGGAGTCGCGCATCTATGGCTGGAATGAAGAAGTAGAGAGTAATGCTGTGGATTTCCTAATCCACGGTGTGCGAAAGAAGCTCGGTGCAGACGTAATCAAGAATGTGCGCGGCGCGGGATGGATGGTAGATAAACCCGAATGAAGCAATCTTTACAGCGACACCTTTCACTTACGTTGGGAAGCACGATGCTGCTCGCTGGTCTGGCAGCGTCGCTAGCCTCTTTTAGCCTAGCGTACTTGGAAGCAAAGGAACTCCAGGACGACATGCTGCGACAGTTTGCCACGCTTGCAGACGGAGATAAAATCGACTCAGCTTCTTCCAATATGCAGTTTCAAGATCGCGGTGAGAACGCCATTAGCGACCCAGAGTCCCGCGTCGTGGTCATTCATCTGCCCCGAGATCCACGGCCCGTGTGGCTTGCGAATGATTTGCGGTCCGGCTTTCATACAGTAAACGTCGGAGCGGAGCATCTGCGAGTGTTTTTACGTAACGGCCCGTCTGCGGAACGCACAATCGTTACCCAGCCCACTGATGCGCGTGACGAGATCGCAATCAATAGTGCGCTGCGTACGCTGATCCCTTTGCTACTGCTGCTTCCGGTGCTTGCGTGGTTGATTGTGCGGATTGTCCGCATTGAACTGGCGCCGATAACTCAGCTTTCCAGGCGTCTGGACGAGCAATCTGCAGATCGCCCCCAGCCCGTCGCAGACGATGGGCTCCCAGATGAGATCACGCCCTTCGTACATGCCATAAACCGATTACTGGAACGGATAAATCGGCTGGTGGGGCAGCAAAGACGTTTTATCGCCGATGCAGCCCATGAACTCCGAAGCCCGCTAACCGCATTGTCAGTACAGGCGCAGAATTTGACGCAGGTAGGGTCTCTGGAAGCTATGCACGAACGTGTGGCTTCGCTACGGGCAGGTATCGAGCGTGCGCGACAGTTAACGGAACAGCTTCTGGATATCGCTAGAACTCAGGTGGGAACTGGCGAAGAAACCTTAGTCAACGTTTCGATAATGGCCCGTGAACTGATCGCAGAATACTTACCGTTAGCTAATGCCAAGCGCATCGATCTTGGGCTCGAGGAGGTTGTGCCACTCTCAGTGCGCACTTCATCAGAAGTGTTACGGCTAATTATTAAGAATGCGCTTGAAAATGCGTTAAAGTACACGCCAGATGATGGTGAGGTAACGCTTCGGCTTTTTTCTGAAAGTGACAGTATTGTTATTGAAGTGCTCGATAATGGTCCGGGAATTCCGCGGTCGGATTGCGAGCGCGTATTTGATTCGTTCTATCGATTACCGGGTACGGTCAGCGAAGGCACGGGCCTTGGGCTGGCAATCGCACGGGAAGCCGCAAACCGTCTAGGCGGAAGTGTGAGCGTGCACCAACGGTATTCAGGGCCTGGCCTCGTATTCCGCTATCGCCAATGGCGCAAAGCATGATCAACGCCACCGGTGAACCAGTGGAAACCGGGGTAGGAAATCCAATCACCTATCCGATAAATCTACACCGTTACGATCAGTCGAACAACGCCATAAAAACCGAAATTTATGTGGTGCTGAATGTGGCAGTGAAAAAGACCAAGACCAAGCTGATTACCCGTGAAGTCCATTGTCATGTCCTGGAAGGCGCCGAGCATTAGTCCCCACATGTTCCTGTTAGCCAAGGAAGGCTCTCGTAAGGTTGTTGTAAGGTCGTTATGGATATGCTTTCGACAGGTGAGAATTATTCGAGGACCGAAGTCGGAATTATTTAATGACAAGTGATTGTGAAATCGAACCCCTATGCACATAAATCCACCCTACGGATTTACGGAGATCGTCCCGCTCAGCAAGACTCACCGCGTGCTGCTTCCCAAGGGCCTGATTGTGCCTATGCCGTTTCGTACGATGAATCCGATGCCGGTGAGCTATTCAGAATTCCCGGTCGCGAGCCATGACTATCCGCTTGTCTTTGTTTCTGCCGACCAAGGCGAAACCTTCACCGCAATGATGGTGCTCGGCCTTGAGCCGCGGCAAAATCTCTACGTTACGCCTGAACACACGTGGGATATTTCCTCCTATGCACCAGCCTACTTTCGCCGTTATCCATTTTGCATGACGCGCATGATCGTGGGGGGTGAGAAGTCGACAAAGCGTCTTGCCGGGGTCGAAAAAGGGGCGATCAGCAACAAGGGGGAACGACTGTTTGATGATGGGGGCGAGCCTTTGCCCGACTGGGCGCGACGCCAAAAATTGCTATTTGAGTATGAGTCCGATCTCGTGCGCACCGAGGAAATGTGTAAGCTTCTTGTGGAGCACGACCTACTTGAACAGTTTACGGTGCGCATTAGTCAGACCAGCAGCCAGTCGGTACAATTAACGGGATTGTACCGCGTATCCGAGATGAAGCTGCATGCTCTGCCGCCGACGGTGTTCCGGCAGCTCGTGCAGAGGGGTGTGCTCGGACGCATCTATGCACATTTATTATCGCTGGACAATTTCAACCGGCTCGAAGCACGCCGCGAACGTTTGCATTAGCTCGCCGCTACCTACGATGATTAGTATGGGTTGGGTCAGGGTCATAATTCGTAATGACGAGATCGCAGCCGCAAGCGCCGCTGCTTTGGTCGACGGACTGTCCAAGGCCTACCGAGAAGCCGGGACGCCTGCGGGTGTTGAGCTTTATCACGCGGCCACTGTGTATGGGCCACACATCTATTATCTTTCCGCTAAGGCCGGAGAGATCGCAAAGGATATCGTGGCGCTGTATAGAGACGTAGCCTATGTCCAGACGCTGGACGTGGCCGGGTTAAAGGCGATACTGCTTTAGCCGATCTTTCTGGATTGGTCGGCATGTTCCAATTGTTGATGCCGTAGCGTGCGCGCTACGATTTACGGCGGAAGCGGGGACTGATTGCGGGCGTTTCAACTCGTGCGGCATTCTTCGCTGCTTACTGTATAGCTATTCGGTCTAAATTGGACCAAATGGAACCAGCCATGGCAAATGAGCGCCAATAGAAAAGGGGGGCGTCCACCGCGAGGGCCTAATGCTGGGTCTTCCCTGCTTGATAACATCCTCACCAATCCAATAATGCGCGATGGGTATTCGATCACGACGCCAAACGTAGATTCGGATACGAGCCCAGCATCCGATGGGGACGAACAGATTCCAGCGCCCATTAGGCAATCCAAGGACACACGACAACGTCGGACTGCAGTAGAAATGAAGAAGCTGCCCGCGCCAAAAGCGAAGCCAGCAATAGCCTGGTGCCCGGAGTGCAGGCGCGAAGTTTCGAGGGTATCCCTTCTATCCCTAGCAGTTCGCGGGGGTATTAGGCCACGTCGCATGGTGTGCCCTGATTGTTACCATTTGGTGATGAAGCGTAGACGTGAAATCCAGCGGAAAGGATAGCCGATTAATTCTTCAGTACTGAATTGCCCAACAGGAATCGCCCGACTTAGCGAACGCTGCATCTAAATTTGAATATGCTTCCCGGCATCTTCCTTCGGGACAACAAAGATATGATCCGGAGGCAGGTCTGCGTGGTGGCGATCGTACATCTGCATGTACGCCTGCTCGATGTTCCGCGCAAAGCGTTGGGTGTCGAACAGCGGCGCTTGCAGACGGCTCCGGAGGAGCTTCGCCCTGATTTCCTTCAGTCGTTCCGGACGGGTCGCGAGTTCGATCGCCAGCGACTCGTAATCCTGCTGCGTGGTCGTGATGAGTTCCGGAAGATATACCGCCTTGAGCAGGCTCGACGCCACTCTCGCAGCAAACGACTCGCCCATGCACGTCAACACCGGCAACCCCGCCCACAGCGCGTCGCTTGCGGTAGTGTGCGCATTGCAGGGCAATGTATCGAGGAAGAGATCCGCCATCGCGCACCGGGCCAGATGCTCAGACAATGGAATTCGCTGTGCAAATATCAGGCGGCCTGCGTCGACTCCCGCTGCTGAAGCTTCGGCCCTGAGATTAGCAGCCGCCTTCGGATTGTCTTCGAGCAGCCACAATACGCTGCCTTCGACTTGCCTCAGCATATGCATCCAGCTCTCGAAGATCCGGGGCGTAATCTTGTAACTGTTATTGAAACAGCAGTACACGAAGGCGCCCGCCGGCAACTGCAGTTCCTCGCGACTATACCGTCTCTTCGAACTGGCACGCTTACTGTCGTTTGGCTGATAGCTGTCGGGGAGGTAAGCGACT